>CXWL01079405.1_pt1 | contig 11542 bp, 13 predicted proteins | sample 590931 | NCBI WGS metagenome assembly CXWL01 (sample SAMEA3498368, study PRJEB10139) | groundwater metagenome | biome: water well; material: biofilm material | place: Germany | collected 2015-04-27 | reverse complement strand
CGACATGCCGGCGAACGACCAGCGCCAGCCCAGCTTGGCCGCGATGGCGCCGCCCAGGGCCATCCCTAAAACAGCGCCGAACAAACCGCCGGCCATGAAGGCACTGGCCAGGGTGGCCCGCATATGTTTGGGGAACACCGAGATCACCACGGCGATGCCGACGCTGCCATAGGCAGCCTCACCGACACCGACCATGAACCGCGCGATGAACATCTGCTGGTAATCCTGCGCCAGCGCGCAACCCAGGGTGGCCACGCTCCACAGCAACGCCATCAGCGCCAGGCTCTTGACCCGGCCGAAACGGTCCGCCAGCAACGACAGGGGAAACGTCAGCAGGCCGACCATCAGGGCAACGATGCCGCTGAGCAGACCGAGTTGTCCGTCGCTCAACGCCCACTCAGTCTTGAGCAACGGGAACACCGCGTTCAGTACCTGACGCGACATGTAATCGGAAATCAACAGGCCGAACGTCAAGGCAAAAACGATCCAGGCATATTGGCGCGCAACGCCGACGCAACCTGCGTCGTCATCGTCAGCGGCGATTGGGTGAAAGGCCATGCAGCCTCCTCGAAGTCTTTATTTTATTGTTGTTATCAAGCGTGTAGCCGGACGGCGAGCAATGGTGTCTTCAAAACCCGCACGCGGGTGCATCTACATGGCCAGGGCCATGCTGTTGCCCGGCAGAACGTTCTTGGGCAGGGATTCGGCGGTCAGGGTTGACCAATGCGCATTGCAGTGCGTGCATCCACTTTCTACCTCCATCTATTTTCAGTAGTCGGCTTGAAGGTAGTCCCGACAGGGCGCCTTGCACTCAGCTTTTCAGGACACAATATTGTGATATTGGGACAGGAGAATCCCGGTACACCCTGACGCGCAAATGAGACACCTTCCAATTTGGGCATGCTCGCGCTGCTCACCCGCGAAGAACCAACCATTGCGCGCATTCTTGCAAACTCAAACTCGCTAGATGTTGTTGCGCAATCAGCGTCCCAATATGCGAAGAGTTTGTCCCGCAATGCCCATGACGTCGCTATCGAGCAATCTACCATGGGACCGCAATCGCTCTGCTGATCGGGCCAGAGCGTATGCCGGGCACGCGTACCCCCACTCACCGAACCCGCAAAGACTGGATCAACAATAAAAAGCGCCACCGTGTATCAAGGCACGATTTCACCTGCCCCGCCCACGGTCCGGCCATAAACCATCGAAACGGAGACGCCATGCGAGTCGAACAACTGACCTGTGCCATCGGTGCGGAACTGCTCAACGTGAATCTTGGCGACGCAGTGCGCGATGATGGCTTGTTCAATGAAATTTACGCGGCGCTATTGAAGTTCAAGGTGCTGTTCCTGCGCGACCAGGATCTGGACAAGCTCTCGCGCCGCGATCACGAAGCATTTGCCATGCGCCTCGGCCAGCTTGAAACCCATCCGATGCTCCCCAGCCACCCGGAGGCCCCTGGTCTCGTGCAAATCTACAAGACCCCGGAGAATCCGGCGGATCGCTACGAGAATGCGTGGCACTGCGATGCCACCTGGCGTGAATCGCCTCCGATGGGCGCTGTACTGCGTTGCATCGAATGCCCACCGACCGGTGGCGACACCATGTGGGCCAACATGGTGCTGGCTTATGACAACCTGCCCATAGATGTGAAGCAGGAAATCGACAGCCTGATCGCCAACCACAGCTTCAATTCCTCCTTCGCCGCCGCCATGCCAAAGGAAAAGCGCCTGGCGATGAAGGCGCATTATCCGGATGCCGAGCATCCGGTGGTGCGTACCCATCCCGAAACGGGCGAGAAGGTGTTGTTCGTCAATGCCTACGCTACGCATTTCGTGAACTACCACAGCCAGGGACGTGTGCGTGTCGGCCAGGACTACAACCAAAAAGGCGTCGACCTGCTGAAGTACCTGATCAGCCAGGCCTACAACCCCGAGTACCAGGTCCGTTGGCGCTGGAAGAAAAACAGCGTGGCGATATGGGACAACCGCTGCACCCAGCACTATGCAGTGATGGACTATCCGCCCTGCCATCGCAAGATGGAGCGCGCGGCCATTATCGGCGACAAACCCTACTGACAAGTAAAACGGCCCGGAGTCCAGAGACGCTGCTGAGCGCCTGCTTCACGCCCTGAGGAAGTCAGTCAACCTGAATCGAGGTTCTTCAGCAGCGGTGACCACGCTTCCTCAAGGCATTCAAATAGGTGGTTTCATCGTAGAGCGTCCTGGTCTGCCAGCACCGATACAGAATCCGAATCCACTTAAACGCGAGTGCGCGTACAGCAGCCTGGTAGGTGCTCCCTTTGGCGCGTTGCTGCCGGTAGAAAGCTCCAGCCCAAAAGGATTTATTGATGGTCTGACCCGTCCATTCCCAACTTCTGCTCTTCACCATACGGCTGACCAGTCCATAGCAAGTGCATCCTCGGCGCTAATGGGCTCGCCTTAGAGCATGGTAAACAATATCCATCGCCCAATTCTGCCTTCATCCATTTTATGCCTCTCTGTAAAGTTCCACTCCCCAACTCTTGGGTTTTACGGCAATGATTGAGGCGAACTGTTCTTGATCAGCTATGGTGAATCGGTACACAACGCACTTGGCAGATCATCCATGAACGCGTATCTCACCCTGTTTTTCGGCATGTTCACCACCCTGCTGGCAATCATCAATCCACTTGAGGCCATTCCAGTTTTCCTAGGTCTGCTGCAAGACAAAGATGTCGCTGAGCAGCGTCATGTGGCACGCAAGGCCTGCCTTTATGCGCTACTACTGATGTTTTTCTTTCTGATTTTCGGCAACCTGCTGCTGCGTTTGTTCGAGGTTCCCCTGAGTATGATTCGGGTAGTCGGCGGGGTGATTCTGATGCGCATCGGCTTCGAGCTTTTTGCCCCGTCGCCCAACAGCAACCTGATTCCAAGCGGTGGCAAAAGTGACCAGGACGTATCCTTCATACCCATGGCCATGCCGATCATGTTCGGCCCCGGTGCCATCGCCACAGTGATTGGCCTGACTAGCACCATTAAGGATTCCGACCGCGCCATACTGTCCTTTGCCGTGATCGCACTGGCGATCTGCGCCACCATGTTCGTCACCTATCTGTCTTTGGCTTACGCCAATACCATCCTCAAAAAGATTGGCCCGCAAGGCATCGACGCCGCGACCCGGATCGTCGGCTTTTTCGTTTCGGCGATGGGTGTAGGCTTGATCTTCCACGGGACGGTAGAGTTTCTTCAGTCGTATGGGGTGTTGCTCAACGGAGTAGCGAAGTAGGACTGCAAAAGCTTTGGGTTTTGCCTTGCTCCGAAAAGCAAGGAGTATCCCGACCACTCCTGACTCAATGGCCCTACAGCGTTGCATTCATTTAGGAAACAACAGCGTAAACGCTACCCGAAATCCCCAGCCCTCGGGTCCATCTTCCGGGCTGTCGGCCCAGTAACGCGGGCCGGCTTGCAAGGTCATGGGTTGATGGCCCACTTTGAACAACTGAGTGACGAACAAGTTGATCGGCACTGACCACTCCCGGGTTTGCCAATCGTAGGTGGACTCGGTATTGATACCGAAAGTGGTGTAGGTATGGGTGGTGTAGCTGAAGAAGGGTTGCAGGAACGTCTGGTTGACCTTGTCCTTGTCATCCGGCGGGCTGTTTTCCAGCGACCAGATGTGGTTGGCAAGAATACCGCGGGTCCAGCCGTCATGTTGCTTGAGCGCCACCACTGTAGGGCCCAATCCCCATTGCTCGCTGCTCAGCAGTTCGTCGCTGCCGGTGGGCACCAATATGGCTGGGCCTACTCCCCAGATCCAACCGTTGGCGGTTTCCTTTTTGGGTGAAAAAAAGAAGCTTTGAGTGACGTCTCCCACACCTGATTTATCGGCAACCCCGCCGGGCACCAGGCCATGCTGATCGATGACGGGCAGGATGGTTCGGGAAATCAGATTCCATTCCTCGTTGAGACTGAAAGGGAGCACCGGCTGGATATTAGTGACGCTCTGATAGCCCTCACCGCTGGGGCCGAGTTTTTGGTTCCAGTTGTATTGAATCGGCAAACTGTATAGCGCGGCGACCGGGTTCAGGGATTGTTTGGCNNCTGAGGGTTAGCCCTAGCGCAAGTTGAGCGTAGATCAGGTTTTTGAACCGTGTTCAGAAAGAACAGTAGATGCAGCCGGGTAATTACCCGTTAAACTGGAAAACCGCACTAGACTCTACCTGCGCCTTAACTTGTGCATGGTCATGCAGTCAGGGGGAAATGATTCTGTACGCAGTACCTAGGCTAATTACTCGGTGGTCAATGCACCAAGAGTCAATGTGGTTGTGCACTCATCACCCGGTTGCCAACACAATGAAACAACGAGGATTGCTGATATGGACAAGCTATCAGATCGTTTCAAGCTGTCTGTCGTGTTTGCTGCATTATTGTCATTGAGCGGGCTTACCCACGCCGCTCAAACGGAAAAAACCAATATCCTGTTTATCGTCTCCGACGACACTGGCTATGGCGACCTCGGTCCCTACGGCGGTGGGGTCGGTCGAGGCATGCCTACGCCCAGCATCGATCAGTTGGCGGCAGAAGGCGTCACTTTTTACTCTTTCTATGCCCAGCCAAGTTGCACGCCCGGTCGGGCGGCGATGCAAACCGGGCGTATCCCCAACCGCAGCGGCATGACTACCGTAGCCTTCCAGGGTCAGGGTGGTGGCTTGCCCGCCGCCGAATGGACGCTGGCCTCTGTGCTGAAAACTGGTGGCTACGACACCTACTTCACCGGCAAATGGCACTTGGGCGAAGCCGATTACGCACTGCCCAATGCCCAGGGCTATGACGTGATGAAGTACGTCGGCCTCTATCACCTCAATGCCTACACCTACGCGGACCCGACATGGTTCCCCGATATGGATCCGGAAACCCGCGCGATGTTTCAAAAGGTGACCAAAGGCGCGTTGTCCGGCAAGGCCGGTGAAAAACCGATCGAAGAATTCAAGGTCAACGGCCAGTACGTGGACACGCCTGTCGTGGACGGCAAACCTGGCGTGGTCGGTATTCCATTCTTTGATAATTATGTCGAAAAAGCCGCACTGGAGTTTCTCGACACCGCCGCCAAATCGGACAAGCCGTTTTTCATCAACGTCAACTTCATGAAAGTGCACCAACCGAACTTGCCGGCACCGGAATTCATTCATAAGTCCATGTCCAAGTCCAAGTACGCCGACTCTGTTGTCGAACTCGATACCCACATTGGCCGCATCATGGACAAACTTAAGGCGCTCGGCCTGGATAAAAACACCCTGGTGGTTTACACCACTGACAACGGGGCCTGGCAAGATGTTTATCCAGATGCCGGCTACACCCCTTTCCGCGGGACCAAGGGCACAGTGCGTGAGGGCGGAAACCGGGTTCCGGCAATTGCCGTCTGGCCAGACAAGATCAAGCCGGACACGAAAAATCACGAGATTCTCGGCGGCTTGGATTTGATGGCGACGTTCGCGTCTGTTGCCGGTGTAAAGCTGCCCGAGAAAGATCGCGAAGGTCAGCCGATCATCTTCGACAGTTATGACATGACGTCAGTGCTCACTGGCAGTGGCCCTTCGCCGCGTAAGGAGTGGTTCTACTTCACCGAAAACGAATTGTCCCCGGGTGCCGCCCGTGTCGGAAACTATAAGGCTGTGTTCAACCTGCGGGGTGATGATGGCGCGCCAACCGGTGGTCTGGCCGTAGACACTAACCTGGGATGGAAAGGCGCACAAAAATATGTGGCCACCGTGCCGCAAGTCTTTGACTTGTGGCAAGACCCGCAAGAGCGCTATGACCTCTTCATGAACAACTTTACTGAGCGCACCTGGACAATGGTGCCGATTTCGATGGCGATCATGAAACTTATGAAAACCTACGTCGATTACCCGCCACGCAAATTGCAAAGCATGGGTTACGACGGGCCGATCGAGCTATCGCAGTACCAGAAATTCCAATACGTGCGTGACACCTTGAAAAAAGAAGGCATCAACCTGCCTTTGCCAGCGGGCAACTGATCAATCAGCTGAAAAATGGCGGCCTCATCAGAGGTCGCCCCTTCAATATGATGTTTGCGAGTAGTGTCATTCTTGAGATCCTTAGCCGTCTTCAATGGCTATATTGGGTCGTTTTCAGCCTGTCGCGACGGGCAGAAACCGGCCAAAAGCGGACATGCTCTTGTCAACTACGCCCAGCACACTGGCTCTAATTCCCCTGGCGTCGTTCTGGTATGAGGCAAGTCTGCTGTTGATTCACGACTCACCGTCAACAAGTCTCACTCTGTGGCAGTCAGACGGTCCAAGTTTTTGACCGTTTGATGAGCGAACATCAATCGGCATCAGAGGCTGGCCGGACTCGTTGTCCATCAGCACAGAACGCGTCTCCTGCGGCTTGAACAGGAAACGTTCGCCCCACTGCCTCAAACAGACCACAACCGGAAAGATCTCCCGTCCTTTGTCCGTAAGGACGTACTCCTTGTAGGCGCTTCCATCTGACGCCGGTCGAACGTCGAATACCCCGACCTCGACCAACGTTTTCAGTCGCGATGCCAGAATATTCTTGGCCACGCCCAAGCTCTTTTGAAACTCGCTGAATCGGCGAATGTCATCAAAAGCGTCGCGGATGATCATCAGCGACCAGCGATCCCCAATTGCCTCCAGTGTCCTTGCTACCGGGCATTCGCTGCTTTGCNNCTGGCGCAATGTGGTTGCAATTTAAAACCTGATACAGCAACAATTGAATCTAGTTTTTAATTGAAACCAGTTTAACGCCATGGAGGTGTTCATGACAGCAGATGCCAACTCAGCCACCAAACAGCTCTCCAGGCAGCCTTCGGGATTGCGGCATCCGGATACCGGAGAAAGCAGCAGGACCGACCGGACTGCGGGGCTTTCGCCGTTGCTCACGTTGTTGTTTTCTGTCACCTGCGCGCTTGCAGTAGCCAACGTTTATTTCGCACAACCTTTGCTCGATTCAATGGCTCAGAGCCTGGGTGTGACCTCATCAATGATCGGGGTTGTGGTGACGGCTACTCAGGTTGGTTACGCACTCGGGTTGCTGTTCATCGTCCCGCTGGGCGATTTGGTCAATCGTAAGCGGCTGATTCTGACTCAAGTACTGCTGTCTGCGGTTGCGCTCGCGGCGGTCGGCACAGCACAGCAATGGCTGGCCCTGTTGGGTGCCATGATCGTGTCGGGCTTACTGGCAGTGGTCGTTCAGGTGATTGTGGCCTATGCCGCCGCACTGGCAACGCCAGCACAACGCGGGCATGCCGTGGGGACGGTAACCAGTGGAGTTGTCCTGGGCATTCTTCTGGCGCGGTTTACCTCGGGCCTGATTGCAGACATCGCGGGCTGGCGCGCCGTTTACTTTGTGTCCTCAGGATTGATGCTGACCCTCGCGGCGGTGCTGTGGAGAGTGGTTCCTGACACCCCGTCGCCGAGGCATCAAGACGGCTACCTGGCGCTCATCAGTTCTCTCTTCAAACTGTTCATCACCGAACGCACCTTGCGCACCAGGGGTCTGCTGGCGCTATTGATCTTTGCCGCTTTTTCCGTGCTGTGGACCGCCATGGTGCTGCCGTTGAGCGCCCCGCCGCTGTCGCTTTCACACACTGCCATCGGCATGTTTGGCCTGGCCGGCGTCGCCGGTGCCCTGGCTGCCAGAAGAGCCGGTCGCTGGGCCGATCAAGGTCTGGGACAACGAGTGACCGGCTTTTCGCTGGGGCTCCTGACGCTGTCCTGGTTGCCCATCACGTTTGCCGAGACTTCCCTGATCGCGCTGGTCTGCGGCGTAGTACTGCTCGACTTCGCGGTGCAAGCAGTACACGTCACCAACCAGAGCATCATTTTCGCTGCACGCCCCGACGCCCAAAGTCGCATGGTCGGCGCCTACATGTGCTTCTACGCGGTCGGTAGCGCGCTGGGAGCCGCAGCCGCGACCCAGATTTATGCGCTTTGGGGCTGGATGGCAGTCAGCCTGCTGGGTGCCTTGATCAGCGCTGCTGCCCTGGTGCTGTGGTTTCTCACATTTCATCTCTCAACGGTCAATCAAGGAAGATCAACATGAAAGCCAGGCACCTGCTACTCGCCATCTCGATTACTGCCATATGGGGCGTGAATTTCTCGGTTATCAAACTGGGGCTCACCACCGTTGACCCATTCATCCTTGCCGGCATTCGCTTCACGCTATGCGCGCTCCCGGCGATCTTTTTCATTCCGAAACCTGATGTACAGTGGCGCTATATCATCGGTTACGGCCTGGTCTTCGGTATCGGACTTTGGGGCATCGTTAACCTGGGCATCAAGTCCGGTCTTTCCGCAGGCATCGCTTCACTGGTGCTGCAGTTCAGCGCGTTTTTCACCATTGTGTTGGGCTCATGGATATTCAAGGAAACCATTTCCCGCTTTCAGTACGCGGGCATGGGTCTCGCTCTGTGTGGTTTATTGAACATCCTCTCCATCGTTGACGGGACAGTAACAACGGTCGGGTTGATTCTGGTGCTCCTGGGAGCGGTCGCCTGGAGTGCGGCCAACGTAATCAACAAAAAAGCCAAGACCACGCAGGTTTTCGCCTTCCTGGTGTGGTCGAGCGCGTTTTCGCCCATCCCCCTTTTCGCACTTGATTACGCTGTTAACGGCTCGACGGGGTACTACGCACTGGTGAATCAACTCGACTACCGCGCCGTCCTTTCGATCCTGTTCCAGGTATACCCCAATACACTGTTTGGCTACTGGGTGTGGAACTCACTTCTGAAACGATATCCAGTGTCTACCGTCGCGCCATTGTCGTTGTTGGTGCCGGTATTCGGCCTGCTCGGTTCAGTCATGATTTTCAATGAGAGCCTGTCAGTCAACAAAATCGTTGCAGTCGTTCTCATCGTGTCGGGTCTTGGCGTCGGCTTATACGGACAGCGTGTCCTAAGTGCGGTGCTCAAGCGTTCTGACCGATGCCCATCGTGATGTAACAGCACGCGCTGGAGCTATGATTTCTGAGGATTTCATCGCAGGGATCGCCCATGAAGCGCTTTGTCCAAGGTGAACATCGAGGCCAAGGCACCTTACTTCCCGAGAGCCTCGACGACTACGTCAGCGATACCAATCCGATGCGCGTAGTCGACGTCTTTGTCGACGAACTCTACCTGGTCAATCTGGAAGATGATGCGAGTCCGAAAACGGACGGTTGAGTATCCCTTCGGGACGCTGAAGGCAGGGAGGGTCGGATTGAGGGTCACACATAAGTGACTCATGGTCGGTCGCGAGCCCGGCGATGCAGTGACTTTCTTTCGCAGATTCGTTGTTGACTCGATCACCGAAGCCCCTTCCCTTTGTTTATCGGCGGCGAAAGCCTGAGAGGCATTGGCAATTCACCTTTTTTGGGGGGACCGCCGAGCTGAATCAGCTCCAAGGGCAAATCTGCGTTGATTGGCTCACCACGGGTAACTACTTGAGACTCCCGGCCAGGAACTGCTGCAACCGCTCGCTTTGAGGCTGTTCCAGCAGCGTGCCTGGCGCTCCCGACTCCTCCACCCGCCCCTGATGCAGAAACATGACGTGGTTCGACACCTGCCTGGCAAACGCCATTTCGTGGGTGACGACCACCATCGTCCTGCCCTCTTCGGCCAGTTGCTGCATGACCTTGAGCACCTCGCCCACCANNCGCACGGGCAATGGCCACCCGCTGTTGCTGACCGCCGGACAAATGCACCGGGTACTGGGCCTCGACTTTTTGTGGCAGCCCCACCTTGGCAAGGTAATGACGGGCCCTTTCCAGCGCCTGCGCCCGACTGATACCGAGCACGCTCATCGGGCACTCGATGATGTTTTCCAGCACGGTCATGTGGCTCCACAAATTGAAGTGCTGAAACACCATCGACAACCGGCTGCGCAGGTTCCGTAACTGCCCGGGGTTAACCACACACAACTCGCCCCTTGAGTTTCTGCGGGTGAGCAACTCTTCGTCATTGACGACAATGCGCCCGGCCGACGGTTGTTCCAGATGGTTGATACAACGCAAGAAGGTACTTTTCCCGGACCCGGAGGAGCCGATGATGCTGATCACATCACCCGCCCTGGCCTTGAGCGAAACCCCTTTCAACACTTCATGGCTGCCGTAGTTTTTATGAACATCTTCAACGATCAATTTATACATTTGAGCAAGTCCGATAGGGGTCAGTGCGTCCGCGGTTTGAGGTAGGCCAGCCAATGCAGTTCGCCGCGTCGAAACAGCCAGATCAGGAAAAAAGCACTGGCGGCGTACAACACCCCGGCAATGCCAAAGGCGGTAAAGGATGCATAGGTCGCCGAGTTGACATCCCGGGCAATCTTCAGCAAATCGGGCACCGTGGCGGTAAAGGCCACCGAAGTGGAATGCAGCATCAGAATCACTTCATTGCTGAAGAACGGCAGTGCGCGGCGCAACGCCGACGGCAGAATGATCCGCCGATAAAGCGTGAACCGGCTCATCCCGTAGGCACTGGCGGCCTCGACTTCACCGTGGGCTGTCGCTCTGATGGCGCCAGCGAAAATCTCGGTCATGTAGGCACAGGTATTGAGCCCGAAAGCCAGTACAGTGCAGTTGAAACCGTCACGGAAAAACGCGTTGAGAAAGTCCTGGGACCGCACCACATGCAAGCTGTACACCCCGGTGTAAAAGAACAGCAGCTGGATGTACAACGGGGTGCCACGAAACACGTAGGTGTAACACCAGACCGGCAGGCGCAGCAGCGGGTTGCGGCTGACGCGGGCAATCGACAACGGCACCGCGAGCACAAAACCAATCACCACCGAAAGTATGAGCAGCCACAACGTCACCGCCAACCCGGAAAAATATGGCCCGTCACTCCACAGGTAAGCCTGCCAGTAGTCCTGGAGAATGCCGTTCATAACGCAGCCTTCCTGACACCGACCGAGTAGCGGTGCTCCAGCCACAGCAACACACCATTGGAAACCGTGGTAATGGCGAGGTAGATCAGGCCGCCGACCAGCGTGAAGTAAAAGAACTGCATCGAGCCCTTGCCCGCATCCTGGGTGGCCTTGACCACATCTGTCAGGCCGATGATCGAGACCAGCGCAGTCGATTTGATCAACACCTGCACGTTGTTGCCAATGCCGGGTAGCGCATGGCGCAACATTTGCGGGAACAGGATTTTGCGAAAGGTCTGCCCGTGGGTCATGCCGTAGGCCCTCGCCGCTTCCATCTGCCCCGCTGGGACTGCCTGGAAGGCGCCGCGAAAAGTCTCGGTAAAGTAGGCCCCGTAAATGAATGCCAGCGTCACGACACCGGCCAGAAACGGGTCGATATCAATTTGGGCNNACCAGGTCCGGCATGCTGCGGATCATGGTCGTGTAGGCCGTGGCCAGCGTGCGCAACAAACGATTGGACGATAACCTGGAACTGGCGCCCATCAGCCCGATCAGGACGGCGATCAGCAATGAACAAAGCGCCAGTTTGATGGTAGCCAGGGTGCCCAGCAGAATCTGCGGGCCAAAACCTTCCAGAAGCATCTCACTCTCCTTGTTCTTGTTAGGGTGAGGTGAAGGGGG
>CXWL01004639.1_pt1 | contig 11545 bp, 11 predicted proteins | sample 590931 | NCBI WGS metagenome assembly CXWL01 (sample SAMEA3498368, study PRJEB10139) | groundwater metagenome | biome: water well; material: biofilm material | place: Germany | collected 2015-04-27 | reverse complement strand
GCTTCGCCGTCCCCGCCCCAGCGCAGGTAACGCAAACCGTTGGCACGCCCCTTGCAAAATAAAGTCTATTTTTTCAGGCGGGGATTGACCAAAGTGAAGGTATCATATACAATACCGCAATGAGTAAACATCAAATTGTCGCAGATACCAATGTTTTCGTTACGGCTTTGCGCTCGCAGTTTGGAGCATCTTATAAACTCTTTTCACTTATTGACGAAGATATTTACCAATTAAACCTCTCTGTTCCTTTGGCTCTTGAATATGAAGCCGTTGCCAAAAGAATGATTGGCGAAATTGCTTTGAATGAAAAAGAAGTTGACGACATCCTTGATTTTGTTATCAACAATTCAAATCACTGGCAAATTTACTATCTATGGCGACCGCAACTTAAAGACCCTGGCGACGATATGGTTTTGGAATTGGCAGTTACGGCAAATTGTAATTACATCATCACTTATAACGTAAAGGACTTCAAAGGAATTGAGAAATTCGGTATCAAGGCGATAACTCCAAAAGAGTTTTTGGAAATGGTAGGTCAAATATGAGTACATTAAGTTTACGACTTCCTGAATCACTTCATAAATCTGCTCGTGAATTGGCAGAAAAAGAAAATATTTCAATTAATCAACTTATTACTTTGGCTTTGGCTGAGAAACTTTCTGCATTAGGCGCAGAAGATTATTTAGAAATGCGTGCAAAACGCGCAAGCAAAGCAAAATTTATTAAGGCTATGTCGAAAGTAGCAAAAATTGAACCGCCAGATTATGACCGCTTATAAACAGGCGTAGAATCTTGCAATCCAAAAGCGTGCCAACAAAGCGTGCACCTGACGCTGGGGATTCTGCGCAAATCTCAAGCAGTTTTCCACGCCNNCATTTTTCTGGCTGGACGGCTTCGCCGTCCCCGCCCCAGCGCAGGTAACGCAAACCGTTGGCAAGAACTTGCAGTAAACCTTTTTGGGTATTTTTCAAATTTGGCTTGTCGGTAAAATTGGCGTTTTGAGTCTTGCAAATCAGGGTTTCGGTTTTTAGCAAGTTTTCTGCTTCAATAAAGTTTGCCTTTTTAGTGGTGGCAGTTTTCCAAATCTTTGTTTCTTCAAAATTGGCTCATGTTTTTTGTTCCAAACGTTCCTTTCAAATTCTCTCAGGTCTCTAAAATTAGCTTCAAGGTTTTCAATTTAGGTTTTGGCAAGCAAGCGGTTTCATTTGGCAAAGTCTATTTTTTGTGGCTTGCGTTCTTTTTGGTCAAGTCAGGTTTTCAAAATCGGCTACATTTTTTCAGCAAAAATTTTGGCAAGTTTGGTTCGGGCTTTTTCGTCAGGTTTATTTTTTCTGGCAAAGTCGCTTTTTCGTAAAGTCAGTTTTTAGCAAAGGTTTCGGCAAGTTCTCGTCTCTGGCGTTCTTTCAAGTCGTGTTAATTTTCAATGGCAAAGTCAGGCTTGTAAAAAAATATGGCGCGTGTAAAATCAAGTCACCGAAAGGCTCGGTTCTGTTTTTTAGGCGGCGTGTCTTGCTTCCCCCAGTTCTTGCCAACAAAGCGTGCACCCGACGCTGGGGATTCTGCCGCAATCTCAAGCATTTTTCCACGCCTTAGCATTTCCCCAGTCGGACGGCGTCCCGCCGCCCGCCCCAGCGCGGGTAACGCAAACCGTTCGGCGGCTTCGCTGAACAATCAAATCAAAAGGAGATAAGGTCATGAAAAAATCAATTGGGTCAGTTTTCCTTTCGTTCGTGTTTCTAATGATTTTGTTAAGTGGGTGCGCTCCAGCCTCAACGCCATCTCCAACGTCTGTTCCTCTTACATTTACACCTTCACCCATACCACCTACGTTTACTCCTGAACCAACTGCAACCGTAACGCCAACAATAACCCCTATTCCAACACCAACATTACCATTTGAAATCCCTTCATCTACAACAGGGACAGGTACTGTAATGGGTCTTGTACAATGGAACGATGAGCCAGTAAAAGCTCAAGGAAAATTATGCAAAGGGATTGACGATACCAGTAACTGCTATTCTGCCAAATCAAATGATTTTGGATACCTAATATTTGAAAATGTTGAACCCGGAGTATATGTATTGAAGATTGTTGTGTTTTCATCTGGCTGGATACAAATACTGGATGAAAGCGGAAACCCAGTTTTCAAAACTGTCGAAGCGGATAAAATCATATTTTTTGATCCTGTTGACGTGGTCAAGGGCGACCTCAAAACAACATACCCTCACGGAAGTTGGGCAGTCGTAGTCATTGAAACACAGCCAACCCTCAAATGGGAGGAATATCCAAACGCGGATTATTACATTGTATGGCTGACTTCTTGCAAGACTACTACAGCAGAGGGAGTGTGTATCCCAGACCTAGAAAGTCCAAAAATTGATGGTGGACAGACAAGTTTTTTGGTATCGCCGCCACTAGTGGTGGATAATCATTATTTTTGGGGTGTCATTGCTTACAATAAATCAGGTACGAAAATTGCAGAAGGAAATGGTGCTGACTTTTATGTACGAAATCCATAATTGCTCATCGTCAGGCAATGCGTGATCAAAAAGTTTGGGTATCTGCGCCACAACAAAAGGAAAAAAATATGAAAAAAATACAACAAACCTCCACAATATTAATATTCACAATAAGTTTAGTAATTTCAGGCTGCGGTCCTGGTCAATTATTTGGTCCGACAATAACTCCAACTTCTACAAATACCCTGACCCCCACCGCCACCCTGACGCCTACATCCACAAGTACACCAACACAAACACCGACAATTACACCTACCAATACCCCTGAGCCAACCGCAACACTGCCAATTGTGATTCCCGAACCAGCGTCGGGAAAGGCAATAATTTTTGGACAGGTGTTGCAAGGGGGAAGCCCCGCGCCATACAGAGTAGTAAGGTTATGCAGTGTGATTGACAACACTCCATTTGGCATTTGCGGCACTGGCACGAAGTACGAGGATCTCACTGACACCAATGGTTTTTTCGTGTTTAATGTAAAACCAGGTAGTTATGAAGTCCTTGTGGTTGAACTTCAGGATAGTCAAGTAATGTACTGGCAGTTTACTACTGCCATTTCGGCAGGCGAAACCCTGAATTTCGGGACATTTGACTTGGTTACTACGGAGCATAATTGATTGTGTTGTACATCAAAGTTTGTCATATTGGCAGTGGCGTCTTATTTCAGTTAGCGAGTCTTGCATTCATAGAGCCACCGAACAATCAAATCAAAAGGAGATAAGGTCATGAAAAAGTCAATTGGGTCAGTTTTTCTTGCGTTTGTATTTCTAACGGTTATATTGAGTGGTTGCGCTCCCGCTCTAACACCTGTTCCATCTACATTTACACCCATCCCCCCCACAGATACACCTGCTCCCACATCTACGCCAATTCCACCAACGCCCACACTCACATCAACACCAACGTTAGCACCAATTATTACTGATGGGGAGTGGACTGGGCAAGATAGTCAAAATAACACTATAAAGTTTGTAGTCAAAGATAAGCACATTATCTCTTTTATTTTCGAGAAATTAGCCTCACCAAATTGTTTTTTTGGTTATGATAGTAATGAGGCGATTACACCAGCAATCATTGAGGAAGGTAAATTCGCATTAACAATAAGGCCATTGTTTGCGCCAAGTAATAATACGTTGCTGGGTCTGAAATTTGGAGATTTAAATATTAATGGGGTTTTTATCGCAGATATTGAAGCAAAAGGAACGGCTACATTAAGTGATAAAGATTGCGGTATTAATATGACTTGGACTGCTGAAAAGACAAAGTAATACTGACATAATTTGGTGTCAGAGATATATCATTTTTGTGCAGATGAATTCGAGTAGACTCTTGCTTATTGAGATAATCTATCTTAAGCAAAGAGCCGCCGAACAAAGCGTGCACCTGACGTGTGGGAGTCTGCGCGATTTATGAGCATTTTTCTGGCTTCGAGTTTTTCTTGCTCCCAGGCATTGTCCACGCCCGCCCACACGCAGGTAACGCAAACCGTTGGCTGGCAGGTCAAAGAGCAAAAACAGCGCAACAAAATAATAATGAACATCATTGAAGAAATAATCTGGGAAGAGCGTCCGCTAAAAGTTACTTGGCGTGATAAATCTTTTATTCCGCCGCTCGAATTGATAACTCAGGCAAGCGGTCTGTGTTTTACGGATGACAGCAAAATTGTGCTGGTCACTGCCGATAGAGAGACATGGCAATTGGTTGGCGGTCATCCTCAAACAAATGAGACTATCGAAAATGCTTTTATACGTGAAGTGAGTGAGGAAGCCTGCGCCACAGTCACAGAGATTGCTTATCTCGGCGCACAAGAAGTCAGCGACCCGCAAAGTCCAACAGGATTTACCGTTTACTATCAAGCACGATTTTATGCCCGTGTCATGCTTGGTGAATTTACGAGCAAGCATGAGATAATTGAACGAAAGCGCGTTGAACCATCAGCAGTAAAGTCAATTCTAAACTGGCGAACAAGTCGCATTTTTGATGTTATTCTACAAGCGGCACTTGAATATGAGCAAAGATTTAGAATCAATTTGATAGTTGCCAAAGATTAAAGTTCGTGCAATAATCTTCTCAGTTTTATGGCGGTGGTTCTGGTTTTCAATCAGGGTGTCTTGCGCAAAGCCAGCCAACAAAGCGTGCACCCGACGCTGGGGATTCTGGCGCGATTCCAAGCATTTTTCTACGCCTCAGCATTTCCCCAGTCGGACGGCGTTCCGCCGCCCGCCCCAGCGCGGGTAACGCAAACCGTTGGGCAGACTAAGCAATGGCTGTTTCAAGAATGACGCTGGAGGAATAATAAAATTATGCCCGCAAAAAAAGTAGACACAAAGGCAAAAGAAAAACAAAAACAAACCGAAGTGAATTGGTGGCAAAAAGTTATAAAGGCTTTTGGCGTTGAAGCACCTGTGCTTTTATTAGTAGGTGTTTTAATAGGCATAATTTTGTCGTATTTATTTATGGCTTCAAAGCCAGAATTATTCCTTCAACCCGTAATGGCTTACGCTGTCAGGGAGACAGTAGCCGCTCAATCCTTGTCCAATTTGCAACCAGAAACCTTAACCCCCACAGCAATCTCAAATAGCGCCCATGCAAATCCTCAAGCATCTGACACTCCAATCCCAAGTAATTCCAATTTTTTTAATGGACAACAATTGGTTTACGATGATTTTTCTGAAAAAGTATTTTTATGGAGTGAAGGCTCAATTGATACAGAAAGTGTCGGATACGAAAATGGGGTTTATTTTATGGAAATTAAAAACCCACTTGTATATTTTACAGGTTCATTATGGTCTATGACGAATGAAATGATGGAAATGGAAAACTTTGCAATTCAAGCAGATATGCTGGGTCCGCTTTACACTGATTGGGAGCAAAAACAAGGGCTAGTTTTTGGTTTTCAATCTGATAAAAAGGGAAATTCTTTTGCGTTTGATATAACCTATGAAGGCGTATGTAGGTTGGCAGGAAAAATAGATGATGAAGAATGGGTAGTCGTAAGTACTTCAACCATATCGGATTTTGATTTAAACTTACCTCATACTTTAACAGCAATCGTAAAAGGTTCGCAAGAGTTTTCTGGATATGTTGATGGACGGTTATGCTTAGAAGAAGCAATTGATTACGACGCAGGTACGTTTGGGCTTTCGGGAAAAATATCCAAAAATGAAGGGACTCTTTTCTTTGACAATTTTTATATTTACAAGATACCATAAGGCAGGAGTAAGGCTATAAGCAATCGTCACTACTCCCCCACGTCTGCCCAACAAAGCGTGCACCTGACGCTGGGGATTCTGCGCACATCCCAGGCAGTTTTCTACGCCTGAGCCTTTTTCCAGTTGGACGGCTTCGCCGTCCCCGCCCCAGCGCAGGTAACGCAAACCGTTGGCACGCCCCTTGCAAAACATATATTTTTGAAGTCAGGGAATATGAAAATGAAAAAATCTGCGATTGCTCAACGAGTTTTTCTCCTAATTATGCTTGTTTTGGTAAGTGGCTGTGGCGGTAGCCCCAATATACAAGTAAATGAAATAAGCAATAACACCGTTTCCTATGATGAAACTATACATATCAATAATTGTGGCGGCAAGGCAGATAGCGAACAAACAGCATCACGCACTTTTGCCGCGACCATTGAAGGCGGAGCAGAATTTTCAGCAGGGTATCAATCAATAGTCGAAGGTGGAGTTTCGGCAAAATATAGTCAATATCGGAACGTGTCAAAAAGCCAGAGATTAATTGCGCCACCTGCAACAAATATGGAATTTGTTTTGAGATGGTCAGAGGATATACACGCAGGCAATGTAACAGTAAATGGTGTAACAGGAAATTATGAAGTGCGTGTGCCAGTAGTTGTAGAGCAAATTTCAAGTCAAGATTTAGGTTGCGGCACGGCACAAAATCAACAACAACCAAGTAGTTCCCCAACTACTGAGAGTTCGCCCAATGCTCAACCATTATCCAATAATGGCAATTCAATTATCTCTCTTAAGGATGTGGGAAGTTTTGTAGGTCAAAATCTCGGCTTAGCACCAGGAACGTACACCTTTAATGGGGTTGAATTTGAAACAGGCTGGATTGCAACAACACAATCAAACGGCGGGAGTGATGAAAACAAGCCATCAACGTACAAGGTAGTCGTCCAGAATTACACTATAAACTCGTCAAAAGTTTATTTATTACTGCAAGCATCATGGGCAGTAGGACGCAATACCGACGAAATAGGCAGTGTAAATATTCATATATCAAACAGGCAAATGATTCAAGAAAAAATAATAGTTGGGTACAATATTCGTGACTGGTCAAATGTAGGCAATACACTTTCTGCACCTTCTGCACAAGAAGCCTATAGTGATGGTAACGGTGTAGTTGATATGTTCTTCATAAGCATTCCCGAAGAATATAATGGTTATGAGATAACACAAATCGACATTCAAGATACGTCAGAAGCAATGGGTGTCCACCTTTGGGCTATAACCATCAAGTAGGCTCTAAAGTCAAAAGCGTGCCAACAAAGCGTGCACCTGACGTGTGGGAGTCTGCGCGATTTACAGGCATTTTCCTCGCTTCGGGTTTTTCCTGCTCCCAAGCAGAGTCCACGCCCGCCCACACGCAGGTAACGCAAACCGTTAGACCCCTTCGTGCAAAATAATCTTATCTTTTTATATCGGGTAAAATCAGGCAATGATGAATCAAGAACTTGCATACACCGAAATTGAAAAACTGATTACAAATTTCAAGAATATGCCCGCCGCCCAACGCAAAGGTATGAATGAAATGCAAACGCGGCTTGGCTATATTTTGCCTTTGTTCAAGTCTCTTGGTTGGGACACAAGCAATATTAACGAAGTCAGTCCCGAAGAAAAAGTATCGCGTGGTTGGGTGGATTTTTCTTTTCGTGTTGGTAATGTTCCGCGCTTCTTCTTGGAAACGAAAAGAGCGAATGAAGATTTGAACGACCCGCGATGGGTACAACAAGCGATTGATTACGCATGGACAAAATCAGTAACATGGGCTTTGCTTTCAGACTTTGAAGGCTTGCGAGTTTTCAATGCCGAATGGAAAGAGAGCGACCCATTCCGCGCACAATTTTTTGAGTTTGGGCTTGATGATTACCTAAAAGACTTTGAAAGATTATGGTGGCTTTCAAAACAAGAGACAATTTCCCGCAGGCTTGATACTGAAGCGGAAAAAGTCGGGCGAAAAATTAAGCGTTTACCCGTCAGTCAAAATCTTTTCGATGACTTGAAAAGATGGCGTGAAGGCTTATTCAAGAATTACAAGGCTTTCAATCTTGGTTATTCTGCCGCTCAAATTGATGAATCCGTTTTACGTCTCTTGAATCGTCTAATTTTTATCCGCACAGCCGAAGATAGAGAAGTTGAAGAAAATCGCTTGCAATCTTTGGTTCGTGTTTTGAAAGATAAAAAGCAATTGTCAACGCTTGACCGTGAAATGGCAGGGCTTTTCCGTGAATTGGACGGAATTTACAACTCTGAATTGTTTGCAAGACATTTTTCGGAAGAATTGCAAATACCGCCAACAGAGTTGGAAGAAATAATTAACGGGTTGTATGAAAAGAACTACACGCGCTATAACTTCAATGCTCTGGAAGCGGATGTTTTAGGCACGGCATACGAACAATATTTGGGTCATATTGTTGCAGAAGGGGAAACCGAAACGCATGTAGAAGAAAAGCGAACAAAGCGAAAGTCACAAGGAATTTATTACACGCCCGCTTTTGTCACAAAATACATCGTTCAGCAAACGGTAGGAAAGTATCTTGAAGAAAATGGATACAACCCATCGAAGCCGCCGAGAGTCTTGGATATGGCTTGTGGTTCTGGCTCATTCTTAATTCAAGCCTTCGATGTGATTGATAATTTTGTAGCCAAGCAACGCGGGCAGGCGCAAAAAGGCGAAGTAGATTTTTACGACAGAGCAAGACAATTGGAAGTTTTGCAAAGTTGTATTTTTGGCGTAGACAAAGACAAGCAAGCGGTAGAAGTGGCTCGCCTAAATTTACTCTTGCGCGGTTTACATTCACGCGAAAAATTGCCAATGCTGGAAAATATTGCAAATGGAGACAGTCTAAAAAGTGAAACCTATCCATTTCATTTTCCAAAAGTAATGCAAAACGGCGGTTTTGATGTCATCATTGGCAACCCGCCTTATGTCCGCGCTGAAAACATGGCACGAGAAGACCGCGATTATTTTATGGCTGGCAATTTTGAAACAGCCTATGGAAGATTTGATATATTCATATTGTTTTTAGAACGCGCAATTAAATTACTTAAAGATGGTGGGCGATTAGGTTTTATTGTGCCTCATCCTGTATTGAATGAGAATTACGCAAAATTAACTCGTGCGTTTATATTGAATTCTTGCGCCATCGAAACCATTATTGATTTATCAGACTATAAAGTATTTCAAAATGCTACTGTGGCAACCTGTATCTTTATTCTTCGTAAAGAATCAATTTTTTCTGTCCGCCAAGAAAATCGAATTGAAATTATCAAGCAAGATACTTATGTTGACGGAATAAATAAAGAAGTTGGAACAGAAAAACATATAACTCAAAGCGTTTTTGATAATACGCCGTTGAATTCGTTTCGTCTTGATTTTGATAATTTTGCAATTTCGACACTTGAAAATATAGATAATCAAAGCGTCAAAATCGGTGACTTGTGCTACGTAATTACAGGGGCTGTCATGCACAATCCAAAAACTGGCGAATCAAAAGAAAGATTGATTCACAGCAAATTTAGAAAAGGTCTAAAGCCATACGTTGAAGCAAAAGAAATAACTCGTTTTATTCCACCAGTCAACACTCGCTTTATGGAATACCGAGATAAAGAAATGCACCGCCCTAAATTTCCTGAACTTTTTGAGAACAATAAAATCATGGTGCAAATGGTTGCTGGTGATAATGGATTAATAGCAACTTATGATGACCAAAATTTATACACAGACCATTCATTACATCTTTGCGTAATGAAAAATTATTTGTTTGGCGTAAAAAGGTCGCAAATAAAGATTACGGAAAAGGAAGCGCAGTTTGCAAAACCATATAATCCAAAATTCCTTTTGGCATTTATAAATTCAAGTTTAGGGAATTTCTATTTCCGAAGGAAATTAGAAGGCGGGTTAAATATTTATCCTGAAACTGTTAGACAATTGCCAGTCTACCGTATTGACTTTGATAACCCTACCGAAAAATCCGCGCATGACGAAATTGTAAAACTGGTTGAAAAAATGTTGGCGTTGCAAAAGGAACGTCAAACCGTGCGACCCGAAGATAATTTAGATAATGCTAGAAATCTTGACCGACAAATAAAAGAAGTTGATTCGGAAATTGATAAAAGAGTCTTCAAGTTATACGGTTTGAGCGATGAAGAAATCAAAACTTTGGAAGGCAAGTAGTAAAATGGGTTCAGGTCTTTTAATGGCAAAGAGTCTTGCAGGTCAAGGGCGGGGTCTAACAAAGCGTGCACCTGACGTGTGGGAGTCTGCGCGATTTAGGAGCATTTTTCTGGCTTTGAGTTTTTCCTGCTCCCAAACAGAATCCACGCCCACCCACACGCAGGTAACGCAAACCGTTGGGCGCTGAAACACAATGGAATAAATCACATGGCAAAAGAGAAAAGCAAAAAAGCGAAACCTTTCCAAGTACTTGTTGTAATATATTTGGCATTTGCTTGCATGGTTTTCCTGAACGAATTATTGGCTAAAAACATTGAGAACAGGTTTCCTGGAGGAAATTACCCAATTGAGCATGAATATTCATGGGAAAGAGTGCAAATCTTCTGCGCCGGAGCAATCGTTAGCGTTCTTGTTTATTTGTTTTTTACATTCAGAAAGAAAATGCAAGCTCTTCTGCCAGACTTCAAACTTGTTATGGCATTGTCCTTTCTTCCAATCTCATTAAGTCTCTTATTAAATTATCCGTCAATCTCAGGATGGTGCTGTGAAATATACAATACCCGTTTTTTTGGCTATCCGTTTAGTTACATGATGGGAAGCGATCTTTTTCAGATACTCTTAAATTTTGAACTTCTGAAAATAATAAAATACTATCTTCGTCCTTATAGATTTTTCTTAGATCTATTGTTTTGGTCGAACATTTTCTTCGTTCTCTTGAGCATGTCCAATATGGTTTGGCGAAAAAGCAAATTGCTTGAACAGACTCAAGAAAACCTATATTCGGAAAACAGGTAAGTTACATAGTGAAACGCGCCCAACAAAGCGTGCACCTGACGCTGGGGAGTCTGCGGCAATCTCAGGCAGTTTTCTACGCCTTATNNAGTTCAAGAGCAAAAACAAATACGTCTTTGATTCGCAAGTTTCGTATTTGGATTGAAGTCATTTTTTTAGCGTGGCGGTTTTCAATTCATAAAAATATCTTTCTCGCTTTGGCGGCGGTATTTTTCAAATAAGCATTTTCGGGTTTATATTTTTCAGCAAGCAGGTTTTCAAGTTCTCGGCTTTTCGTTTGGCGGTGTTTTCTTTGTTCGCATAAATTCAAGTTGGTTTTGTCGAGTCTCTGAAATCCGCTTCAAGGTTTTTAGTTTGCGTTTTGGTCTGCGGTGATTTTGGTCGGTTGTGTCGTTCTTTTCTCGCAGTGTTCCAGGTTGGTTTTGTAGGTTCCCAAAATTGGTTTGCCTTTTTCTGCTAAAGTTTTAGTAAGTTGAGTTTGTAAAATTTTCTCGGTTTCGTTGGCGTTGTTGTCTTTTGGTTATGTCAGGTTTTCCTAAATTTGTGTTCTGGTTCGTTTGTGGTTTTGTTTGGCAAAATCCATTTTTTTAGCAAGTGTTTTGGTTCGCATAAAGTTTTTGGGTTTTGGTAAAAAGCAAAGTTGCGTGTAAAATCCAGTCAAGTTTGCGGTGTTGTCTTTTTAGGCAAAAGTTCTGGTCAGCGGGCAGGCTACCCAACAAAGCGTGCAGCGGACTTGTGGGACTCGGCGCGGTTTTTGAGCCTTTTTCTGGCTTTGAGTTTTTTCCGCTTCCAAGCAGAGTCCACGCCCGCCCACAAGC
>CXWL01011382.1_pt1 | contig 11546 bp, 10 predicted proteins | sample 590931 | NCBI WGS metagenome assembly CXWL01 (sample SAMEA3498368, study PRJEB10139) | groundwater metagenome | biome: water well; material: biofilm material | place: Germany | collected 2015-04-27 | reverse complement strand
GGATCAGGATCACGCTCTCGGCCTTGTGCGGGCTTTCTTTCACGAAATCAAGCGCCCAGTCCAGGGCTGAGTCGCCTCCACCCACAATCACCAGGTTCTTGCCGGCAAAGTCGGCCGGGTTCTTGACGCGGTAAAACAGTTGCGAGCCGTCATACGCTTCCAGACCGTCCACCTTGAGCGTACGGGGCTGGAACGCGCCCACGCCAGCGGCGATGAAGACGGTCTTGGTCAGGAACTGCGTGCCCTTGGAGGTTTCGATGAAAAAGCGTCCATCGTCTTGTTGCTGCACCACGGTGACCTCTTGCCCAAAGTGAAAGGTCGCGCCAAAGGGCTCGATTTGCTTGAGCAAGTTGTCGGTCAACTCCTGGCCGGTGCACATGGGCACTGCCGGGATGTCGTAGATCGGCTTGTCCGGGTACAACTCGACGCACTGGCCACCGGGGTAGGCCAGTGAGTCGATCACGTGGGCCTTGATTTCGAGCAGGCCCAGCTCGAACACCTGGAACAGGCCCACGGGACCCGCGCCCACGATGACGGCGTCGGTTTCAATCGGCCCTTCGTGGGCGTGTGCAGTGTTGATCACTTCTTGGTTCAGTTGAGGTTCCATGGGACTTCGGCGAGAGTCGAAGGCAGACGCTGCGCAGGTGCGCCAGCGCGGCTGGCTCGCAAGGTTATCGAATCAGGTGCGAGAGTTTACCGGTGACGTCTTTCCACTCGTCGGCATCGGGCAAGGCTGCCTTGCGTTTGGTGATGCTTTTCCAGGTGGGCAGCTTGGCCAACTCGGCATTGAGTTTGGTCATGTGCTGCTGGTCGGCCGGCACATCTTCCTCGGCATAAATGGCGTTGACCGGGCACTCGGGGATACACACCGCGCAGTCAATGCATTCGTCCGGGTCAATGGTCAGGAAGTTGGGGCCTTCGCGAAAGCAGTCGACGGGACAAACGTCCACGCAATCGGTGTACTTGCACTTGATGCAGGCTTCAGTGACGGTATGAGTCATTTTTTAGTTTTGCACGAATTAGTGGAAACCCTTGATTTTATTGGGTTTTCAAGATTGCGCTTATCGCTGTGGCCCTGCCCCCAGCGGGGTTGCTGCAAAACGGCTTAGTTGACCAGCAGCGCGCCCGATGTTTTGTGCGAAGCTGTGTCCACCAGCACCAGTGAGCCGAGCACGCGCGACTGCGCAAAGGGCAGGGCCGCAATGGGCTCCTGCAAACTCAGTTCGATGTGGCCAATGGCATTGGCGGCAAGCTGTGTGGCGTCTTCCTCGGCCAGCGTGTTGACGTCAAGCTTGTGCACCACGCGCTTGACGCGGGCCTTGACCCAGCGGTGCCCGTGCAGGGCCCAGTAGACGCGCCCCGCCACCAGCGGCTCGTCGTCCATCCACGCGACGGTGGCGGACAGCTCCCGCGTGGGCGGCACGAAGGCGCGGTCGGTCTCGAAGTCATCGGTCTTGGGCGCACTCGCCAGCAGCCAGTCACCCCGCGAGACATCGACCTCGCGGTCCAGCACGATGCCGGCGCTGTGGCCGGCTTGCACCGAGCGCGGCGTGCGGGTGTGGCCCAGCACCTGCGCCACGGTGGCACTTTGCCCGCTGGGCAGAATGGTGATGCGCTGGCCCACCTCGGCCCGACCGGTGGCAACACGGCCCCAGAACACGCGCCGACCTTGCGAGGTGTCACTCGAAGACGAAAACTTTTCGACCCATTGCACTGGAAACGCCAGTGGCAAGTCTGGCTCAGACGGCGTCACCGGCAGGCTTTCCAGGATTTCCAGCAGGCTGGGGCCCAGGTAGTCACACCAAAGCGGCGCCGCATCCACCACGTTGTGGCCCTTGAGCGCGGAGATCGGCACGACGGCTGTGATGGTGATACCCGCGGCGTCGGCAAATGCCTTCAACGCATGGCTGATGTTGGCAAATGCCCGTGCCGCCTGCCCGGTGGTCTCGGTCTGGCTGGGGTCTTCCAGCGCGTCAAGCTTGTTGACGGCAAACACGATGCTGGGCACACGCAGCAGGTTGGCCAACAGCGAGTGGCGCCGGGTTTGCGGCAGCAGCTCCAGGGCACGGTCCTGCCACTGCAACTTGGTGGCATCGACCAGCACCACGGCGGCATCGGCGCTGCTGGCGGCGGTCACCATGTTGCGCGTGTACTGCTCGTGTCCGGGGGCGTCGCCAATGATGAACTTGCGGTGCTCGGTAGCGAAGTAACGGTAGGCCACGTCGATGGTGATGCCTTGCTCACGCTCGGCCGACAGCCCGTCGGTGAGCAAGGCCAGGTCGGTCTCGCCCTGGCGCTGCACACCAGCCAGATGGTCCTGCAACACCGCCTTGCTGTCCACCAGCAGGCGCCCGATCAAGGTGCTCTTGCCATCATCGACCGAGCCGCAGGTGATGAAACGCAACGCTGACTGGGTATCAGGCCCTGAGGCATTGGGGCCACCAGCCCTTATCGATGCTTCTTGATGCGCTATTGTATTTGTAGCAGTTGTCATATCCATTATCCTAATTCGTAGGCGTGTCTCAAGGTCAGGGGTACCGCAGAGCCGGCTTTGCCGGGCTGCTGGTACCGCCCCCTGCAAGGGGGAAAGCGGCCACACGCAGTGGGTAAGCCGGGGGGTGTTCTAAAAGTACCCGTCTTTCTTGCGTTTTTCCATCGAGGCCTCGGAAGTCTTGTCGTCCATGCGGGTGGCGCCGCGCTCACTCACGTCGGCCGCCAGCGTTTCAATCACTACTTCGGCTGCGGTGGCCGCGTCACTTTCCACTGGGCAGGTGCAGGTGATGTCACCCACGGTGCGAAAACGCACGGTGCGATGCTGCACTTGCTCGTCATCATTGGCGCGGGTGAGTTCGGTCACCGGCACCAGTAGACCCTTGCGTTCCACTACCGCGCGCTGGTGGGCGTAATAAAGCGAGGGCAGGGCGATGTTTTCGCGGTCGATGTACTGCCACACGTCGAGTTCGGTCCAGTTGGAGATCGGGAACACCCGAAAGTGTTCGCCCTGCTGCAGCCGGGTGTTGAACAGCGTCCACAGCTCGGGGCGCTGGGCCTTGGGTTGCCATTGGCCGAAGCTGTCACGGTGGCTGAAGATGCGCTCCTTGGCGCGTGCCTTCTCCTCGTCACGGCGGGCCCCGCCAATCAGCGCGTCAAAGCGGAACTCGTCAATCGCTTCGAGCAAGGTGACCGACTGGTGCACGTTGCGCGACTCGCCAGGGTGCGCCAGGCGCACGCTGCCGCGTGCCATGGAGTCCTCGACGCTGCGCACGATCAACTCGGCTTGCAGTTCCTTGGCGCGCGAGTCACGGAAGTCGGTCACTTCGTGGAAGTTGTGGCCGGTGTCGATCATCAGCAGCGGGTAAGGGATGCGCCCGACACCAAAGGCCTTTTCTGCGCACTTGAGCATCACCAGCGAATCCTTGCCGCCGGAGAACAGCAAGGTTGGGCGCTCAAACGCGGCGGCAACTTCGCGCAGGATGAAGATGGTCTCCTCCTCCAGTGCGTCAAGGTGGGCGTTGCTCAGGTGATGCGCGCTCAAGTTCTGACCCAACGGGCTGAGGTGGTGGAGTTCGGTACGGGCGTTCATGCGGGGGTCTTTTCAAGCAAGTTGGACTGAGCGACGTGCAGGCCGCACTCCTTTGCGGCCTCGTCTTCCCACCACCAGCGGCCAGAGCGGAAGTCCTCACCCTGGCTGATGGCGCGCGTGCACGGGGCGCAGCCAATGCTGGGGTAGAACTGGTCGTGCAGCGGGTTGTAGTCGATCTTGTGCAGAGCGATGAAGTGCCACACGTCGCCCCAGGTCCAATCGGCCAAGGGGTTGAACTTGACGCGCTTGGCGTCGGAATGGTCCACCAGCGGCACGTCGGCGCGGGCGCCCGACTGCTCGCGGCGCAAGCCTGTAATCCAGGCTTGTTTGCCGGCCAGCGCACGCTCCAGCGGCTCCATCTTGCGAATAGTGCAGCAGGCCTTGCGCAACGCGATGCTCTTGTACATCGCCTTGTCGCCCTCGCGCGCGACAAACAGCACCACCGACTCGGCCCTGGGCTTGAACACCTCAACCTTGACGCGGGAGCTGGCTTGGAGCCGCTCAAGCAGCGCCACGGTTTGCGCGTGCAACTGACCGGTTTCGAGCACGAAGATGCCGATGTTGAGGCCCAGGCTGTTGATCAAGTGGCTGATCACCATGTCTTCGGCACCTAGGCTGGAGGCCTGCGCTATCAAGGGCGCCTCCCCCGTCGACAGCGCAGCGTAGTCTTGCGCGGCTTGTTGGAGCAGGGCACGGGTTTGGTCCAGCTTGGCATCGAAAGTGGTACTGGCGCGGGCGTTGAGTTTGATCGCGTTCATGCTTGGGCCTCTTTGGTCGCTTGCTGGGTAAACGGGGATGTGACCACGCCGGCGTCACCCTGATAGAAAGCGGGGTAGCGCTGCAATTGGCGTTGCGCGAAATCGAGGTTTTGGTCGACTCGCAATACGGCGGAGTCGAAGCCGCTGCGTCGCATTTGCAGCAACTGATCAATCAACACGTCGCCCACGGCGCGTAGCTCGCCTGAGAAGCCCAGGCGACGGCGCAGCAAGAAGGCCTGACTGAAAGCCCGCCCATCGGTGAATTTGGGAAAGTTCAGGTCAATGCGCGCAATGCCGTCGAGCGTCAACTCGCGGGGGTCCACGTCATTGGCCACGGTCAAGACTTGGCCGCCTTCAGTCGGGCTTGCGGCGCTTGGGTTGCTGGTTTGGGCAAGGGTCAATTTCATACGGTTTTCCTGATACTTTGCGGGACAGATCTTTAGCTCTGTCCTCAACTGATTGTTGGATGTCGGCTGTTCAGGCGGTTTGCAGCTCGGCTGCGTGACGGGCGCCATTGGCGGCGTGTTTGAAGGCGTCAAAACCGACCCGGCGCAGGGTGGCAATAAACGTCTCGCCGTGTTGACGCCGCGCGCGGTAGTGGTCCAGCAGGGCCTCGATTACATCGGGCACTTCGGCCGCGCCAAATGAGGGGCCGACTATTCTGCCGGGCTGGGCCGGGCCACTCAGGGTCGAACCGTCGGCACCGCCAAGCGACACCTGGTACCACTCCCGCCCGTCCTTGTCCACACCCAGAATGCCGATGTGCCCGCTGTGGTGATGGCCGCAGGAGTTGATGCAGCCGCTGATGTGCAGGTCGATCTCGCCCAGGTCGTGCAACTCGTCCAGGTCCTGGTAGCGCTCGGTGATGGCATGCGCGATCGGGATCGAGCGGGCGTTGGCCAGCGCGCAGAAGTCGCCGCCGGGGCAGGCAATCATGTCGGTCAGCAAGCCGATGTTGGGTTTGGCCAGACCCAGCTTGCGCGCGGCACGCCACAGATCGGGTAACTGGTCGCAACGCACCCACGGCAGCAACAGGTTTTGCTCGTGGGTGACGCGAGCCTCGCCGGCCGAGTAGCGCTCAGCCAGGTCGGCCGCGGCATCCAGTTGGTCGGCCGTGGCGTCGCCCGGCGCAAAGCCAAGCCGCTTGAAGGACAGGGTGACGGCGCGCAAGTCGGGGTTGCGGTGCGGTCGCACATTGCGATGCAGCCAGCGCGCGAATTCGACATCGCTCTCGGCCACGGCACGCAGAATGTCTTCCACCTTGTCGCCGGTTTGTTTGGGTCTCACGTTCAGGGCGGGCGGCGCGAAGGAGGCGCTGACGCGATCAAACTGGGCCTGCGTGATGGTGTGGGGTGCACCGTCGTGTTCGACGATCTGGCGGTACTCTTCCTCCACCTGATCAACGTAGCGCTGGCCTTCTGCCTTGACCAGGATCTTGATACGCGCCTTCCAGGCGTTGTCGCGTCGGCCATAGCGGTTGAAGACCCGGATCACCGCTTCCAGATAGTTGAGAAGCTGGTTCCAGGGCAGAAACTCGCGCATCACGCTGCTGATGATGGGGGTGCGGCCCATGCCGCCGCCCACGCGCACCTGAAAGCCGAGCTCGCCGTCATCCGAGCGCAGCAGTTGCAGACCCACGTCGTACCAGGCGATGGCCGCGCGGTCTTCCTTGGCGCCGGTCACCGAGATTTTGAACTTGCGCGGCAAGAACGCGAACTCGGGGTGCAGGGTGCTCCACTGGCGCAGGATTTCGCAGAAGGGGCGCGGGTCGGCAATTTCGTCCACGGCGATGCCGGCCAAGGCGTCGCTGGCAATATTGCGGATGCAGTTGCCGCTGGTCTGGATGCCGTGCATGTCGACACTGGCCAGCAGGTCCATCACGTCGGCTGACTTCACCAAGGGAATCCAGTTGAACTGCACGTTCTGGCGGGTCGAGAAGTGCCCATGGCCCGACCTCAGTTTGGGCGCACTTGGGTTGCCCAACTCGTCTTGGGTGCGCTGCGCGTTGTGCAGCAGATCGGCGTCGGGCCGGTCGTACTCGCGGGCGATCTTGGCCAGCACCCGCAGTTGGGCGCTGGAGAGCTCGCCATAGGGCACGGCCACGCGCAACATCGGCGCGTAACGCTGGATGTACCAGCCGTTTTGCAGACGCAGCGGGCGAAAGTCGTCGTCGGTCAAGCTGCCGGACAGGTTGCGCTGTAACTGGTCGCGGTATTGGTCGGCGCGTTGGCGGACAAACTGGCGGTCGAATTCGGTGTAGTGGTACATGGTCAATTCCCGTCTTAATCAGTTGAGGACAGAGCGTCGCTGCGCTCCGGTCTGTCCCCAAGAATCCTCGTTTAGTTGAGGACAGAGCTTCGCGTTGCTCAGGTCTGTCCCGCAAGGTTTCAAATGGCAATCAACTTGACACCGGCGTAGGCCAGTAGCAAAGAAAGAAGCGAGCGAATTACCCGCTCCGGGGTGCGCGCCATCAGGTGCGAACCAATCCAGATGCCAGGCAAGGAGCCGGCCAGCAGCTTGGCCAGCAGCGGCCAATCGACCGAGCCCAGCGAGGCGTGGCCCAAACCGGCCACCAGAGTTAGCGGCACGGCATAGGCAATGTCGGCGGCGACGATGCGCGGCAGGGGTAACAAGGGGTACAAGACCATCAGCACCGTGACGCCAATGGCGCCCGCGCCGACCGAGGTCAAGGTCACCAGGCAGCCAATTACGGCGCCAAACAACAAGGGCAGGCTCCAGTGGCGCGGACGAACGGCGGCGGCCTCCTGGCCCTTGACCAGGCGCAGCGGCGTGGCCTTGCCGCGGATCGCCTTGTACAGCGTGGCCGCAGCCGTAAGCAGCAGGGCGCAGCCCAGCGTGCTGGTCATCACGCTTTGCACCGCCGGACTGGTTGGCCCCAGGCGGTGCAGGATGTACAAGGTAATCAGGGCGGCCGGAATGCTGCCGGCGCACAGGTGCAAGACGATGCGCCAGTCCACCAGGCGCGCGCGCGCCAGCTTGATGGTGCCGCCCATTTTGGTGAAGGCGGCGAATAGCAAGTCGGTACCGACCGCCAGATAGGGTTTGACCCCGAAGAAGAAGATCAGGATCGGCGTCATCAGCGAGCCGCCGCCTACCCCGGTCAGGCCCACCACCAGACCGACCGCGAACCCCGCCAAAACGAACGCCAAGTCATGCATAGAGACCGACTGTAAGAGGCGCTAGTTAGACTGCAAACTACTTTATTGTGATTTCGTTATCTCGATGTTGGTATATAAACTTGATCGACCCGGTCAAACAGGCGGGCTGGCGGCTAGAGCCAATCCGACATCAGCATGTCGCGGAACAGTTGAACCGCCTTGTCTGCCTCGACCTGCATGCAAACCTGCGTGATCGGCTGGTCGCTTTCCCAACCGGCCTGCGGGTAGGTCATGAAATCGCGCCGGTTCAACATGGTTTGGCCCAGGGCCAGGCCGCTGGTGGCGACGCGCACGGCGCCTGATTCGAGCGTGAACAGCTCTGGATGCACCAGGTAGATGAAGGCCAACAGGTCGTGCGCAAAGCAACCTGGCTCCTGGGTGATGTGGGCGTACAAGCCGGTATAGAACTTGGCATAGAACTCGACCGCATGCAAAAGCACGTCGGTAGCGGCATGCTGGTGGTGCTGGGCAATCCGCGCCACCATTGAGAGGGGTACCCGCACCTGGTGGGTCACATCCAGCCCGACCATGGTGAGTTTCCACCCGGCGGTAAATACCTGGTCCGCGGCGTGCGGTTCGTTCCAGATATTGGCTTCGGCCACGGGTGACACATTGCCGGGTTCGCTGATGGTGCCACCCATCACGATGACTTCACGCAACAACTGCGGTAAGCGGGGCTCCAGCTGCAGTGCCAGGGCCAGATTGCCCAGCGGACCGACCGCGACCAGCGTGATTTCACCTGGCCGGGCGCGGGCCAGGTCGACGATGAATTGTGCCGAGCTGCGCGGGTCGAGCCGGGCGCTGGTGGCTACCCGGGTGGCGAGATTGCCCAGGCCGTCGCCACCGTGGATGAAGTCGGGTGGCGCGTGGGGTGGCATGTGTGCGGGTGTCGCCACGCCTTGTGTCACCGCAATCCGGTGACCGGTCAACGCGGTGAGGTAGAGCGCATTGATAGCCGCTTGCTCGACCGTGACGTTGCCATAGGTGGTGGTGATGCCGACCAGTTCGATGGCGGGATGGGCCAGGGCGAAGTAGAGCGCCATGGCGTCGTCCACGCCGGGGTCGGTGTCAAAGATGACTTGGTGTTGGGGGGCTTGAATCATGAGGTCGGGTTCGGAAAGACGACGGGGCAACGCGGCCCCTGGTGTTGAATCAGTGGGACGAGTTCACGACGCGATGCCGCAATACTGTGCCAGGGCGGTGAGCGGGTTTTCGCTTGCCTCGGCCTGCTCTTGCAGGAAGGCGGTGACCTCGGCCTGTGTGGGTATGCTGGATTGGGCACCCAGCCGCGTGCAGGCCAACGCGCCGGCCGCGCTGGCCTGGCGCAGCGCGGTGGCCAGGGTTTCCTGCCGGCTCAAGGCGGCGGTCAAGGCGCCACAGAAGGTGTCGCCGGCGGCGGTGGTGTCGAGGGCGTTGACGGTAAAACCCGGTTGCAGCCACCAGCGATTGCCTTGGCGCGCGCAGCAGCCGTGTGCGCCCAGCGTGACCACCCCACACGGGACGGCCAGGCGTTCGAGCTTCTGGGCCAGGGTGCCGGGCTGCGGCGAGAGGGTGGCGAGCTCACCCTCGTTGACCACCAGCACGTCGACCCATGTCAGCAAGTCGGCAGGCAACGCACGCGCCGGCGCGGCATTGAGCACCACCGTGACGCCCTGCGTGCGCGCCGCCTGGGCGTAGGCCACAACGGTCTCCAGCGGCGTCTCCAGTTGCAGCAGCAGGTGACTGAAGCCGGTCAGCGCGGGCAGATCGCCGGCCCGCAAGGCGCTGTTTGCGCCGGGCGCCACGGTGATGGCGTTGTCGGCCTGGTCCGAGACGCAAATGAAGGCGGTGCCGGTGGGTTGATCCGTCGTGCGCACCGTGTGTAGATGCACCCCGGCCTGGATTAGCGAGGCCTCAATCGGCGCCGCGAACGCATCCGAGCCGAGGGCCAGCAGCATGTGGGTGTCGGCGCCACCGGCGCGTGCGCAGGCCACCGCCTGGTTGGCGCCCTTGCCGCCGGGAAAGGTCTGGAAGTCGCGCCCCAGAACGGTTTCACCCGCCGCCGGAATGTGCGACGCGCGCACGACAAAATCGAGGTTGGCCGAGCCTGCAACAAGAATCATGATCGAGCGACGGGGTTAACGGGATTTGACGAAGGGCGTGCCAATCGCCTTGGGCGCCACCGACTTGGCCATGAAGCCGGCCAGGATGATGACCGTGAAGACGTAAGGAATCATCTGGATCAGGGAGCCCGGTACCTTGCCGATGCCGGGGATTTCGATGCCCTCGATCTGCACCTGCACCGCGCTGAAGAACGCAAACATCAAACAACCCAGCGCGGTGTAGACCGGGCGCCAACTGCCAAACACCAGGGCGGCCAGCGCCAGAAAGCCGTTGCCCGCTGACATGTCGCGCAGGAAGAAGCCGCTTTGTACCAGCGACAGGTAGGTGCCCGAGCAGGCGCACAACACGCCGCCCACCAGCAGGCCGCTGTAGCGGGTCAGGGCGACGCTGACACCGGCGGTATCGGCGGCATGCGGGTTCTCACCGACGGCGCGCAGGCGCAGGCCAAAACGGGTGTGGTAGACCACCCAGTGCACCAGCGGCACCAGGGCGAACGCCAGGTAAACCAGCGGCGTGTGCCCGCCCAGCAGTCGCGTGTAAACCCAGCCAAGCACCGGCACGCTGGCCACCGCATCGGCGCCGGGGAAGTTGATCACGTCAAAACGACCCGCATCCAGGTCGGGCGTGCGCCCGCCCTGTTGAAAGAAATACTGCGCCAACACGAAAGTCAGGCCGCTGACCGAAATATTGATTGCCATGCCCGAGACCAATTGGTTGCCCTGCTGGTGCACGCTCACCCAGCCATGCAGCAGCGCCAGCAGGCACGACACACCGATGGCGGCCAGCAGCCCGATCCAGGGGTTTTGACTGACATAGGCCACGCTGGCGGCGGTGAAGGCGCTGGCCAGAATCTTGCCTTCCAGGCTGATGTCCACCACGCCGGAGCGCTCGGCAAACAGCCCGCCCAGCGCGGCAAAGATCAGCACCGGCACGTTGCGCACCATCGCCACCACGATGCTGGAGAGTTGGATGTCGTCAAACATGGGCGCTCGCTTGTCGGTCGCGTAGCAGCCGGTGCAACAGGGGCGCATACAGGTTTTCCATCGCGCCGCAAAAGAGAATGATCAGGCCCTGAATGAAGATGAAAGTCTCGGGCGGAATGTTGGGCTTCTCCAGCGACAAATCAAAGCCGCCCTGGATCAGGCCGCCGAACAAGATGGCAGATAACAAAATGCCCACCGGATGGTTGCGCCCCATCAACGCCACGGCAATGCCGATGAAGCCCGCCCCGGCGGTGAAGTTGAGGGTCAGGTGGTGGCCCGAGCCCATCTCGCTGTTGACCGCGCCCAGACCCGCCAGCGCACCCGAGATCATCATGGCGCCAACTACCGTACCTTTGATGGATACACCGGCGTAGTGGGCGGCATGCGCATTGAGCCCGACCGCGCGTACGCCGTAGCCCCAGGGCGTGCGCCAGATCGCCAACGCATACAGGGCCAGCGCCAGCAGGGCCATGATCAGGGTGATGTTCAGGGGTGACTGGCCCAGGCCGGGCAGCCATTCGTTGAGCCGGGGCACCCATGCGCTGGGCAGGAACTGGCGGCTGGAGGTGGACTGCTGGCCGGGACCGATCATGTGGCTGACGATGATGTAGTTCATCAGCGACGCCGCGATGAAGTTGAACATGATCGTGGTCACCACGATGTGCGCGCCCCGTTTGGCCTGCAAGTAACCCGGCAGAAATGCCCAGGCGGCGCCAAATAGGGCGGACGCGACGATGGCCAGTGGAATCAGCGCCCACGGGCTCCAGGTGCCATCGAAGCTCAGTGCCACCAGGGACAGACCCAAGCCGCCGATGTACATCTGGCCCTCGCCACCGATGTTGAACAGGCCGGCGTGCAGGGCGATGGCCACCGCCAGTCCGGTGAAGATGAAGGTGCTGGCATAGAACAGGGTGTAGCCCAGGCCCTCGGCGTTGAGAAA
>CXWL01125958.1_pt1 | contig 11548 bp, 8 predicted proteins | sample 590931 | NCBI WGS metagenome assembly CXWL01 (sample SAMEA3498368, study PRJEB10139) | groundwater metagenome | biome: water well; material: biofilm material | place: Germany | collected 2015-04-27 | reverse complement strand
TTGAACTGCTCGTACACCAGCTGGCGCGCCATCTCGGCCACATACTCGGCGTGCACCCCGAATTCGCTGCTGTCGGTCTTGATGCGCAGCGGTTCGGCCTTGGCCGTCTCGAACTCGGCCGGCGTAATGTAGCCCAGCTGATGCATGCGCAGCAGGATGTATTGCTGGCGCGTCTTGGCGCGCTTCGGATTGACCACGGGGTTGTAGGCCGACGGCGCCTTGGGCAGGCCGGCCAGCATGGCCGCTTCGGCTACCGTGATGTCCTTGATGTTCTTGCCGAAATAGATCTGCGCGGCCGAGGCGAAGCCGTAGGCACGCTGGCCCAGATAGATCTGGTTCATGTAGACCTCGAGGATCTGGTCCTTGCTGAGGTTTTTTTCGATTTTCCACGACAGCAGGATTTCGTAGGCCTTGCGCTTGTACGATTGCTCCGATGACAGGAAGAAGTTGCGCGCCACCTGCTGGGTGATGGTCGAGGCGCCCTGGCGCGAGCCGCTGCTGCTGGCATTGTGCAAAAAGGCGCGCAGCAAGCCTTTGTAGTCGACCCCGCCATGCTCGTAGAAACGGTCATCTTCGATCGCGATGATGGCTTTCTTCATCACGTCCGGAATGTCTTTCAGATGCACCAGATTGCGCCGCTCTTCGCCGAATTCGCCAATCAGGGCGCCGTCTGCTGAAAAAATGCGCAGAGGCATCTTGGGACGGTAGTCCGTCAGCGTGTCGAGTGCCGGCAAGTTCGGGTAGGCCATGGCCAGCGCGAACACGATGATGAGCAGGCCGACCAGCGCGGTGCCGGTGACGGCGCCGAGAAACAAAAGCAGCAAGCGTTTGGGGGAGCGGCGGCTGGAGGGCGCGGGGGACGCGTCCGGTTTGGATGAGGCCATGCGGGTGACATCTTTCGGTGGAGTGATGTTGTTGATTATAAAGCACGCATCGCCCGCGCGGCGCGCCGCAATTGCGCGAAGTTGAGTAACTGTCATTTACCTGTGGACAACTATGATGTCCTCAGGTTCACATAGTGTCTCTTTCACGCCCGCCCCTTTGATATTCCTATATAGAAATACCTTTACAGCTACTCAGAATAGTTGCTACGATTTAATGTAGTGTCTTATGAGTAGTGTGTAAATGGCGGTTTTATAACAAAGAAACACCATTCATGACCTTTGAATAACCGTACTGCAAAGCACGTTTTGCAGCGTAAGCAATGATGTTGGCAGGTGAGGGAGTACGCTCGATGATCAATCTGGGTTCTTTGTTCGGTCAGGCCAGTCCGCCTCTTTTGGGGCTGGACATCAGTACGTCGGGCGTCCGCCTGGTGGAATTGGTGGTGATCGGCAAAAATGAGCTGCGCTTGGAACGCTATGCGTCCGAGCCGCTGGCGCGTGGCGCCGTGGTGGACGGCAATATCGAAAATATCGAGCTCGTTTCCGAGGCGGTGCGCCGGGTCTGGAAAAAAAGCGGCACCCGCGTCAAGCTGGTGGCGCTCGGCATGCCGCCGGCCTCGGTGATCACCAAGAAGATCATCTTGCCGGCCGGCCTGGGCGAAGACCAGCTCGAAGTGCAGGTCGAGTCCGAAGCGAGTCAGTACATTCCGTTCGCGCTCGATGAAGTCTCGCTCGACTTCGACGTGATCGGCCCGGCTGCCGGCTCGCCCGACGATATCGAAGTCATGCTGGCCGCGTCGCGCCGTGAAAAAGTCGAAGACCGGGTCGCGATTGCCGAAGCGGCCGGCCTGTCGGCGGTGGTGATGGACATCGAATCGTACGCCGCGCGCGCCGCGCTCGACCGCGTCACGGCCCAGATGCCCAACGCTGGCCATGGCCAGATCGTGGCCCTGTTCCAGATTGGCGCCCAGGTCACGCATATTTCCGTCATGCTCGATGGCGAAACCATTTATGAGCGCGAACAGCCTTTCGGCGGCAACCAGCTGACCCAGGACATCGTGCGCGCCTATGGCCTGTCGTTCGAAGACGCCGACGCCAAGAAAAAATCGGGCGAGCTGCCTGACGGCTACCAGTCCGAGCTGTTGATGCCTTTCCTTGAAAGCGCGGCGCTGGAAGTGACGCGCGCGATCCAGTTTTTCTATACGTCCACCCCTTACACCCGCATCGACCAGCTGTTCCTGGCCGGCGGCTGCGCCTTGATTCCCGGCCTGCTCGACATGGTGGCCAGCCGCACCAAGATCAGCAGCGCCGTGGTCTCGCCGTTCAAGGGCATGTCGCTCGGCCCGTCCGTGCGTGAACAGCAGTTGCGCAGCGAGGCGCCCGCTTATCTTGTCGCTTGCGGGCTGGCCCTGCGGAGGTTTGGCTAATGATTAAAATCAATCTGCTTCCCCACCGGGAAGCCAAGCGCAAGCTCAAGAAAGCGGCCTTCGTTGCCCTGATGGGTGCGTCGGCCGTCATCGGCGCCTTGATCGTGATGGTGGTGGGCGGCTACAACGCGGCAGCCATTTCGACCCAGAACGACCGCAATGTGGTACTCACCAATGCCAATCTGGCGCTCGACAAGGAAATTGCCGAGATCGCCACGTTGAAGCAGGAAATCGAAGCGCTCAAGGCGCGCCAGCAGGCCGTCGAAGACTTGCAGGGTGACCGTAACCAGCCTGTCTACCTGCTCGAAGAGCTGGTGCGCCAGACGCCGCAAGGCGTGTACTTGCGTTCGTTCCGCCAGGAAGGCCAGAAAGTGATGCTGACCGGTAGCGCCCAGTCGCAGGAGCGGGTCGCCGAACTGCTGCGCAACCTGTCGTCAGGCTCGGTTTGGCTGGAGCGCCCGGAACTGATCGAAGTGCGTTCGGTTCCGCTCGTCGGCAGCAAGAACGGCAAGAAGATCGGCGAATTTACCATGTCGGTAGGCATCAAGCGCCCGCGCGACAAGGACAAGGTCGAGGGCGCCGTGAAAATCCGCGGCGCTGCCGCCGCGGCCCCTGCGCCTGCGGCTCCATAGGACGGAAACGACGATGAATATAGACATCAAAGAGCTGGGCCAGTCGCTGAACGGGCAATTCCAGGGCTTGGCCGGGCGTCCGCCCGGGCAGTGGCCACTGGCGCCGCGCATTCTGTGCGGGCTGGGCGTGATTGCGGCTGTCGTGGCCGCAGGGTATTTCTTCTATTGGAGCGGCCAGTTCGAAGAGCAGGACACGCTGGCGGCCAAGGAACTGACGCTCAAGGATGAGTACCGCACCAAGATGGCGTCGGCGATTAACCTGCCCGCGCTCAAGCTGCAGAAAATCCAGGTCGACCAGTACGTCGAACGGCTGCAAAAGCAGTTGCCTGGCAAAGCTGAAATGGCTGCGCTGCTGTCGGACATCAACCAGGCCGGCATCGGGCGCGGTTTGACGTTCGACCTGTTCAAGCCCGGCAGCGTGGTGGTGCGCGATTACTACGCCGAGCAGCCGATCGAAATCCGCGTGGTCGGCTCTTACCATGACATTGGCGCCTTCGCCAGCGACATGGCTAACCTGCCGCGCATTGTCACGCTCAACAACATGACGCTTAACGCCGGCAAGGATGGCGGACTGGTGCTCGACGCGGTGGCCAAAACCTTCCGCTACCTCGATATGGATGAAGTGTCGAATCAGCGCAAGGCCGCTGCCGACCTCAAGAAAGGGAAAGCGCCAAAATGACAGTATTCCGACACGGCTTGATGCTGCTGCTGGGCGGCACGCTGCTGACCGGCTGCGGCGACGGCGACGAGGCTGAAATCAATTCCTGGATGGCGCAGGTGAAGGCCGAGACGCGCGTCAACGTCGAACCGATCAGCGAGCCCAAAACCTTTATTCCGTTCGCCTATGGCGTGCGCGACGAGACCGATCCGTTCGATCCGAACAAGCTGCTGGCCGAACTGGCGCGCTCGGCCAACGCGATTCCGAATCCGCTGAAACCGGACGACACGCGGCGCAAGGAGTATCTCGAAACCTTCCCGCTTGACGCCATGGCCATGGTGGGAACAATTAACAAGGCGGGTGTCACCTACGGTCTGATCCAGATCGACCGCGCCGTGCACCAGGTAAAACAAGGTCAACGGCTGGGCCAGAATTATGGCCTGATAACAGGGGTGGGCGAGTCCGCCATTAGCGTCAAGGAAGTCGTCCAGGACGCTGGCGGCGAATGGATCGAGCGCATGACAAAGCTTGAGTTGCAGGAAAGCAAGGAGACCAAGAAATGATCGCAATGAGAATGAACTACACCGCCCTGACGGGCATGGTGGCACGCGTGGGCGCCATGCTGGCGCTGACCCTGTTTGCCGGCGCCGCGCTGGCCCAGGATAACGCGATCGAATCGGTCACGGCCAGCCAGCAGGGCGGCAACGTGGTGCTCAACATCGCGCTGAAAAACGCCCCGACCAAGTTGCCGATCGGCTTTACGATTGCCAATCCTACCCGTATCGCGCTCGATTTTGGCGCCACCGCCAACAGCACGGGCAAGACGGCGCAAGAGCTGAATCTGGGCGACGTGCGTTCCTATAACGTGATTCAGGCCGGCGAGCGCACCCGCCTCGTGTTCAGCCTGAAGCGTCCGCTGAACTATGCGATGGTGATTGACGGCAAGTCCGTAATCGTCACTGTCGACGGTTCGGGTGGCGTCGCGCAAGCGGTCAACAGCGCCGGCATCGCCGTGCTGGCGCCGGTGGCCAGCATGCCGCCCAAGCGTTCCATGCTCAAGAACCTGGACTTCCGCAAGGGCGTCAACGGTGAGGGCCGGGTCGTGGTCGACCTGCCGCATAACCAGGTGGCAGTCGATGTGCGCCAGGTCGGCAATTCGATCGTGGTCGACTTCATGAAAACGGGTTTGCCGGAAACGCTGCGCCGCCGCATCGACACCACCGACTTCGGTACCCCGGTCGCGCAAATCACGACCGTGCCGCAAGGCGACAATGTGCGCATGACGGTCGAGGCGCGCGGCCTGTGGGAGCAGACCGTGTACCAGAGCGACACCCAGCTGGTGATTGACGTCAAGCCGATCAAGGAAGATCCGAACGCGCTGACCCAGGGCACCCAGGGCTACCGCGGCGAAAAGATCACCTTCAATTTCCAGAACGTCGAAGTGCGCGCTGCACTGCAGGCCATTGCCGATATTTCGGGCCTGAACATCATCACCAGCGAGTCCGTCACCGGCAACCTGACGATGAACCTGAAGGAAGTGCCATGGGATCACGCGCTGGCCGCCATGCTGCAGGCCAAGGGCCTGGACATGCGCAAGAACGGCACCGTGGTCTGGATCGCCCCCAAGGAAGAACTGCTGACCAAGGAAAAGCTTGAACTCGAACAGCGCGCCCAGATCGCCGACCTCGAGCCGCTGCGCTCGGAAATTTTCCAGCTGAACTACCAGAAGGCTGAAGCGTTCCGTACCGTGTTCGGTCTGGACGCGGCCGGCGGCGGCACTGGCGGCAGCCAGCAAAACCGCGTGCTGTCCAAGCGCGGCAGTGCGATTATCGATCCGCGCAGCAATCAGCTGTTCGTCACCGACATCGCCTCCAAGCTCGACGACATCCGCAAGCTGATCCAGAAGACTGATATTGCTTCGCGTCAGGTCCTGATCGAAGCGCGTCTGGTGGAAGCGAATGACGGCTTCTCGCGCAACCTCGGCGCCAAGCTCGGCTTTGCCGACCTGCGCGGCCTGCGCGGCGGCGACGCCGGCTACCAGGTCAACGGCAATGAGCGCATCGCCATTGGCGGCAACCTGACCGGCATCGGCCAGGTCACGCGCCAGACCCCGGACACGGGCGACGGCTACACCAATACCACGCTGGTCAACCTGCCAGCCCAGGGCATCAACGGCGTCGCCCCCGGCACGCTGGCAGCGAGCCTGTTCTCGGCTGCGGCCAACCGCTTCCTGAACCTGGAATTGTCGGCGCTCGAAGCGGACGGCAAGGGCAAGATCATTTCCAGCCCCCGTGTTGTTACTCAAGACAACATTCCAGCGGTGATCGAACAGGGTGTAGAATTGCCCTACCAGGTCGCCACCAGCAGTGGCGCGACCTCGATCTTCTTCAAGAAGGCCAACCTGAAACTCGAGGTGACGCCGCAGATCACGCCTGACGGCAACGTCATTCTCGATGTTAACGTCAACAAGGATTCAAGGGGCGACGAAACGCGTGCCGGCTTTGCCATCAACACGCAACACGTGCAAACCAAAGTGATGGTGGAAAATGGCGGTACGGTCGTGCTGGGCGGTATTTACCAGCAAGCCGATACCAACAACACCAGTAAAGTGCCGTTCTTGGGCGACCTGCCAGTCGTGGGCTACCTGTTCAAGACTACGGCCCGCCAGAGCACCAAGACGGAATTGCTGGTCTTCATTACACCGAAGATCATCGCCGAACGCCTGTCGACCCGTTAATCGCACGATCATTTTTCAGGATTTCAAAATGTTGCTCAATTTCTTACAAAGCGCTTTCGCGAAGCCGGCACGCATGTTGCTGGCCGCGTCGCTCACCGCCGGCCTGGTTGCCTGCGGCGGCGGCGGTGGCAGTGCCGGATCCACGCCGGGCGGCGGCGGAGGCGGCACCACCAATCCCGTCACGCCGGTCGCCAGCATTGCGCTGACCACCAGCGCCGACACCATTTCCGCCTCGGGCGCCGACGGCACCGAAGTGACGCTCACGGCCATTGCCAAGGACGCCAGCAATAACGCCTTGCCTGGCGTGACGATCAGTTTTACGGCCAGTTCCGGCACCGTCTCGACCGTCAACCGGGTCACCGACGCGAGCGGCGTGGTCACGGAAAAACTGAGCACCAAGGGCGATTCGACCCCGCGCGTGATCACCATTACCGCCACTTCGGGCGGCGCGACCTCGGCTGCCAAGACCGTGACCGTGATCGCCAACGCCACTGCCGCGCCGAAACTGTTGCTCACCGCGAGCAGCGGCACGCTGCCGTCGAGCGGCGTAGCCGGCAGCGCCGTGGAAATCCGCGCGCTGGTGCTGGACGTGAACAACATCATCGTGCCGGGCACCAACGTCATCTTCACCACCGACTCCGGTTCCCTGACCGCCTCGCAGATGGTCACTGACACCGCCGGCGTGGCGATTGTCAAGCTTGACACCGCGTCCGACCCGACCACCCGCACCATCACCGTGACGGCAGTGGCCGGCGCGACCACGTCCAAAGTGACGGTCAATGTGCTGGGCACCAAGCTGCAGATCAATTCGCCATCGACGGTCAATACCGGTTCCAAGGTCGACTTGTCCGCCTTGCTGACCGATTCGGCCGGCAGCCCGCTGGCAAACCGTCCGATCACCTTTAGCGCGACCGCTGGTACCCTGACCACCAAGGCTGGCGGCGCCAGCCCGGCAGTGACCGACAGCACCGGCAAGCTGGTGATGAGCTATACCGGCACCGTCAACGGCAACGCCACGATTTCCGTGAGCAGCCTGGGCGAAACCGCCACCGCCAGCATCACGACCGTGTCGTCGGCATTTACCGTTGGCGTGGTCACCGGCACCGGTCCGTACGTGGCCAAGGACACGGCCTTCACCGACACCTGCGAAAAAGTGCTGGTACATGACTTTGACAACGGTGTGGCCCGGGTTGGCACCGTCAGCGTCAGTACATCGCGCGGCGCTCTGTATTCGGACGCCGCCTGCAGCGTTGCGCTGTCCGGCCCGGCCACGCTGGCCGCCGGCGAAGTGGTGGTCTACGTCAAGGCCAGCAGCCCTGGCGTGGCTACCCTGACTGCCAATTCGAACACCGGCCAAATTGCGGTCCAGGGCACGGTTGAATTTACCGCGCCGCTGACGGCAGCGGCCACCATCAGCGTGCAGGCCACGCCGGCCATCATCGGCGCCAACACTGCGGGCAGCTCCAGCCAGCAATCGGTGATCCGCGCCGTGGTGCTTGACCGCGCCGTCAATGGCAACCCGGTCAAGAACGCCCGCGTCGCCTTCTCGATCGTCAGCGACACCAGCGGCGGCTCCTTGTCGCAGCCGTCGGAAGTGACGACCGCCAGCGACGGTTCGGCCTCGGTCTCGTTCATTGCCGGCACCAACACCACCGGCGCCAATGGCGTCGTGATCCGCGCCCAGATCGTCAGCGCCGTCAGCACGGAGGCCAACACCGCCGCCCTGACCGTGTCCCAGCGCTCCCTGTTCATTACTGCAGGTACCGGTAACACGATCGGCATTCCGACTACCACGACGTATCAGGTCGACTATGCCGTGTTCGTGACCGACGCCGCCGGTAACCCGGTGCCGGGCGTAAGTGTGACCGCTTCGGCCCGCCCGAGAACCTACAGCAAGGGCTACTACGTTGTGGAGGGCAACCGCTGGGTGGCAAAGTATACGGCGCTGGGATGCCCGAACGAAGACATCGACAGCAACGGCGTACTGGGCACCGGCGAAGACAAGAACGGCAATGGCCGCCTCGACCCGGGGATCGCGCTCAGCATCACAGCTGCCGCTACCACCGGAACCAATGGCACCGCCACGATCTCGATGGTCTATCCACGCGACCGCGCTTACTGGCTTGACGTCGACTTCGTCATCCGCGGTGCGGTGACCGGTTCCGAATCGAGCTACGTGGGCTATACCGTGTTGCCGGGCGCCGCGTCGGACTTCATCAGCACCGCCGCCTCGCCGCCAGGTTCGCCTAGCCCGTACGGCACGTCCAACAGCTGCACGAACACGCTGTAAGTCGTATCGGGACCTGATGGGGAATATATTTTTGGTAGGACTGATGGGTGCGGGCAAGACAACAATTGGCCGCATCCTCGCCAGAAAATTAGGCAAACGCTTCATCGATTCCGACCACGAGATCGAGGCCCGCACCGGCGCCTCGATCCCGTGGATCTTCGAAATCGAGGGTGAGGCCAGTTTTCGCCGGCGCGAAGCGGAAGTCATCCGCGACCTGACGGCGCAAGACGGCATTGTCCTTGCCACCGGCGGCGGCGCCGTGCTCGATCCCGCCAGCCGCGCGTTTCTCAAAGCGCGCGGCAACGTGGTCTACCTGCGCGCCAATGTCAGCTCCATCATGTTGCGCACCTCGCACGACAAGAACCGGCCCCTGCTCCAGACGGCCGATCCCCGCAAAAAACTCGAAGAACTGACGGCCCAGCGCGAACCCTTGTACCGCGAAATCGCGGACCTGGTCATCGACACCGGCCGTCCTAACGTACAATCGATGGTGCAGACCATTCTGGCGCAGCTCTGCGCGCTGGACAATTCCGGCGCCGGGGCTGCGCGCAGCCCTGATACCGATCCATCGATGAACCAGCAATCCCGCATTTCCCTCAACGTCGACCTGGGCGAGCGCAGCTACCCGATCGCAATCGGCGCCGGCCTGCTGGCCGATGCGTCCCTGCTGGCCCCGCACATTGCCGGGCGCAAGGTGGCCATCGTCACCAACACCACGGTTGCCCCGCTGTACCTCGAGCAAGTGGCCGCGCCGCTGCGCGCGGCCGGGCGCGAGGTGCACACTATCGTGCTGCCGGACGGCGAGGAGTACAAGAACTGGGCCAGCCTGATGCAGGTATTCGACGCGCTGCTGGCCAACAAATGCGACCGCAAGACCACCCTGGTGGCGCTGGGCGGCGGCGTGATCGGCGACCTGACCGGCTTTGCCGCGGCCAGCTACATGCGCGGCGTGCCGTTCGTGCAAATTCCTACCACGCTGCTGTCGCAGGTTGACTCCTCGGTGGGCGGCAAGACCGGCCTGAATCACCCGCTGGGCAAGAACATGATCGGCGCGTTCTACCAGCCGCGCGCCGTGCTGGCCGATACCGGCACCCTGGCCACGCTGCCCGCGCGCGAGCTGTCGGCGGGCCTGGCCGAAGTCATCAAGCACGGCGCCATCATCGACGCCGAATTTTTCGACTGGATCGAGCACAATATTGGCGCGCTGATGGCACGCCAGCCGCAGGCGCTGGCGCATGCCATTTCGCGCTCCTGCGAAATCAAGGCCGATGTGGTGCGCCAGGACGAGCGCGAGGGCGGCCTGCGCGCGATCCTCAACTTTGGCCACACTTTCGGCCACGCGATCGAAGCGGGCCTGGGCTACGGCCAGTGGCTGCACGGCGAGGCGGTCGGCTGCGGCATGGTGATGGCCGCTGACCTGTCGCACCGGGCCGGCCTGGTCGATTTTGCCACGGTGGCGCGCATGCGCGCGCTGGTGGCAGCGGCCGGTCTGCCGACCGAAGCGCCCGACCTGGGCACGGCGCGCTGGCTGGAGCTGATGGAAGTCGATAAAAAGAACGAGGGCGGCGCGATCAAGTTCATCTTGATGAAGCCGCTTGGCAGTCCCAGCATCCAGGGCGTGCCGCAGGAAATGCTGCTGGCCACGCTGGCAGCCTGCGTCAAATCCACATGAACCCCGACCAGCACCTCGCGCCCTACGCCGTGCATTCGGCCACGGCGCGCGGGCGCCGGTTTCCCGAAGCGTCGCACGCCTCGCGCAGCGAGTTCCAGCGCGACCGCGACCGCATCATTCACTGTTCGGCCTTTCGCCGCCTCGAGTACAAGACCCAGGTCTTCCTCAATCACGAGGGCGACATGTTCCGCACGCGCCTGACGCACAGCCTGGAAGTGGCGCAAGTGGGACGCTCGATGGCGCGCAATCTGCGCCTGAACGAAGACCTGGTCGAAGCGCTGGCGCTGGCGCACGACCTGGGGCATACGCCGTTCGGCCACGTGGGCCAGGACGTGCTCAATGAATGCATGGCCGGCTTCGGTGGCTTCGAACACAATCTGCAAAGCTTGCGCGTGGTCGACGAACTGGAAGAGCACTACGGCGCCTTCGATGGCCTGAATCTGATGTTCGATACGCGCGAAGGCATTCTCAAGCACTGCTCGCTGACCAACGCCCGGGCGCTGGGGCCGGTGGCGCAGCGCTTCATCGACCGCAGCGAGCCGTCGCTGGAAGCGCAGCTGACCAATCTGGCCGACGAAATTGCCTACAACAGCCACGACATCGACGACGGCCTGCGTTCGGGCCTGATCACCATCGCGCAGCTCGAAGAGGTCGATTTTTTTGCGCGCCGCTGGCGCGAAGTGCAGCTCGCCTATCCGGGGCTGTCGGGACGGCGCGCCATTTACGAGACGCTGCGGCGCCTGATCACGGTGCTGGCCGACGATTTGATCGCCACCTCCAGCGCGCTGCTGCAGGACGCCGCGCCGGCCGATGTCGATGCGGTGCGCGCCAGTGCGCCGCTGATCCGTTTTTCGGACCCGATGCGCAAGGATGCGACCGAGCTGAAGCGCTTCTTGCGCGCCAATCTGTACCGCCACTTCAAAGTCAACCGGATGCGCGTGAAGGCCAGCAAGATCGTGCGCGAATTGTTTGAGGCCTTCATCGCCGAACCGGTCCTGCTGCCGCCCGACTATCAGGACGCGTCGGGCGAGCCGGCCAGGCAGGCGCGCAAGATTGCCGACTACATCGCCGGCATGACCGACCGCTACGCGATCCGCGAGCACCGCCGCATCTTCTCGCTCGACGAACTGTAAAGAACACCGGGGTCAGGTCCGCCATTGCCTTACGGAATCACCGGGGTCAGGTCAGCCGTTGCTTTACGGAACCACCGGGGTCAGGTCCCCCATTGCGACACGGGCTCATCCGCCT
>CXWL01004653.1_pt1 | contig 11548 bp, 8 predicted proteins | sample 590931 | NCBI WGS metagenome assembly CXWL01 (sample SAMEA3498368, study PRJEB10139) | groundwater metagenome | biome: water well; material: biofilm material | place: Germany | collected 2015-04-27 | reverse complement strand
CAGCGAAGAGTCTGCTTGAGAAAAATCCGAACCCATCTGAGGCGGAAGTCCGCGAGGCGATCTCTGGCGTCCTCTGTCGCTGCACGGGCTATCTCAAACCAGTCCAGGCCGTGTTGAAAGCCGCTGCGGAATTAAGAGGAGATTTGAGATTTGAGATTGGGGATTCGGGATTCGAAATACCAGCGCCAAACGACTCGCAATCTCCGCTTCACGACTTAACAACGAACCTGCTCACAAAAACTAAAATCATTCTCGCACCCGAAAGCCATGCCTGGAAAACGGTCGGCAAGCCAGAGATCAAAGTGGACGCGATTAAGCTCGTGCAAGGCAAGCCCGCTTTCACAGGTGACTTTGAAAAACGCGGACTGCTTCACGCAAAAGTTTTACATTCGCCGCACTCCCACGCAAACATCAAAAAGATAGACACATCCAAAGCCAAAGCGCTTGAAGGCGTTGTTGCTGTGTTGACATGGCAGGACATCCCGCGAGTCGTGTATTCCACCGCAGGGCAATCCGACCCGATCCCTGGGCCATTGGACACGTTCTCGCTGGATAATAAAGTCCGCTTCGTCGGTGACCGTGTTGCCTTCGTCGCGGCGGAGACAGCTGAAATTGCAGAGAAAGCATTAAGCCTCATTGACGTTGAATACGAAGTTCTGCCTTTCATTTTAGACTCACGCGAATCAATGAAACCAGAATCCATTCGTATTCACGACGAACCTGAATATGTAAACTTTGCAGATTCAAACCCTGAAAAGAATCTCGCCGCCGAAATCCGCATTGACATTGGCGACGTGGAAAAAGGATTTCAGGAAGCGGACGAAATTTTTGAAGCGGAATACGAAGTGCCGAAAGTGCAGCAGGCGCACATCGAGCCGCATATCGCCGTCACCTATTGGGACGAAGATGATCGTCTGGTTATTCGCACATCCACGCAAGTTCCGTTCCATGTGAGGAGAATGCTCGCGCCTGTGTTGGGATTGCCTGTCAAAAGAATCCGCGTCATCAAGCCGCGCATCGGCGGCGGCTTCGGCGGCAAACAGGAAGTATTGATGGAAGACGTGGCGGCGCATCTCACCATTGCCACCAAACGCCCCGTCATTTACGAATATACCCGCGAAGAGGAATTCATTGCCGCGCGTTCTCGCCATCCCATGCGTGTGCGGATGAAGACAGGTGTCAAGAAAGATGGAACCATCACCGCCAACTCCATGTATGCGCTTTCAGATACAGGCGCATATGGCTGCCATGCGTTGACCGTCACTGGCAACACAGGTCACAAAGCCATGGCGTTGTACGTCGGCGATGGCGAATATCGCAAAGCGCCCAACATCCGCTTTTATGCTGATGTTGTTTACACCAACACCCCACCTGCTGGAGCATTCCGTGGATACGGCGTGCCGCAAGGCTACTGGCCGCTTGACCGTCACATGGAAAAGATCGCCCGCGCCATGGGATTCGACCCAATCGACTTCCGCTTGAAGAACGCCATTCACGCTGGTGAATATCACCCCTTCTCCACCGCATGGAACGAAGGCCGCGAGCCGCGTCCTGAGATCATCCACACGGTTGGCTTGGAGCAATGCGTTGCCCAAGGCCGCGCTGCCATTAACTGGGATGACAAGTTTGGGAATGAGGAATGGCGTGCGGGACGGTTGACCACAGACCGCGGACCATCGTCCACCATCCACCGTCCATCGTCTGTTCGAAAAGGCATTGGCATCGCCATGGTCATGCAAGGGACCGCAATCCCCTACCTCGACATGGGCGGCGCATCCATCAAGATGAATGACGATGGTTCCTTCAATCTGCTAGTCGGCGCCACCGACCTCGGCACGGGTTCAGATACAGTTCTCGCGCAAATGGCCGCGGAAGTATTGGGTGTGCCCATTGAAGACATGATTACCTACTCATCCGATACAGATTTCACGCCGTTTGACAAAGGTGCGTATGCGTCATCTACAACATATATTTCTGGCACAGCGGCTGTCAATGCGGCCAAGATCGTGGCAGAGAGAATCAAAATAAGAGCGGTTCAAATGTTCAAAGTTACAGGTTTGAATGTTGAACCTGAAAACCTGCAACTTTCCAACCGCATGGTTATTGCCCCCGATGGTCAAACCATTCCACTCAGCGAAATTGCCCTCGACAGCCTGCATAGAAATAACCAGGAGCAGATCATGGGCGTGGCAAGTTATGTCTCGCCTGTCTCGCCGCCGCCTTTTGCCGCACAATTTGCAGAAGTCACTGTGGATATGGAAACGGGTCAGGTCACGGTGGATAGGCTCGTCATGGCTGTTGACTCGGGCGTCATCATCAATCCGCTCACGGCTTCGGGCCAGATCGAAGGTGGCATGACCCAAGCCCTCGGATACGCCGTCTGCGAGGAAATGAGATATGACGATAAAGGCAACGCCATCGAACGCGATTTCGACCGCTATCATCTCTTCCGCGCCGATGAAATGCCTGAGTTGGAAACCATCTTCGTCGAGACGTTTGAACCGAGTCATCCGTTTGGCGTGAAAGCCGTCGCCGAGATTCCCATGGACGGTGTCGCGCCTGCTGTCGGCAACGCCATTCTGGATGCGGTTGGGGCAAATGTGGACGAGAACCCCGTCACACCTGAAAGAGTTTGGAAAGCGATGAAAAACTAAAGATTCCGAATTGTGAATTTGCAATGAACACAGTCGAAATCCTTCACCTGCTTCCCTATCTGGCATCCCTGGGGCTATCCCTGGTGGCGCTGCTTTACGCGTCAGGCAGGCGCGGTATGCAGGGCACACTTGCATTCATCTGGTACGCTGCTGGCCAAAGCCTGTGGATTTTTGCATTTATCCTGGAAGTGCTACCATGGGGCTTGCAGGGAAAAATCTTCTGGCATGGGATTCAATGGCTGGGGGAATTAATCTCCATCGTGGCCTTCCCCATCTTTGCGGCACAGTATTCAGAATATCAACTACGCAACGCGCGTTTGCTCTTTCGATTATCTTTGATCGTCCCCGTCCTGTTTGCGCTCCTGCTGGCTACAGATAACCTGCACCACCTGGTTTACGCAAATCCACATGCGCGGGTGGAGAGTTTCTTTGTCGAACTCGAATATGACGAGACGCCAATTTTCTATGCAATTTCAGTGTATCGTTACCTGATCGCCTTCACAGGCGCAGCTTTTCTTACCCAGCGTTTTCGCCGCTCGCACATCCTGTTTCGAACACAGATCACGGTCATCCTGATTGGGTTTCTGATCCCCATTATCGGCAATTTCCTTAACTTGGCAGGCATCCATTTCCCCTCTGAGCTGGATATTCACCCGATAGCAATTGCGCTGGGCAGCCTGGTAATGTCATGGGGATTGTACCGTTTTCGGATATTCGATATCGTACCCGTTGGGCGGGACAAGGTCTTTGAAGACATGCTGGACCCCGTCGTCATCCTCGGCAACGATAACCTGGTCGTTGACATCAACCGCTCCATGCTCGACCTGCTGGGCAGGAATGTAAACGAGGTGATCGGCCAGCCTGCCAAACAGATATTTGCAGATTACTCCATCCCCATACGCCTGTACCTGCACGTTACCCACGCCCGCGCCGATAGCGCCTTTGAGTTAAGTGGCAACACAGTCCATTATGAGTTGACCGTTTCGCCCCTCTACAGCCATGACAAAAAACTGGTCGGGCGCATTTATATCCTGCATGACATTACCTCACAAAAGGAATTGGAACATAACCTGCGAAAACTAAACCTGGAATTGGAAGACCGCGTTCTCGCCCGTACCGAAGAACTATCTGCCGCATACGATTACACCCTCGAAGGCTGGGCAAAAGCCCTCGAATTCCGCGATGAAGAGACCGAAGGTCACAGCCGCCGCGTCACCGAAATGACCCTGAAAATCGCTCGCGCGCTTGAAATCCCCCAGGATGAATTGATCCACATCCGCCGCGGCGCGCTCCTGCACGATATTGGAAAAATGAGCATCCCGGACAAAATTTTACACAAGCCTGGAAAATTAACAGATGAAGAACGCGAGATTATCAAAAAACATCCTGATATGGCGTATAAATTACTCTCCCCAATTCCTTTCCTGAAAAAAGCATTAGTGATCCCATACTCCCATCATGAAAAATGGGACGGCACAGGCTACCCGCAAGGATTAAAAGGAGATAGCATTCCCCTCTCCGCGCGGATATTCGCTTTGGCAGATGTTTGGGATGCCCTTAGCTCAGACCGTCCCTACAACAAAGCCTGGCCCCGTGAAAAGATCATTTCCTACTTCGTTGAACAGGCCGGTAAACACTTCGACCCCTATATCGTAAACCTGTTTTTGGGGATGGTTGAAAAAGGCGAGATATAATCAGGGGACTATAAGCAATTTTGAATTTCGCTGGAGAAAATAGAATCAAATGCCTGACCAAATTTACGTAATCGGCCACATCAACCCCGACACAGACTCGATTGCCGCCGCCATGGGCTATGCCTGGCTTCTGCGCGAACGCGATGGATCAAATACAATCGCCGCCCGCGCTGGCGCTCTCAACGCCCAAACCGCCTGGGTACTAAAAACGAATCATCTCGAAGCGCCGATCCTGCTCACAGATGCATCCCCCCGCTTCGGTTCAGTCATGAGGCGGCTCGATACCATCCGCCCGGAATCACAGCTTGGCATCGCATGGACGCTTGCCAGCAAAACAGGCGGCATCGCCCCCGTCGTCAGCGAAGATGGAATTCCCTTCGGCATCATCAACGGCATGAGCCTCTTCAAATATTTCACCGACACCCTCGGCCCACGCCCCGGCGATGCCACCGTGCGTGAAATGATGTCTGCAAAATGCAGCGACGCCGCCGACACATCCGTCCCGAAATATCAGGCGAATGCCCACATCCGCGATTCGCTCAACAAATTATTGCGCGATGAATTCAACGATTACTGGGTTGTGGATGAGCATGGCGTTTACATGGGCATCGCACAACAGCGCGAGGCGCTAAATCCGCCGCGCCTGAAAATCATTCTCGTGGATCACAACGAACCGCGTCAGGCCATTGCCGCGCTCGAGGAAGCGGAACTGCTTGAAATTCTCGACCATCACCGCCTTGGGAATCCGTACACCCATCAGCCCATCCGCTTCACGGTGGATACGGTTGGATCAACTTCCACGCTGGTAACGGAACTAACCGCCGAGGCAGGGCTCTCCATGCCGCCGCCGCTGGCAGGCACGCTTCTTGCCGGGCTGGTGTCTGATACTCTCATCCTGACATCTCCCACCACCACACAGCGTGACAAAGACGCCGCCGAACGCCTCGCCCGCTGGGCCTTCGTTGGCGGAAGTCCGCTCAAGGGCGAGACCATCGAATCCTATGGCAAAGCCATTCTCAGCGCAGGCGCGGGACTCTCCAACCGCAAACCCGAAGAAATTGTCAGCACAGATATCAAACCCTTTGAAGGCGGCGGATACAAATTCGCGGTTGCCCAGGCCGAAGTGACAGACATCCTGCAACTGACCGAACACCTCACTCCCCTGCAAAACGCCCTCAACGACCTGCGCGACAAACGCGGCCTCGACTTCGCCATGCTTTTGGTGACCGACATTGTGCGCGGCACAAGCCGCCTGCTGATCTCGTCCAATGCGCCCATCGTCTTGAACGACCTCCCTTACCCACCGCTCCCCGACAACACCCGCGACGCCCAGGGTGTGGTTTCGAGAAAGAAACAGTTATTGCCTGCCGTGTTGGGTCTGCTGGAGAGTTAGGATAAAATACAGGCAAAGGATAAATGCGATGTTTCAAATTGAAACAAAAATGAACCCAACTGGTTTTCCGCCTGTGGCTGATACTTTGCCACGGGCGGTTGAACGCATCGTGTCTGTTCTCAAACCTGAGAAAATCATCCTGTTTGGTTCATACGCCAGCGGAGACCCAAACCACGACAGTGACGTGGATTTATTGGTTATCATGAAACTTACTGGAGATTACAAGGAAAAATACCGTGCCATCTCCATGCTGCTTTACCCCAGGCAATTTCCAGTGGACATTATATTAAAAACCCCCAAAGATGTCGCCGATGCATTAAAGGGCGGCAAGGATAACAGCTTCTTCATTCGTGAAATTCTCAAAAAAGGCAAAATTCTTTATGACAGAAATAAGCGAACTTAAGTCCTGGATCGGAAATGCAGAGGAAGATTTTTCCGCCGCCGAAGCATTAATTCAACTAAAAAAGCCTTTGGCGTCAGGTGCATGTTTTCATGCGCAACCATGCGCTGAAAAATATTTCAAAACCCTACTCATCCTAAAAGATGTGGATTTCCCAAAGACGCATGATCTGTCGACTTTGGATACGATGTGTAACAATGCAGGCATACTGACAGGTTTCCCCCCGCAACAACTTATAGACTTAACTGAATATGCAGTCCGCAGGCGATATCCAGGTGATCAACCAACTCTGAACGAAGCGCAGGAAGCCATTGACATTGCAGCATCTATTCGCCAATTTGCGCGGAATTTTTTAGGCTTGGCCTGATTATTTTAATGACCAACTCCATTTACCAGGCTCTCTCAGAACTCGAAAAAAATAGCGGCTCGGCTGCGCTCTGCACGGTGACGAAGAGCGAAGGCTCCACGCCGCGGCATGTGGGCAGTAAGATGCTCGTCTACCCCGATGGGAAATTCATCGGCACGGTGGGCGGCGGTGACCTTGAGCATCGCGTGCTCGACGAAGCGTGGATGGCAATCAGCGACGGCCAGGCGCGCCTTTTACATTACAACATGGCCGACCCCTCACGCGGCGATCCCGGCGTGTGCGGCGGTCAGGTGGAGGTGTTTGTGGAACCGATCCTTCCTCCCCCGCTGCTCGTCGTCATTGGCGCAGGACACGTGGGCAAGGCAGTTGTTCATTTGGCGAAGTGGCTGGGATTTCGCGTGGCAGTCTGCGATGACCGCGCTGAGTTCTGCACACCCGAAGTCACGCCAGACGCAGATGCCTACTATCCCGTGACGATGGATAAACTCCCCGACCAGATCAAAATTGACAAGCGCGCCATCCTGATTTTGACTACCCGCGGCTCGAGCGTGGATGCCGCTGGAATAGCCCCGCTTCTTGACTCCGCTGCGAGTTATATCGGCGTGATCGGCTCTCGTCGCCGCTGGGCGACTACCGTCAAAGCGTTGAAGGAGAAGGGAATTTCTGAGGAGAAGATCGCGCGAGTCCATTCGCCGATCGGGTTGGAATTACAGGCCGAGACTCCCGAAGAGATTGCAATCAGCATTCTGGCGGAGGTGATGATGGTCAAAGCCAGGGCGACGGGAATGCCGATGAAGGGTAGGGTAGTTGTCAGTGAACAGTGATCAGTGAACAGTAATTAGTAACTGATGTTACGCACCGTCCCGAAGGTTTAGACTACAAACAGGCGTATTTTACGAGAACCTTCGGGACGTTCCGCGTAAGGTGAGTTGGTAATTGGTTAAGCCAAATTGAAACCCCGAAAGGGTGAAATGATGATAGGCTGTGGGTTACAAATTGTCCCAACCCCGAAGGGATGGCATGGCTCTTGACACTGAGCGTGGAAAATGATTCAGAAAATAGAATCAGGTTCGAGATTAAGAGAGAGGCGTGTTTCAGGCGGCGGAGAGCTGATGGCGGCGGCAGATGTCCATCGAGGCGTGAAACGAATCAGCGTTGGAATTCGTAGGAAAATAAGACAAACGGTTCTTGTATCAGCAAGTTCATTCGGCTATAATCTGGACGTTATTATAAAAAAGGAGAAAAACATGGCTAGAATTTTCGATGTCATTGAATATGCAAATGAAATGTCAGATGAGATCGTACACCGCTTCCCAGAGCAAGGGATCGGTGATTACCGCCTTGGCTCGCAGGTGATCGTGCGTGAAAGCCAGAGCGCGGTGTTCTTCCGCGATGGGCAGGCGCTGGATGTGTTCAAGCCGGGGCGGCACACGATTGCCACTGCCAACATCCCGAAACTGATCGATTGGATTGGCAAGGCATTCAACGACCGCACGCCCTTCCCTGCAGAAGTGTATTTCGTTTCGCGCAAGGAATTTGCGAACAAGAAGTGGGGCACGCCGCAGCCGATCATTGTCCGTAACCCGAACATGGGTTTGGGCGTGGCCTTGCTGCAAGGTTTTGGAACCTATTCGTTTCAGGTAAAAGACCCGCAACAATTCGTGACTCAAATTGTCGGGGCAACGGGTTCGTATCGCACCTCGGAAATTGAAGAACGATTGCGCACAATGCTGCTCTCCAAATTGCAGGATGCGCTCGGTGAAACTGCCGCGAAGAATTCTGTGCCTGAGATAATCGGCCTGACCGAAGAAATCGGCGCGGCTGTGCGTGCAAAGGCGAAGGAAGATTTCGAAGCGATTGGCTTAACTCTTAAGACTTTCTACATCGGCAACCTCAAGCCTTCTGACAAATCTGCCCAGGAATTGCGCGACATGGGTATGCTCGATATGCAAACCTACACTCAACTGCAAGCCGCGGACGCGATGCGCGATGCGGCCCAGAACGAGGGCGGCGGTGCGGGCCTCACGGCTGGCATTGGCGCTGGAATGGGAATTGGCAATTTGATGGGACAGGCCCTGCAAGGCGGAATGCAGAATAATTCCCAGGGCGGCGGCTCTGCTGGCGGCAAAATAGCAGATATTATGACTCCTGCCGAAGCGGCCCAGGTTATGAAGGTGACTGAGGATGATATTCTTGAAGCCATTAAAGACGGAAGCTTGAAGGCAAAGAAAGTCGGCAAGGCCTTCCGCATTAGCAAGGATAATCTTGAAGCGTTTATGAATAGTTAGCTTTTGGCTGTTAGCTATTAGCGATTAGGAAAAGAGGCCCTCCTTTTCGGAAGGCCTCTTTTCTACATTACCCTAAAACACGTGGCGACACGAGATAGGATAAAATAAAAGCAACAACAGGTTGAATTTTATGAGCATAAAAATTGTAGACAAAAAGTTCTGGGGCTATCAATGGTTATTATTCTCCAATGGTTGGCGTGCATTCTTGAGTCACTTCGGTGGTTGGAAAAATTTTTTCGATTTGTTTGCCGTAGCTATTGTTGGGGTCATTTATCAATACATAACAGGCCACCGTATCAATAATTTTTATGATGTTTTAGAGTCCGGTCTTGGTGGAATTATCTTATGGGTGATAGGGGTATTATTGTTTTATTTAGCATTGGCACCATATAGAATTTATCAAGCAAAAGAAAAAGAATCTGACAAATATAACTGGAATCACATTAATGTGAAATCGAAAAAGATTAAGGACAAGTCGCGGCTTTTGGGATTCAGCGCAGGGATTGAGAATGAAAAGGCCATTGATATTACAAATATTGCTTTGGAAATTGTTTACCTTGAAATAGATGATGAAGTTGTGTACACAAGACCAACTCGTAATTATCAAGAGTTTTCAGGATATAGGTTTCCATTGTTCAATGATGGACACTACGATGGCAACACGTTTACATTTATAAAAGACGAAATTGCTGATTTTATTTTTATTGATCACAGCAACGAGAAAGATATTCCTTCATACAGGGTTATATTTTGTATCCCCGATGACAGCAGAAAAGGGTTTGAAACGAAAAGAAGACCTGTTGAGAAACAAGCAAGGTGTGAACTAATCATTTACGGAAAAGTTCAATCCTTTGTTGTAGAAGGCAACCCCGTGTACAATTTTGATTTCAATATAAAAAACAATAAACCTAAATTCTCCTTCAACCCAGGGAAATTGAAATATCATCTCTCGGAAGATAAAAAAGTTAACGAAAATAAAACTGACTAATCTACCCAATCTCCGCCAGCACATCCGAAATTGCGTCCAACACATCACTTGCCAAAACGGAAGCAGTTGTGCCAAGTACCTCGGCAGCGAATAATCCCGCCTGGGCGTGGATGAACGCGCCTGCCACGGCGGCGGCATATGCATCCAAACCCTGGGCACGGAGACCGACGATGAGGCCAGCCAGCACATCACCTGTGCCAGCTTTGGCGAGGGCGGGCGTGGCGACGGGGATCATGGTGGAGCGTCCGTCAGGTGAGGCGATGACGGTGAATGCTCCTTTCAAAACGACAACATGTCCCCATTCTTTCGCATACTTGCTTGCAATCGCTTCGCGGTTGGATTGAATCTCTTCCTTTGGCAAACCCGTCAATGCCGACATTTCACCGGGGTGCGGAGTGAGCACGGCGGGAGCAAATAATTTTTTATACCAGTCTTCCCGCACCCCGTCCCTCTCGCCAAGGAAGAGGGCGCTTAAATGCCGCAGGCCATCGGCATCCACAACGACAGGAATTTTTATGGAAGGAATTAAATCCTCGATGAAAGCTCTGGTTGAAAGCTTGTCGCCGAGGCCAGGGCCGATCAAAAATGCGGCGGCACGCGCCAGGTTTTGCAGAACCGTCCACGCCGCGGAGGAGGGCGATGGGAGCACTTGAAGGTTTTGCAGCACATTGTCCGAAGCGTGGTCTGAAATAAATCCGTTTTCATGTGGGAGCAGGACCCAAATAGCTTCGGGCAAGTGACCTGCGAGGGCGGCGTGCAAGGGTTCAGGGACAGCCATTGTCACAAGTCCCGCGCCGACACGATAGGCGGCTGTGCCAGCCAGCAGCGCCGCGCCTGTGTACGAGCTAGAACCAGCCACAACGAAAGCCGTACCAAACGTCCCTTTGTGTGAGGCGGGGGTTCGCTCAGGCAGTAGCGCAGAGACCATATCCCAATCTGCGGCTTCGGTTTGAATCGAATTCCACGAATCCAAATTTTCGGGCAGGCCAATATCCACCACTTGCAATTCTCCAACAAATTCAAACGCGGGCAGTTTTAGCAAACCCTGTTTGGCCGCCGCCATCGTGACAGTGAGATCGGCGGAGATGGTTTCATCGGCAGCCTCGCCTGTATCACAATCGACACCTGAAGGACAATCGACCGCGACGATGAAAGGAGGCAACTCCATTTCGGATGTGATGAAATTTATTTTTCCAAGAAGCTGCGCCGCTTCTTTTTTTAACGGGAGCTTGATCCCCGTCCCAAGCAGTCCATCCACGAAGACATCTGACTGGTTAAGAAAGGCAGTGAGAGATTCGTCGTTTTCATCGTTCGCGGATTCGGTTAACTCGCCACCCACAGATAAATAATGCGCAATGAGTTCATCATCCTTTTTGCGGTTGACAAGATAAGCGTGCGTGCGCCAGCCCGCCTGCGCCAGCCACGCCAGCGCGACGAGGGTATCGCCGCCGTTGTTGCCCGGCCCCACCAGGCCAGTGACTTCATCCCAGCCATTCTCCTGCCCCAACGCATGGACAAGTTCCGCAAGCCCGCGGCCCGCGTTCTGCATCAGCTCGGCATACGAGACGCCGCTGGCATCGGCTTCCTTTTCGATCGCACGCATTTGTGAAACGGTGACAAGTTTCATAAGGTTCTCGCTTTCTTGAAATCAATTGCCTACAGCTTTGATTACACCAACCAAAACATTAATACAGATTATATCGGGAGCACTCAAAGTTTGTTAGGAAGCGAGTGATAAATTGAAGTAAATTGGCTTTAAAATAT
>CXWL01011658.1_pt1 | contig 11549 bp, 13 predicted proteins | sample 590931 | NCBI WGS metagenome assembly CXWL01 (sample SAMEA3498368, study PRJEB10139) | groundwater metagenome | biome: water well; material: biofilm material | place: Germany | collected 2015-04-27 | reverse complement strand
GATCCGGAGCGGATGCTGTTGGATTTATAACGGGTCCGTGGCGCCAATGCGCGTGATTGGGAGCGCGCGGCCTCCGGCCGCGCAGGCGTCGCCGGAGGCGACGCGCTCCAGCCCCCGTGGCGGCTACCCCTTCTTCTCCCTATGCAGCACCGTCATCGCCAGGCCCAACAGCGAAACGCCAAGCAGCGCCCCGATCAGCGCCAGCAGCGCGGTCGGCGTCACCGTGTCGGTGAAGTCCGAGCCCGCGCCAGCCTGCTCCCAGGTCAGCGCGACCGCCATCCAGGCCATGCCGGCGGTGAAACCCCAGCCGCCGCAGAGCAGGCGCAGCCCGCCTGATTGCTGGCGCAGTGTGCGCAACCCGCCCAGCAGCAGCATCGCCGCCGCCAGATAGTCCACCACGAAGAACGGCCAGGGCTGCCAATCGCCCCAGTTGAGCCAAGTCTCGGCTACCGCCAGGATGGACCCTGTCGCCAATGCCAGCAGCGCACTCGTCCGCCCCATTGCACGCTCCTCCGATGGCTGGATTTCAGCCAAAGGGCTGACTCCCGCCCTTGTCCATGTTTAATCTGCCCCGCCTGCCCCGGGAAAGTGGGACTTCGGGAAGCGGGAGAGGGGACGTTTCATGACTACCATTTTGCGCCTATTGGCGATCCTGGCGCTGCTTGCCTTGGCGTTTATCGTGTGGGCGGCGGCCCTGGCGGTGACCGCCAGCATCACGCCGCTGCCGATCGATGTCGGCGCCATTGTCGGCGCGGACAATCTCGAAGTGCTGAAAAGCGTCACTTGGCCCGAAGCCGCGCTTTGGGGAGGAGCGGGGCTCTTCTTCCTTATTGCCTCGATCCGGCTGATGCGCCGCACCCAGGCCTGGTTCATGTGGCTTTTGGGCTTTGCCTGCCTGGTTGGGCGCTGGGTGCTTGGGCAGGGGGGGACCGAGCAAGCCCTCGCCGCGGTGAAGGCGCTCGATGCAAGCGCCTATCTGAAGCCCGCCGAGTTGCTGGGCGATCTGACCGCGCCTGAAGTGCAGGTCGGACGCTTTGGCGTGATCCTGGTGCTCGGCTTAATCGTGCTCATCGTCGACATTGCCGACCGTGCGCACTGGAAGCGCGAGGAGGGGTGACAAGGTTGCCCGCAAGGGCGGCGTCGGTCCATAAGCTCCGCACGATTCCAGCGGAGCATGCATGTACGATCTCGTCATTATCGGGGGCGGCCCTGGCGGCTATAATTGCGCCATTCGCGCCGGCCAGCTCGGGCTGAAAACCGCCATCATCGAGAAGCGTGGCAAGCTCGGCGGCACGTGCTTGAACGTGGGTTGCATACCCTCGAAGGCGCTCCTGCACGCCAGCGAATATTTCGAAGCGGCGAGCAAGACGTTCCCATCCATGGGCGTGCGCGTCACTGGGCTTTCGCTCGATCTACCGCAGATGCTGAAGCAAAAGGATGATTCCGTCGACGGCCTTACCAAGGGCGTCGAATTCCTGATGAAGAAGAACAAGGTGGACTACATCAAGGGCGCCGGCCGCATCGTGTCCGCGGGAAGCGTCGAGGTCACCGCCATCGATGGGGCCAAGCAAATGCTTGAGACCAAAAACATCGTCATCGCCACCGGCTCCGTGCCGACCGATCTGCCCGGCCTCGCCATCGACGAAGAGCAGATCGTCACCTCCACCGGCGCGCTGTCGTTGCCGCAGGTTCCCGGCCGCATGGTGGTGATTGGCGCCGGCGTTATCGGACTGGAACTTGGCTCGGTATGGCGCCGGCTGGGCGCGGAAGTGACGGTGGTCGAATTCCTCGACCGCATCACGCCCGGCATGGACAACGAAATCTCCACCGCCTTCCAGCGCGTGCTGAAGAAGCAGGGCATGAAGTTCGAGCTTGGCCACAAGGTTGCTGGCGTGGAGAAGGCCGGCGGGCTGCTGGTGTCCATCGAGCCGGCGAAAGGCGGCGCCGCGCGCGTGCTGGAAGCCGACGTCGTGCTCGTGGCCATTGGGCGCAAGCCGTTCACCACCAATCTCGGACTCGAGAATGTCGGCGTGCGCTTCGATCAGCGCGGCTTCATCGAGACCAGTCATTTCAAGACCAATGTAGAAGGCATCTACGCCATCGGCGATTGCACCCACGGGCCGATGCTGGCGCACAAGGCCGAGGAGGAGGGGATCGCGGTGGCGCAAGCGCTCGCTGGCAAATGGAGCCACGTCAATTACGACGTGATCCCGAACGTGATCTACACCGATCCGGAAGTCGCCAGCGTCGGCAAAAGCGAGGAAGAGCTGAAGGCCGCGGGCGTTGAGTACAAAATCGGCAAGTTCCCGTTCATGGCCAATTCGCGCGCGCGCACCAATCACGAAACTGAAGGCTTGGTGAAGGTGCTGGAGGATACCGCGAACAAGCGCGTCGTCGGCGTGCACATGGTCGGGTCTGGCGTCGGCGAAATGATCGGCGAGATTTGCGTGGCCATGGAATTCGGCGCCAGCGCCGAAGACATCGCCCGCACCTGCCACGCCCATCCGACCATGTCCGAAGCCATCCGCGAAGCCGCCAAGGGCGTGGATGGATGGACGATGCAGGCGTGAGTGGGTTCGTCGACCCCATCCTGCAAGCGAGAGCCCTCCAGGAGCTGGCGCGAACTTTGCCCGCGGGGAGCAAGGCCCAAGCGTCGATGTTCTGGGAGAATGATCATGGTACAGCGGGGATTACTTTAGGTGAAAAATCCTGCGTGGTGTTCTTGTTCGATGCAGAGCAGGAGGTCGAGTCGCTCGCAGAGGCTGGCGAGCTTCTGAAGGCGATTTTTGCAAACAGAATGACGGCTGTGCGCGCGTACGAGAAGGAGGTGTTTGTCTATGGCGGTCTTGCGCCGACGGATGAACCGAGTGCTGGCTTCAGCTCACTGATGCGGAATTACTCAAGCAGCAGGACTATGCCGGAGATCGACTATGTCGCGAAAGCGACGTGGTCGAGCGGATATGAAGAGGACGCTGAATGACCCCCGCCCTCCATCTCCGCACGTTGACGAAGAAGTTCGGCGATAAGATCGCCGTCGATGCGCTCGATCTCGATGTGCGCGCGGGCGAGCTCTACGCGCTGCTGGGCCCCAACGGCGCGGGCAAGACCACGACTTTGCGTATGGTGGCGGGGCTCTTGAAGCCCGATGCCGGCGCGATTTCGGTGTTCGGCGTTGACGCGCTGGCCGATCCGATCGCCGCCAAGCGCATCATCGCCTGGCTGCCGGACGAGCCGATGCTGTACGACAAGCTTACGGCCTGGGAATATCTCGAGTTCATCGCTGGCCTCTGGGGTGTTGCCGCCAAAGAAGCGCACGCGCGCGCCGAGGAATTACTGAAGCTGCTCGATCTCTGGGACCATCGCAACGAACGTTGCGAGGGTTTCTCGCGCGGCATGAAGCAGAAGACCTCGCTGGCGGGCGCTTTGATCCACGACCCCAAATTGCTCATGCTCGACGAGCCGCTCACGGGGTTGGACGCCGCCATCGCCCGGCAGGTGAAGGATCTGCTCAGCGCCCGCGTGCGCGAAGGCGCAACGATCATCCTCACCACCCACATTCTCGACGTCGCCGAGCGCATGGCAGAGCGGATCGGCATTATCCAGCACGGCAAGTTGCTGGCCGAAGGCACGCTCGCGGACCTGCGCGGCAGGGCAGGCGGCGGGCAGACGAGTCTCGAGGATGTGTATCTACAACTCGTCGGGGCGGCGGCCTGATGTTTTCCCCAGGATCGGCGCTCTGGCTCCTAGGCCATGAAATGCGCCTCGGATGGCGCGGCTGGCGCGCGGCCTCGAAGTCACGAGGGCCCGGCAGCATCGTGTTGTACCTGTTCCTGGGTGGGTTTCTTCTGTTCATCGGTTATTGGGCAGCTCGCGGATTGTCCTACATCGAACCGGAAGCTACCCCGCTCTCGATCGGCATGATCACGCTGGTGTTCCTGCTGCTCTCGACATTGATGCTGTCTTCGGCCTTGGTGCAGACGACGGACGCGCTTTATCAGCGCGGCGATATCGACCTGCTGCTGGCTTCGCCTCTGCCGCCCTGGCGCATCCTGGTCGTGCGCATGGGCGCGATCGCGATCAATGTAGCGCTGTTCTACTTGCTGCTGCTGGGCGCGATCTGGGTGTGGCTGCCGTTCATGGGCGGGGGCGCGCGCTGGATGGGATTGGCGCCTTCGGTGCTGGCGCTGTCGCTGCTGGTCACCGGGATCGGCCTGTTCGTGGCGCGGGCGCTGTTTGCGCTGATCGGGCCACGCAACACGCGCGTGGCTTCGCAGATTTTGGCGGGGGTGGTCGGCGCCTCGATTTTCCTGGCGCTCCAATCGCAAAATCTGCTGCCCTACGAGGAGCGCGGCCGCGTCATGGGCGAAGCCATGGCGGCGCTGACGCGCATCCTGGGTCAGCCGGAGGCGCTGTTTGCGTTTCCCGCGCGTGCAGCGTTGGGCGAGCCGTTCGAGCTCGTCGCCTGGATCGGCGGTGCAGCTCTCTTCTTTGCTCTTGCGGTGTGGTGGTTCGGGCGCGGCTTCGCCTCCAACGCCGCCGCCATCGCCTCGCTCGGCGGCGCCCGCAAGCGCGCCGACCCGCGGGTGCGTGCCTTTCGCCAGGGGCTTTCCCGTGCGCTGATCGTGAAGGAATGGCGCCTGCTGATCCGCGATCCACTGCTGCTTTCGCAAATCGCGCTGCAACTTATTTATCTGCTGCCGCTGTTTTTCGTGTTCGCGCGCGATCTCACCGAGGACGGATTCGGCCGCGCCCAGATCGGGATGTTCAGCGGCGCCTTCGTACTGCTGAGTTCGACGCTCGCGTCGAGCCTCGCTTGGCTCACGGTCTCGGCCGAAGACGCCCCCGACCTGATCGCCGCCGCGCCTCTGCCGCGCCAGCAGGTGGAGCGCGCCAAGGCGCTTGCGGCCGCGGCGCCGGTCGCGAGCTTGATGCTGCTTCCAATTGCCGGGGCGCTGTTCATCGACCCGATCGCCGCCTTGTGGTTGGCCGGCGGCGTTGGCGCGGCGATCGCTTCTGCCTGCCTGATCGCGATCTGGCACCAGGTCCCCGGCAGCCGGAAGGACTTCCGCCGCCGCCGCGGCCAGGGTTCGTTTGGCTCGGCGCTCGGGCAGGGGATCGTGATCCTGGGCTGGTCGGCGGCTACCGGCCTGGCGGTGGCAGGCCTGCCGCTGGCGGCGATCATTCCGGCGCTGATATCGCTGGGCCTGACGCTCGCGCTGAGTGAGAGCCGGCCCAAGGCGGCCGCATAGCCAGCTTGTGAGTATTGACGATTACTCACTTTCCAGCTCTCGCGGATTGGGTCTGTATGGGCGCCGAGCAGAGCGAGGGGAGATCGCATTTGTTGATTTTGACAGCGGAGCGCTTGGCGCTTCTGGCGCTGGACGCCGATCTGGCGGCCCTGCAAGCGGGAAGCCGGTCGGCTTTTTTCAACGCCATCGCGGTGATGCACGAGCCGCTTTGGCCCCCAGCGCCGTTTGAGGCCGCCGCGCTCGATTGGTCGCAAAGAGGGCTTGCGCGCGATCCTCAGGGCCAAGGCTGGTATGGATGGGCGCTCTTGGCCAATGAGGGTGATGAGCGCATGCCGCCGCGTCTGGTCGGGATCGCCGCTCTGGTAGGGCGCCCGGATGAGGACGGCGACGTTGAGCTGGCTTTCGGCCTGATGCCCGAATATCGCGGCCGCGGCTTCGGCGGCGAGACGGTGCGCGCACTATCGACGTGGGCGTTCGCGAACGGCGCGCGCCGGGTGGTTGTTCATCTCGACGCCGAAGACGTGCATGCGGCCCACACCCTGTCCAAGAACGGGTTCGCCGATACCGGCGAAGGCCCGTATCCTGGCGTCGCCTGCTGGGCGATGGCGGCAGGCGCTCACGCCAGCGCCTGACCCCAAAGCATAGCGGCGCCGGCGACGAGCTTAAGAACGCCGTCGGAGAACCACAGCGCTGGTAGCGCGTAGCGTGGTGCGGCTGCTGCAAGGCCGGCATTGCCGAGGCAGAGAGCGCCCAGCGCCACGATGACAGGTCCGAACGCCGGCGCCATGAGGAGCAAATGCGCGCCTACGATAGCAAGGATTGCGCGAGTTTGTTCGCGTTCGCTTCGCCTCGCGAGAAGGCGACCCGCTACGGCGAACGCCGTTATCTCGAACGCGATTGCCGTTGCCAGGGCCAAGAATTGCAGATTGGTGGGGCGCGGAATCGGGTGTGAGGTCACAAATGCGATGGTGGCCGCGGTAGCGACAGCCGCGCCGATTCCGAGCAGGAGATAGCGCTGCCTCATGCGGCTCGCGCCCAACGCCAATGCTGCACCCACGATGATCAAGAACATGCCGCCAGCGCGCGCTAGCGGATAGGCGTCCGCGAGCGCGGCCAGGTCGAATGTCTGCATGTGTTCACTCCGCGGCGTTGAGCAGACCTTGCAATTTGTCCAGATAGTCGATCCAGGCTTTGCGGCCCTGGGCGGTGAGGCGCACATTGGTGCGCGGCTTCTTGTCCACAAAGGTCTTGTCAATGCGCACGTAGCCGGCTTCCTCCAGTTTCGAGAGATGTGCCGAGAGATTGCCGTCAGTGGCGTTGACCTTGGCTTTCAACTCAACGAACGGGGCAGGAGAGACCGTTGACAGGTACGCCATGATCCCCAGCCGCAGGCGGCCGTGGATCACGTCGTCGAGCGCGGTGTGATCGAACTGGGACAAGCGCTCACACCAGCGTGGAGGGTTCGCGACGCAGCAGGATGGCGCCGGGAAGCGCCAGCACCGCCGCGCTCGCCGCCGCCGCCAATAGGTAGGCCCAGGGCTCGTTGGCGAACAGGCTGAGCGCGACGGAGGCAATAAACGACAGCGCCGCGAACCCCGTGAGCCATTTCTCACCGGCCATCAGCGCCACCGTAGTGAGCGCAACGCCGAACAGTGCGAAGGCAGGCCCCATGATAGCGTTTGCCGCCAGCACGTCGCTTTCGAGGGCCATGCGACCGAGGCAGCCAACCACGATGACGAACATGGCGATGCCAACGCCACTCCAGATTGCGCGCTCGGCGCGTGCGCCAATCGCGGATCTGCCAGGCATTTCGCGGATGCGGCGGACCAGGACAGCCATGCCCAAGCCGGCGACCACGCCATAAACAGCCCAGAGGATGGCGAAACTCTGGCCGCCGAGACGCGGCAGGTTCCCGCTCAGGAGCCCCCAGTGCAGAAGGTAGGCGCCAAGATTGAGCGCGCCCCAGAACAGCAAGTACGACCCGCCTAAGAGCGGCGCATGGCGGCCTTCCTCGGCAAGCGCGCGGGCGTAGGCGAGGTCGTCGAGCAATTGTTCGCGGGTCATGGCAGCCTCACTAGAGTACTTTAAAAAACAAAGTAACTGCGCGATCGGTCGGCGTCAAGGGGTGACGTCATGTGGGGCGTTGGAAGAGGGGGGGCGCTTGCAGCGCCGGAATGGTCAGTGTTTGAGCTTGGCGGTCAGGCGGCGGCGTTCGATGCGGGAGCGTGGGCTTCTTATCACCGGAGAACGCATCTGACCTCGTGGACGGAACTTATGTACAAGTCCTGAAAGCGAAGAGGGGCGCTTTGGGCGCCCCTCTTACACTCGCGAATTACATCGCAGCGACGGGCTTCGCGGCGGCCTTGCGGGCGCGACGGACCGGCTTCTTCGCGGTCTTGCGCGCGACCTTGCGGACCGGCTTCTTGGCCGCCTTGCGGACCGTCTTGCGGGCCTTCTTCGCAGCCGGCTTACGAGCGACCTTGCGGACGGTCTTCTTCGCCTTGCGAGCCTTCGGAGCGGACTTCTTCGCCGCCTTCTTCACTTTACGAGCCATGTTAATTTCCTCACTTGCTTTGGGTTGGACGTTTGGATGGGAGTTGTTTGACTCTCCGAAGATGGTTTTTGACGCAATAAGGTTGTCGAAAAGTTGCTGTACAAACAAGCGCGTACAAAAAGGCGACTTTGTTTTTGTACGAGAAAGTGCTTGTACAATTCCGCTGCAAGCCTTGAAAACAAAGGCGCGCGGGCCGGTGCGCACGTCGGTTTTTCTCAAGCGCGCGGGTGCGCGGCGCGAAAAATCTGCAGAATTTTTTTTGTCTCGACGCCGGTGTAGCCCTGAGTCGTCGATAGCGATTCGTGCCCGAGCAGCTCCTGGATCGCGCGCAGATCGCCGCCGTTCGTTAGCAAATGCGTGGCGAAGGCATGTCGCAAAGCGTGCGGCGTGGCGCTCGAAGGCAGCCCCAAGTGTCCGCGCAGACGTTCCATCAGCGCCTGCGCCATGCGCGGGCTCATCGCCCCGCCGCGCACTGCAAGGAACAAGGGCGCGTCTGGCGTCAGCGCAAATGGGCAGAGCTCGACATAGGCAGCGATTGCTTCGCGCGCCGCTTCGAGCATCGGCACGATACGTTGTTTGCCGCCTTTGCCGTGCACGCGAAGCGCGCTCGGCAAGCGAGCGTCCGCGCCCGTGAGCGCAAGCGCTTCCGAGATACGCAAGCCCGAAGCGTAAATAAGCGTTATTAAGGCGGCGTCGCGCGCGCCGATCCAAGGCTCTTTGGCCTCCTCACGCGCATCGTCAATGAGCGCCAGCGCCGCTGTTTCCGAAACGGGACGCGGCAATGTGCGCCTCAAACGCGGGCCGCGCACTAGCGCCAGGCGCGGATTGGCGAGCCCGTGGCGGCGCTCAAGGTAGCGCATGAAGTTGCGGATCGCCGCCAGCGCGCGCGAGATCGAACGGTCGGCTAGCGCATCCTCGCCCTGGCGGCGGAACGCCAGATAGGCGCGTAGGTCGCGTGGTTCGAGTTGGACAAGATCGCCGGCGCTAGCCTCGTGGCCGAGGTGGCTGGTCAGGAAACCCAGGAATGCCGCGACATCGCGCTGGTAGGCTTCGAGTGAATTTTCCGCGAAACGCCGCTCCTCGCGGAGATACGCGATCCATTGTGCGAACAGGGCGGCGGCAGACATGGGGGGAGTGTAGTAACCTTGTGTCAAGGAGCGGTGAAAGTGCCCGAATTGGCGCGTCCGGCTCCAGGGTTGGAGCGCGTCGCCTCCGGCGGCGCAACCATGGTGATTTCGGGCAATGTGCGCGGCCAGAGGCCGCGCGCTCCAACCTCAAACGCCCGCGCGATGCTCTGCATCCGCGGCCTTGCTTCATTCCATCGGTTCCAACTTCGAAGTTGGGAGAGCGGGGCGCGCGTGGGCGCTGAGCTCAAATGGGTAGTGGGGGTGGTGCGCTCGCGCGCGCCCCGCGTGGTCTGTCTTGTACGACCGGCTAAAGCCAGAGGCGTTGAACAGAACCCGGAGGGCCATACGCTACAGAGGCGGGAGTTCGATGATCGGGGTCTCCTCCCCCTTGATCATCCCCGCGACGCTGGGGGTCCGGCGATCCTCTTGGCGCCGTGCTTTCGTTCCCGGTCGACGCGCGGATGGTCCAAGTTGGGGATAGGGATTGGGGGTTGGGGATTAGGGGGCAGCTTGCGCATTCCCGTTCCCGCGTCGCCAATCTTTCGTCCCGCTGGGATTGATTTTTCGGTTTCGACGCCGGGCATCACTGCCTAGCCCCTAATCCCCAAAACCTAATCCCTCCATCCGGGGCCTTTGAGTTTCTCGTTTCCTCTCCTCAAAGCAATCGCGCTCAAACCACAATTCCTGAACTTGATCGGCTCTTGGATCCGGAAGCCTCCCGACAGGAATTGCACGCAGTATCGCATGGCGCGAATTCGGTCGGATAGTTTTTGTACCAAGCCTTGCGTTTCAAGGTCGGGAGCGGGTTTTGCGGGGGGATAAGGCCGCCGAAGTCCGCAATTTTTTGGAAACGTTCTTGATTTGCAGCGCGAGCCCTCAGTCTCGCTTGCGAGCCCTTCCCTCGAATCTCCCCACCCCCTAGATTCGCACTAATGCCCCCCTATGCCCGCCGCCGCGCCTTGGATGCGCTGAAGGGAAAGCGTGCGCCTGCGCCTGCTGGGCCGTTGTTTGCGGTGGCGGAGGAGGGGGCGGCGTTTGTCCACGATACTTTGGACAAGGTAGCGGTGCTGTTTCCGCTGCCGCTGCCTGAGCCGTTCGATTATCAGGCGCAAACATCGCGCGGGATTGAGCTCGGCATGCACGTGATCGCGCCGATCGGCTCACGCTTCGTGCGCGGCGTGGTGTGGGCAGTGGATAAGAATAATCCCGGCGCGGCGAATCTCAAAGCGATCGAGGAGGTGTTGCCGGGCACGCCGCTGCCGGATATCTCGCGCCGCTTCGTCGACTGGGCGGCGAAATATCTGGTGCGTCCACCCGGAGATATTCTGCGCATGGTGGCGAGATCGCCGGAGGCTTTGCTGCCGCCGCCCACGTATTCTGTGCTCGCGCCAACCGGCGCTGCTCCGCCAAAGCTCACCGAAGCGCGCGCGCGGGTGATGGCGGAGGCGGCCAAGGAACAAGTCAGTGCGGCGGAATTGTCGCGGCGGGCGGAGACGTCCTCGGCGGTGGTGAAGGGGCTGGTCGATTGCGGCGCCTTGGCGCGGCTGGAGATCAGCGAAGACCCGCCGTTTGAGGCGCCCAACCTTGAGCAAGTCGGCAAGGACTTATCCGACATTCAGCTGAGCGCCGCGGCCGAACTCTGCGCCTCCGTGCGCGCGGCCGGGTTTCATGTCGCGCTGCTGGACGGCGTCACCGGCTCCGGCAAAACGGAAGTGTATCTTGAAGCCGCCGCCGAAGCGTTGCGCGGCGATGCCAGCGCGCAGGTTTTGGTGCTGCTGCCGGAAATCGCGCTGACGCATGCCGCGCTCGCGCGGTTCGAGGCGCGCTTTGGCGTCACGCCCGTGGAATGGCACTCGGCGATCCCGCACAAAGCCCGCCGCCGAGCGTGGCGCGAAGTGGCGGCGGGGCGCGCGCGGCTGGTAGTGGGCGCGCGCTCGGCTTTGTTTCTGCCGTATCCAAATCTGCGCTTGATCGTCATCGATGAAGAGCACGACCCTTCCTACAAGCAGGAGGAGGGCGTCATTTATCAGGCGCGCGACCTGGCGATCGTGCGCGCTAAGCTTGGCGAATGCGCGGTGATCCTGGCCAGCGCCACGCCGTCGCTGGAGACGCTGGTGAACGCGCAGAGCGGACGCTACGCACACGTGAAATTGCCTTCGCGCCACGGGGTCGCGGAATTGCCCGACGTGTCGCTAATCGACATGAAGCTCGACCCGCCCGAGAAGGGCCGCTGGATTTCGCCGAAGCTGATCCGCGGCGCGGCCGAGGCGTTGCTGCGCGGCGAGCAGGCTTTGTTCTACATGAACCGGCGCGGCTACGCGCCGCTGACGCTGTGCCGCGCCTGCGGCCACCGCATGAAATCACCCGACAGCGATTCCTGGTTGGTCGAGCATCGTTATTCCGGCCGGCTTGTCTGTCACCTCACAGGCTTTTCCATGCCGAAGCCGAAGGCGTGCCCGGAATGTCTTGTACCGGACGCCTTCACCTCAATCGGTCCCGGCGTCGAGCGCATCGAGGAAGAGGTGCGGAGCTTTTTTCCGCAGGCGCGCATTGAGATATTCTCCTCCGACACCACGCCGAACGGCGAAGCCGTGCGCTCGCTGGTAGCCCGTATGGAAG
>CXWL01116024.1_pt1 | contig 11551 bp, 10 predicted proteins | sample 590931 | NCBI WGS metagenome assembly CXWL01 (sample SAMEA3498368, study PRJEB10139) | groundwater metagenome | biome: water well; material: biofilm material | place: Germany | collected 2015-04-27 | reverse complement strand
GCCGGCGCCGCATAGAACCATGGCGCCGAAAACGACTCGAACTAGGTGGGACATGCTGCCTCCTGCGAAACTGATGAGCTAACTGTTGCCAATTCTTCCATACAGGCGCACGGCTTAGCTACGGATTCATCAAAAGCACCGGTAGACAGTACCATAAGTACCGCGCTAATTGCCGCTCGGCAAGTCACGCGCCCGCAGCTGTGCTTGTGTAGAATAAAAAACGTTCCGGCGCACGGCGCCGCGCATTGCTGATAATCGAGCCGAGGAAAACCCGATGAGCGAAAAAACCGTAGCGGACAAGATGTTCCTGAGAAACGCCAAGTCGATCGCCGTGCTGAACGGCGCCGCGCATCCGGGCGTGGTGGCGCAGTTGCCGGCGCAGCTGGTCGACAGCGGCAGCGGGCCGGCCGACGTGGTGCTGATGTTCGCGCTGAACCAGAAGGAACTCGACGCGTACCTGCCGGTCGCCAAGGAGCGCCTCGGCGAGAAGGGTTCGCTGTGGATCGCTTACATGAAGCAGAGCGCGCCGAAGGCGACCGACATCAACCGCGACACCATCAACGCGACCGCACAGCAGCACGGGATCACCGCGGTGGCGATCATTTCGGTCGACGCCGACTGGTCGGCGCTGCGGCTCAAGCGCCTGTGACGTCAGGCGTGGCGCGCCAGCGCCCACTCGACGTGCTCGCGCACCAGCGCTGACGGATGCTGCGCGCGCGCGCGCAAGGCGGCGACGATGGCCGGGTCGCCCTTGACGGTGTCGGCGGCGTTGCCGAGGCCGACGGCGAGGTTGCGCAGCCAGCGCTCGTGGCCGATGCGGCGGATCGGGCTGCCCTCCATGCGGCGCTCGAATTCCTCCTCGCTCCAGCCGAACAGCTCGACCAGGCTCGCGGCGCCAAGGCCGTTGCGCTGGTCGAAATCGGGCACGGTCGCGCGCTGGGCGAACTTGTTCCACGGGCACACCGTCTGGCAGTCGTCGCAGCCGTAGATGCGATTACCGATCAGCGGGCGCAGCTCGACCGGGATGCTGCTTTTCAGTTCGATCGTCAGGTAGGAGATGCAGCGCCGCGCGTCGAGCCGGCCGGGGCCGAGGATGGCCTGGGTAGGGCAGACGTCGATGCAGGCGCGGCACTGGCCGCAGTGGGCGGAGGCCGGCGCGTCGACCGGCAGCGGCAGGTCGACCAGGATCTCGCCGAGGAAGAACATCGAGCCGGCCTCGCGGTTGAGCATCAGGGTGTGCTTGCCGCGCCAGCCGAGGCCCGCCTTTTCGGCCAGCGGGATCTCCATCACCGGCGCCGAATCGGTAAATACGCGGTAGCCGAACGGCCCCGCCGCCGCCTCGATGCGCGCCGCCAGCTGCTGCAACCGCGCGCGCAGCACCTTGTGATAATCGCGGCCGCGCGCGTACATCGACACCACCGCGGCGGTCGGGTCGGCCAGGCGCGCGACCTCGCGTTCGCGCCAGTCGTCCGGCGTGGCCGCGGGCAGGTAATCCATGCGCGCGCTGATCACGCGCACCGTGCCGGGCACCAGTTCGTCCGGACGGGCGCGCTTCATGCCGTGGCTTGCCATATAATCCATCTCGCCATGGTGCCCCTGGTCGAGCCAGGCCTGCAGGCCCGGCTCGGCGTGCGTGAGGTCGATGTCGGTGATGCGCAGGTCGGCGAAGCCAAGCTCCGCGCCCCAGCGCTTGATGGCGCGCGCAAGTTCGGGCAGGTCGGGTTGGGAATGTGGCATGCGGGGCAGGAAAAAATAAGGGGCGCGCGGCGCCGACAACGATCAACACACCATTCTATTCGATGCAGCATTTTACAGCCCACCTCCGCGATGAAGCCGCGACCGCCGCCCTCGGCGCCGCGCTGGCGCGGGTGCTCGCCCCCGGCCTGACGATCTACCTGCACGGCGACCTCGGCGCCGGCAAGACCGCGCTCACGCGCGCGCTTCTGCACGCCGCCGGCCATGTCGGCAAGGTCAAGAGCCCGACCTACACCTTGTCCGAACCGTACCGGGTCGAACTGGCCGGGCGCGCCGTCGACGTCATCCACTTCGACCTGTACCGCATGTCCAGTCCCGAGGAATTCCTCGACGCCGGATTTCGCGAAGACTTCAACCAGGACAACATCTGCATCGTCGAATGGCCCGAAAAAGGCGAGCCGGTGTTGCCGCCGCCCGACTTGAATGTGTTCCTGCGCGTTCGCGGCGAAGGTCGTGAGGTAGAATTGCAAGCGTTGTCCCACCAAGGTTTGCTATGCCTCGATCGCCTGACCTTCGCACCGAACCTGTGAGCGGCGCCCCCTTCACGCGGCGCACCGTATTGAAAGCCGGCGGCACCTTGCTGCTGTCGGTGCTGTCGCCGCTGAAAGCGATGGCCGCGCAAATCCTCGCGGTGCGCGTCTGGCCGGCGCCCGACTACACCCGCGTCACGCTGGAAAACGACAGCGCCCTCAAGGCGACCCACTTCATCGTCCAGAATCCCGAGCGGCTGGTGGTCGACATCGAGGGGCTCGACCTGAACCCGACGCTGAAAAGCCTGGTCGCCAAGATCCAGTCGAACGACCCGTACATCAAGCAGGTGCGGGTCGGCCAGAACCGCCCGAGCGTGGTGCGGCTGGTGTTCGACCTGAAGGAAGAAATCAAGCCGCAGGTATTTACGCTGGCGCCGGTGGGCGAGTACAAGCACCGCCTGATCTTCGACCTGTATCCGGTCAAGGCGGTCGACCCGATCGCCGCGATGATCGAAAAAGGCGACTGGACGCGCGACCCGGCCGCGCCGATCGGCAAGCCCGAGCTGCCGGCCGTGCCCGATCCGATGGCCAGGCAGGAAACCGAAATGCCGGCGATGGTGGTGGTCAAGCCGGAACCGAAGCTGGTGTCGAAGGTCGAGCCGGGCCAGCCGAAGGTCGCGCGCCTGATCACCATCGCGCTCGATCCGGGCCACGGCGGCGAGGATCCCGGCGCGCTGGGCGCATCGGGCTCGCGCGAAAAGGACATTGTGCTGGCGATCGCCAAGCGGCTCAAGTTCAAGCTCGAGGAACTGCCCAACGTGCGCGTGATGCTCACGCGCGACGGCGACTACTTCGTCCCGCTCGGCACGCGCGTCGATAAGGCGCGCAAGGTGCAGGCCGACCTGTTCGTGTCGCTGCATGCCGATGCCTTCGTAGAGTCGAGCGCGCGCGGATCGTCGGTATTCGTGCTGTCCGAAAAAGGCGCCAGCTCGAGCGCCGCGCGCTGGCTCGCCAACAAGGAAAACCTGGCCGACACCATCGGCGGCGTCAACCGCGCCAGCGCCGACCTGCAGCTCGCCAGCGTGCTGCTGGACCTGTCCACCACCGCCCAGATCAACGACAGCATGAAGCTCGGCAAGGCGGTGCTCGGCGAGATCGGCGGCATCGCGCGGCTGCACCGCGGCGCGGTCGAGCAGGCCGGCTTCGCCGTGCTGAAGGCGCCCGACATTCCATCGATCCTGATCGAGACGGCGTTCATCTCGAATCCGGAGGAAGAGGCCAAGCTGAAGGACAACGGCTACCAGGACCAGATCGCCGACGCCATCACCAAGGGCATCCGGCGCTACTTCGCCAAGAATCCACCGCTGGCCAAGAGCCGCATGAGCTGAGGACTACCGCATGACCGTGATCACCCTGGCCCCGTTCGGCCAGCTGCCAGCCGTGCAGCTGGCCGCCGCCGATGGCGCGCGCGCCATTGTGACGCTGTACGGCGCCCACCTGGTGTCGTGGCAAAGCGCCGACGGCAAGGAGCACCTGTTCTGCAGCACCCGGTCGGCGCGCGACGGCAGCCGCGCGATCCGCGGCGGCGTGCCGGTCATCTTCCCCCAGTTTAACGAGCGCGGGCCGGGCATGCGCCATGGCTTCGCGCGCGTCAGCGATTGGGCGCTGGTCGACAGCGGCAGCGAAGACGGCATGGCGTTCGCCGTGTTCGCGCTCGAGCCGCATGACCTGGCGCCGGAGCGCGCCCAGGCCTGGCCGCACGACTTCCTGCTGCGTTTGCGGGTGAGCGTCGGTGGCGACAAGCTGGCGATGGCGCTCGAAGTGAGCAACCGCGGCGCCGAAGCGTTTGCGTTCTCGAGCGCGCTGCACACCTACCACCTGGTCGACCAGGTCGGCGACGTGCGCATCGACGGCCTGCGCGAAGGTGCGCTGGCGATCGGCGACATGCTCGACGAGATTTTTTATGACATCGATGGCCGCGTGACGCTGCACGCGGGCGCCGCAACGCTGGCGTTGGAGCAGGATGGCTTTACCGATGCGGTGGTGTGGAACCCTGGGGCAGCGAATGCCGCGGCGATGCCCGACCTGGCGGACGACGAATACCAGCGCTTTGTCTGCATTGAACCGGCGGCGATCGAGCCGGTGACGCTGCCGGGCGGCGAAAAGTGGATTGGCAACTACCGGATCAAAGGGGTCTGATTCCTTTTCCGCCAACTCGTCGTTCCCGCGCAGGCGGGAAAGGAACGCCATCCGCATTCACGCTCAGCATGGGCTCCCGCCTGCGCGGGAGCGACGGTTTCGANNAGCGACGGTTTCGAAAGTAGCGACGGTTTCGAGAGTCGCGAAGGGGCCAGGCAGCGCCGTTAGTTCGATTCTTTAATCACGCGGCCGCTGCCGGCCTGGATCGGGCGCGCGTTGAGCGGATACAGGCGGCTGAACAGCGCCATCTGCGCCGGCGAGGCCGGCATCGGCTCCTTCATCACCAGCCACAGGACGCCTTCGCTGCACGGCGGCGTGGTCAGCGATCCCATGAACGTGAAGTAGTCGCGCTTGGCCGGCAGGATCTCGTTGACGTCGAGCGCCACCGCCGGCGTATGGGTGTCGAACTTCTCGAGCGGCAGGTTGTTCCATACGGTCTGGATCATGCTGTTGGCGGCGCCGCGCTGCAGCAGCACGGCCACCACCGCCAGCTTGCCCTCGGCATCTTTGTGCACCAGGTGCACCACCATCTCGGTGCCCTTGCCGTTGATGCGCTCCTCCGACGGCCGGTGGAAGTGGAACTGGATCAGTTCATAGGTGCGGTTCTGCACCGACATGTAATTGCCGAGGCCGACCGACACCTGGACCGTGTGGCCGTTGTCGACCACGTTGAAGCCGGTCGGACGGTAGTCGAAAACGATCTCCTCGAGGTCGACCTTCATGCCATCGCGCAGGTCGATCGGCGACTGCCGGTTGCCGCTGCCGCACTTGGCCCAGTCGGAATTGATCTTGCCCCAGTTGGCGGGCCCGGTATCGCCTTCATACGACCAGTGGTTGCTGTGGCGCGGCAGTGCCGGCGCGGCGGTCAGCACTTCCTTCTGGCGCGCCTCGGCCATTTTCTTCGCCTTCGCGGCGGCGGCAATGCGCGCGGCCTGGTTGGCGCGCATCGCGGCCAGGCGTGCGGCGATCTTGGTCGACAGTTCGGCCTCGGCCTCCTCTTCCCTGGCGCGCTGGGCGGCCGTGGTCGGCGGCGCAACGAGCACCGGCTTGGTGACAACGACGCCGGTTTTTGGCGGCTCGGCTGCAGCTTTGGCGGCGACCGCCGAGGCGAACGGATGGGTGGCGGCGGCAGGGGGATCGTTCGCGCTTGCGGTCGCGATGACGAAGCTGCAAGCGAACAGGGCGATCAGGTTACGCATGGGATTCCAGAGAGTAGCATTACAGTCTGGGTAACGGCGCGGGGGGCCGAAAACTTGAGTGGGCCGGCGGCCGGCACGCAATAAATAACGCGCCGCCGCCACGAGGGTGCCTATCGGCTCAGCATCTTGCGGCCGAATTTCCACAGGCCGCCGAGGGCAATCGGCACCACCGCCGCGCCGACGCCGACCAGCACGATAGCGGTCAGGTGGTCCTTGACCCATGGGATGTTGCCGAAGAAGTAGCCGCCCGTCACCAGGCTGATGACCCACAGGATCGCGCCGGTGAAGTTGTAGAGCTGAAAACGGCCGTGCGTCATGTCCGACACGCCGGCCACGAACGGGGCGAACGTCCGCACCACCGGCACGAAGCGCGCCAGGATGATGGTCTTGCCGCCATGCTTCTCGAAGAAATCATGCGTCTTGTGCAGGGCATCCTTGTTGATCCAGCGGTAATCGTGGGTAAACACGCGCTGGCCGATCGCCTCGCCGATCCAGTAGTTGAGCGTGTTGCCGGTCACGGCGGCGGTGATCAGCAAGGCCACCAGCGGCAAGTAACTCATTTGGCCGGTCGCGCAAAACGCGCCGGCAATGAAAAGAAGGGTATCGCCAGGAAAAAAGAACAGCACCACCAGGCCGGTTTCGCAAAACACGATCGCAAACAGCACTGCGTAGACATAGACACCATACTGGGCAAGCAAGTTTCCCAGGGTTTTATCGACATGCAGAATCATGTCGAAAAATTGCATCAGATCCATAGTTTTCCTAAAAGGTAGCCGCGAATCATACCATCTCTGCAGCCGCGTATTGACCCGGGCTGGCCGGATCATCGCGTATTTTTTGCTCCCCAACAAGTTTCCTGATTGTCCATGTTCCAGATTACAATTCCCGGGCGAGTCACTATCGGGAGATGAGGGATGCAAGGTTTCAAAAAAGCAGTACTGCTGGCCGCTGCGCTGGCGGCGATGCCGGTTGCGGGGGCGGCCGAACTGGCGCCGAAGCCGACGCTGGCCGACGTCATCAAGGGATCGAAGCCGTCCGACTGGCGCCCGCTCGACCCGCGCAACACCATGTACATGGAGCTGCCGGCCGGGCGCGTGGTGATCGAGATGGCGCCGGCGTTCGCGCCGAACCACGTCGACAACATCCGCACGATGGTGCGCGAGCGCTATTTCGACGGCCTGGCGGTGATTCGTTCGCAGGACAACTGGGTGGTGCAATGGGGCGACCCGGACGAAAAGAATCCGCGGCCGATGAAGAGCGCCAAGGCGACGCTGAAGGGCGAATTCACCGTGCCGCTCAAGAACGACGCCAGCTTCACCCGCATGCCCGACCGCGACGGCTACGCGCCGCAGGTGGGCCACTCGAACGGCTTCCCGTCCGCGCGCGACCCGAAGACCGGCCAGGCCTGGCTGACCCATTGCTACGGCATGGTCGGCGTCGGCCGCGACACCGGCGCCGACAGTGGCAGCGGCTCCTCGCTGTACGTCGTCATCGGCAACGCGCCGCGCCACCTCGACCGCAACATCACCGTGGTCGGGCGCGTCATTTCCGGCATGCCGCTGCTGTCGACGATGGCGCGCGGCGCCGGCCCGATGGGCTTTTACGACAAGCCCGAGCAGAACGTGCCGATCGCCTCCGTCAAGATGGCGGCCGACGTGCCGGAAGCGCAGCGCAGCAGGTTCGAAGTCATGCGCACCGAAACGGCGACCTACAAGGCGGCGGTCGAAGCGCAGCGCAACCGCGGCGGCCCGTGGACCAAGGTGGCGGCCGGCTACATCGACATCTGCAACGCCCCGATCCCCGTCCGCGAGCAAAAATAGCCTTGCAAACAAATGGGGTCAGACCCGTTTAAAGTTGGGCAGGGAGGGGGCGAAGCCGCACGAGAAACGGGTCTGTCCCGGATTTTAGACGCGACCGGCTGCCCGGCCGTTGCAGGCTGGGCGCCGGATCCAACAAGCGGGGTCAGACCCGTTTTAAATTGGGCAACAACGGCTTAAAGGCGTACGAGAAACGGGTCTGTCCCGGTTTTCTGGGAAACGGATTTTTGCCCCGCCATAAGAGATTTGCCGCAGGATATAATCGCGGCATGAACGCGCCCCTGCCCACCCACCGCCCGATCCAGGCCCTTCCCGACCAACTCATTTCGCAAATTGCCGCCGGCGAGGTGGTCGAGCGGCCCTCCGCCGTCGTCAAGGAGTTGCTGGAGAATGCGCTCGACGCCAGCGCCACCCAGATTACGGTCCGGCTGGAAGAAGGCGGCGTCAAGCGCATCGCCATCACCGACAACGGCCGCGGCATCTCGCCCGAGCAGCTGCCACTTGCGCTGGCGCGCCACGCGACCTCGAAAATCGCGTCGCTGACCGATCTCGAAAACGTCGCCACGCTCGGCTTTCGCGGCGAGGCGCTGGCCTCGATCGCCGCCGTCGCCGCCGTCTCGGTGACGTCGCGCACCGCCGACGCGCCACATGCCTGGGAACTGGTCGGCTCGCACCTCGGCACGGTGGCGCCCTCCTCCGGCCCGCACGGCACCACGATCGATGTGCAGGACCTGTACTTCAATACGCCGGCGCGCCGCAAGTTCCTCAAGTCGGAACAGACCGAATACGGCCACTGCGCCGAAGTGGTGCGCCGCATCGCACTGGCGCGGCCGGACGTGTCGTTCAGCCTCACCCACAACGGCCGCACCATCGACCACTGGAACGTGAGCGAAATGGCCAAGCGCAGCGCGCACATCCTCGGCAGCGAGTTTGCCGAGGCGCGCCTGCCGATCGACGAGTCTGCCGGCCCGCTGCGCCTGCACGGCTTCGCCGGCCTGCCGACCGCCTCGAAAGCGCGCGCCGATGGCCAGTTCTTCTACGTGAACGGCCGCTACGTGCGCGACAAGCTGCTGGTGCACGCGGTGCGCGCCGCCTACCAGGACGTGCTGCACGGCGACCGCTTCCCTTCCTACGTGCTGGGCCTGGACCTCGACCCGGCGCTGGTCGACGTCAACGTGCACCCGTCGAAAATCGAAGTGCGCTTCCGCGACAGCCGTGCGGTCCACCAGTTCGTGTTCCACGCGGTGCAGCGCGCGCTGTCGCAGACGTCGGCCACCGCGTACGGCAGCGTGCCGGCGCCGCTGCCGGCCGGCGACGTCGGCGGCGCCGGCTCGACCTGGCGGCGCGAACACGAACAGCAGTCGTTCGGCCCGCAGCTGTCGGCCACCTACTCGCCGTCGCCCTACCCGCCCGCCAGCCGCTACGACCAGCCCGGCGTCGCGCAGAGCATGGACAGCTACGGCGCACTGTTCGCCGCAACTGCCAGCGCACCGGTCACGCCAATGACTCCGGCCGCACACAGCTCGAGCGACGAATACCCGCTCGGCTTCGCGCTGGCGCAACTGCACGGCATTTACATCCTGGCGCAGAACACCAAGGGCATGGTGCTGGTCGACATGCACGCCGCCCATGAACGCATCTTGTACGAACAACTCAAGAACGCGCTCGACGCCCAGGTCGACGGCCAGGACATGCAGGTGCAGTCGCTGCTGATCCCAGTCACCTTCTTCGCCGACGCGGTCGAAGTGAGCACCGCGCACGAAAACCAGGAGACGCTCAGGGCGCTCGGCTTCGACATCGCCGCGCTGTCGCCGACCACGCTGGCGGTGCGCTCGGTGCCATCCCTGCTGAAAAATGCCGACGCCCAGACGCTGGCGCGCGACGTGCTGCGCGACGTGCGCGAATATGGCGGCTCGCGCGTGCTGATCGAGCGCCGCAACGAACTGCTCGGCACCCTTGCCTGCCATACCGCGGTGCGCGCCAACCGCATCCTGTCGGTGCCGGAGATGAACGCGCTGCTGCGCCAGATGGAGAGCACCGAACGCGCCGACCAGTGCAACCACGGCCGCCCGACCTGGGTCCAGCTCGAAATCTCCGCGCTCGACAAGCTTTTCCTGCGCGGTCAATGATGTCCAGCCAGAGCGACGCAATCCATCCGATCCCCGCCTACGCGCACGCCCCGGTCCTGCTGCTGATCATCGGCTTCCTGATGCTGCAGCCGCTGTCGACCGACCTGTACCTGGCGTCGCTGCCGAGCCTCGCCACTGTGTTCGGCGTGCCGGCATCGACGGTGCAGCTGACGCTGTCGATGTTCGTCGCCGGCTTCGGCGGCGCCCAGCTGGTCATCGGCCCGTTGTCGGACCGCTACGGCCGCCGCCCGGTGCTGCTCGCCGGCCTCTCGTTGTACGTGATCGCCAGCCTGCTGTGCGCCGCGGCGCCCGGCATCGACCTGCTGATCGTGGCGCGCTTCCTGCAGGCGCTTGGCTGCTGCTCAGCCATCATCATCGCGCGCGCCATCGTGCGCGACGCCTATGCGCCATCCGACAGCGCCCGCGTGATCGCGCGCGCCAGCAGCTGGCTGTCGCTGGCGCCGCTGCTCGGCCCNNATCCTCGGCTCCTACCTGCAGGTGACGTTCGGCTGGCGCGCCGCCTTTGTCGCCCACTCGATCCTCGGCGCCTGCCTGCTGGCCGCGGTCTACCTGCGCCTGCCCGAGACGAACGTCCACAAGAATCCGCGCGCCACCGAGCTGGCGGGACTGATCCACAATTTCGGCGTCGTGCTCGGCGCCCGCGAATTCTGGGCCAACGCGCTGCCGGGCGCGCTGTCGTACGGCTCGATCTTCGCCTTCATCTCCGGCTCGTCGCTGGTGCTGATTCGCGTGCTGCACGTGCCGACCGCGTGGTTCGGCTACTGCTTCGCGTTCGGCGTGTCGGGCTACCTCGGCGGCACCATCGTCTGCCGCCGCCTGCTGCCGAAGTTCGGCCAGGCGATGACGCAGCGGATCGGCGGCACGATGTCGCTGACTGCCGGCGCGCTGTTCCTCGCCGCGCTCGGACTCGGCGCGGCGCACTGGTCGCTGGTGGTCGGCGCGATGTTCCTGACCATGCTCGCGCACGGCATCAACTTCCCGGTCGCGCAATCGGGCTCGGTGACGCCGTTCCCACAGCAGGCCGGCACCGCCGCCGGCCTGATGGGCGCGCTGGCGATGGCCGTCGCCTTCCTGGTCGGCAGCGTGGTCGGCGCCACCTTCAACGGCACGCTGTATCCGCTGGCGCTGATCGTCTGCGTGCTCGGCGCCTGCATCTTCGCGTCGGTGCGCCTGCTCGGCGCCCGGCACGCGGAGGTGACGCCGTGAAGCCACTCGCCGTCGCCATCATGGGGCCCACCGCGTCGGGCAAGACCGCCGCGGCGCTGGCCATCGCGCGCGAGATCCCGTCCGAGATCATCTCGGTCGATTCGGCGCTGGTGTACCGCGGCATGGACATCGGCACCGCCAAGCCGAGCGCGGCGGAACTGGCCAGCGCGCCGCACCACCTGATCGACATCATCGATCCGACCGAGGCGTATTCGGTGGCCCAGTTCCGCGCCGATACGCTGCGTCTGGTGGCCGAGATCAGCGCGCGCGGCAAGCTGCCGCTGCTGGTCGGCGGCACCATGATGTACTTCAAGGGCCTCGCCGAGGGCCTCGACGACCTGCCGACCGCGAATCCCACGCTGCGCGCCGAGATCGAGGCCGAGGCCGCGCGCATCGGCTGGCCCGGAATGCACGAGAGGCTACGCGCGCTCGATCCAATCACCGCCGCGCGGCTGGCGCCGAACGACGCCCAGCGCATCAACCGCGCGCTCGAGATCATCGAGCTGTCCGGCCGGCCGATGTCCGAACTGCTGCTGGGCCGCCCGAAACTCGAGCTGCCGTTCGAACTGCTGTCGTTCGCCCTCGAGCCGTCCGACCGCGCCGTGCTGCATGCGCGCATCGCCAGCCGTTTCGACCAGATGCTCGGCAAGAGCGACGACGGCGGCATCGTCGCCGAGGTGGCGGGCCTGCGCGCGCGCGGCGACCTGCACCCAAACCTGCCGTCGATGCGCTGCGTCGGCTATCGGCAGACGTGG
>CXWL01010326.1_pt1 | contig 11551 bp, 10 predicted proteins | sample 590931 | NCBI WGS metagenome assembly CXWL01 (sample SAMEA3498368, study PRJEB10139) | groundwater metagenome | biome: water well; material: biofilm material | place: Germany | collected 2015-04-27 | reverse complement strand
CATACAGAGTCTTAATTATTACACCATAGGTTATACTGCACCGCTTGCAAAAATATACGTGCCCACCGAGAGTATGACCGCAGTACGCTAGTATGCGCGCGCAGTTCCGCTCCCGTATCCGGCTCGTCCTTACTGGCATTGTTCTCGTTGCACTCCTCATTCTCATCCGACTCTATTTCGTCCAGATCATACACGGCGACGACTATGCACGGAAAGCAGATCGTCAATTCTCTTCCGGTAGCAACGATCTCTTTGATCGCGGAAGCATCTATTTTTCTGAAAAGAACGGCACCATAATCTCTGCGGCGACACTTGCAACTGGCTTTCTTGTTGCTATCAATCCGCAAATTCTGACTGACCCTGAAGCCGCATATAGCGCGATAGCGGCAGCCGCATCGACCACGATAGCGCATGACGCATTCATCATAGCCTCTGCGAAAAAGAGCCAGGTGTACATCGAAGTCGCTCATCGTGTTCCGGGGGCAAGTGGTAAAGCACTCGCCGCCCAAGCGATTCCCGGGGTGCAAATCTTGCAAGAACGATGGCGGCAGTATCCGGGCGGATCATTAGCATCACAATCGATTGGTATCGTTTCATACGGTTCTGGTGACACGCTTGCTGGCCGGACTGGCCTTGAAGCGGTATACGAGGGCACCCTCTCTCGAGAGGGTGATTCTCTCTACAAGAACTTTTTTGCCGAACTCTTTTCAAATGTTGGCAATGTGCTGGTGGATGTGAAGGACGCTCGCGAAGGCAATGTCGTGACAACTATCGATCCCGAGGTAGAGATGCGACTCATGCGCGATCTTGAAGAAGTGCAGGCACAGTATGCAAGCAAAGAGACAGGTGGCATTATCATGGATCCCGCAACTGGAGCGATTTATGCGATCGGAAGTGTTCCGACCTATGACGGTAATGATCGACAAAACATCGACCCAAAACTGCTCGGGAATCCGCTTGTCGAATCAGTGTATGAGTTCGGCTCCATCATGAAGCCACTCACCATGGCTTCAGGACTTGATGCGGGCGTTATTACACCAGAGACGAAATACAACGATACGGGATGCATCACAGTGAATACAAGGAAAATCTGCAACTGGGATTCGAAAGCTCGCGGTCGTATCCCGATGAAGCAGATTATCCTCGAGTCACTCAACGTCGGAGCATCCTATATTGCGACTGAACTTGGGCAAGAGAAGTTTCGTGATTATTTCACTAAACTATTTGGTCAGAAGACGGGTATCGATCTCCCAAGTGAAGGGCGGGCACTTCTTGGCAACCTCTCGACGACGCAGCAAGTGAATTTCGACAATATGTCATTCGGACAGGGTATCTCAGTGACGCCGGTGCAGATGATCCGCGCACTTAGTGCACTGGCAAATGGTGGCACAATGGTTGAACCGCATCTTGTAAGTGCAATCAAGCTCGATTCTGGTATCGTGCGGAAACTCGACTGGAGTCAGACGATACCGGTGTTCGGGGCTACGGCTGCGCGCGAGACGACACAAATGATGACTGAGATGGTTGATGAAAAGCTACAGGGCGGGAAGGCGATCATCCCCACCATGTCGGTCGCTGCGAAAACGGGCACCGCACAGCTCATCGACGGGCGTGGCGGATATTACAACGATCGGTGGTTCCACTCATTTGTCGGATTCTTCCCCTCTTATAATCCACGCTTTATTATCCTGCTCTACACAAACGATCCGAAGAATGTGACATATGCATCTGACACGCTCGGCAAGACCTTTCTTGACCTCGTGCATTTTCTCATTGATTATTATCAGGTACCGCCTGACCGCGGATTCGCTACTTCAACGAGCTTGAGGTAAACAACTATCACCACCCCCTATGAAAAAACTCTCAAAAATTTTTGTGGCACTTCTCCTCTCGCTCCTTGCGCGTGCGGTCATACGTCGATATCGGCCGCAGGTTGTGATGATTACCGGCTCAGTAGGGAAGACGTCGACCAAAGACGCCATCGCAGCAGTGCTCGCTTCTCGTTTCTATGTTCGCAAAAGTGAGAAGAGTTTTAATAGTGAATTCGGTGTTCCGTTTACCATTCTCGGTGTCGATAATCCTTGGAACAATCCTTTTGCGTGGTTCTCGCTCATAACACACTCTCTTTCACTTCTCATTTTACCGAATCATTATCCGAAAATGCTCGTGCTGGAAGTGGGCGCAGATAAACCCGGTGATCTTGCACGGATATTGCGTATCGTGACTCCTGATGTTGTGGTAGTAACGCCACTACCCGAGGTGCCGGTGCACGTAGAAGCGTATGCCTCGCCCGAGGCGGTACGCGAAGAAGAGTTCTCTCCTGCCTGTGCGCTCCCTGCCAGTGCACCGCTTATCATTTCTGCTGATGACCTGTATGCACATGAGTGTGCGATGCGAGTACCAGTACGCATTATTTCGTATGGAATGGCAGACTTTGCTACGGTGCGAGTGAGCAATATCAATTATACCGAATCAGAAGGAAAGGTTGTGGGCATGCGTGCCAAAATCTTCACCGAAGGAGAGCAGGGGGATATTTTCGTGAAAGGTTCAGTCGGCACGACCCAAGTCTTTCCCGTGGTAGCAGCGATTGCAACCGCATTCGCTTACGGCATCTCACTTCTTGATGCACTCAAAGCGCTTGAGAGCTATGAACCACCTCCAGGCCGCGGGCGACTTTTAGCAGGGAAGAACGATTCACTCATTATCGATGATACCTACAATGCCTCACCGATAGCAGTCGAGAAAGCGCTTGCGACACTTGCAACATTTCCGCATGCGACACGTCGCATCGCGGTACTTGGTGACATGCTCGAGCTCGGACGATACTCGGTACAGGAGCATGAGCGCATCGGCGCGCTCGCGCGCGATGCGGCGGATCTAGTCGTAGCTGTTGGTATCCGCACTCGCACATTTGCAGCGGGAGAAGGGAAAGTAGAGGTGGTACTCTTTGATACTGCCCGTGCTGCCGCTTCTGCTCTCGTCGATCTTGTGCAACCCGGTGACGTGATTCTTGTGAAGGGTTCGCAAGCGGTTCGCACCGAGCATATCGTCAAAGCACTTCTCGCCGACCCTGCTGATAGTGCTCGACTTGTCCGTCAAGAACGCAAATGGACAAAGTTTTAATTTGTGACCCTACAGAGAATCGAACTCTGATTTAAGCCTTGAGAAGGCCTTGTCCTAACCGTTAGACGATAGGGCCGTCACTGTTTTATACCAAAAAAAGAGAAGAGAGGGAAGCCTAGAAACAAATCGGGAGGGCTGCTTCTGGCAGTCCTCCCGTTTCAAATCTGGCGCTTTCAGTGGTGCGAGAGCCGTCGTAGTCGGCTCCTGTTGGACATCATTTTGCAGATGCCGTCACGAATCGCGCGCTTTTCCTTGAAGTCACGCACGCTCGCGAGCACTTCATTGAGAACCGCGGGGAGCTTGGCATAGCTTGGCCCTTTGGTCTTTTCGAGCGCGACGTTGGCACGCCGCTGCAGGTCGTCAAGGTTGACCAAGAAGTGCCACTTCTTCTCGGCGAAGTCGCGACCAACTCGCGCTTCCTCATCTGTGAAAGAATGAACGGCTCCCATGGGACACCTCCGTCTTAACAGTTGATGAACGAATTAACTATAGCACAGGGTGCTTAAGAAAGCAAGTTATCCACCACTGCCTTTACGTCGGCGCCGTCGGCACGGCCCTTGAGCTCTTTCATGAGAGCGCCAGTGAACTTGCCTGCCTCGGACTTGCTTGAGACACCTAATTCTGCCATCTTCGCTTTCGCAACCGTTTCGATCTCTGCACGGCTCATCAGGGTAGGGAGGTAACTCTCAATGATAACGAGCTCGAGCTTCTCCGGCTCAGCGAGATCGTGGCGAGACGCCTTTTCGTATTGCTCGATGGAGTCTTTGCGTTGGTTCGCGGCGCGCTTTATCACTACCAGTGCTTCTTCATCAGTGAGAAATTCATCCGGTTTACGCTTCTTAGCGACGACTTCATTGGTCATCATAGTCACGAGCGAGCGGATCGTTTGGAGCTTGACCGCGTCGTGGGCGCGCATCGCGTCCGGGATCGATTTCTTCAAAGTTTCGTGGATAGACATAGGGGAAGTATACTATACCCATGAGTATTTTCACCGTGGCTCTTATTGTACTCGCCCTTCTCCTTGTGCAGGGCGTCGGGCTCTATCTTGTCTTGCGTCGTCGTGAAGAAATGCCAAAAGAAGAGGGAAGTATGTTGCTCCTCCAGCAGCAACTGCAGAATCTTGAGAAGACGCTCGACGCACGGGTTACTGAGTCATCGCGTGCGATGCAAGAGAATTCGCATCGCCAATTTTCCGAGTCAGCACGGTTGATTAAAGAAATTACGCAAGAAGTAACCTCAGTAAAAGAAATCGGCAGACAGACACAAGGTTTTGCTGAGCAGTTACAAAATTTGCAGGACATCCTTAAGAATCCAAAACAGCGCGGTATTCTTGGCGAATATTATCTCGAGACGGTGCTTAAGAATGTACTCCCGCCCGGGATGTATCAGATGCAGTATCCCTTCAAGAATGGCGAGATCGTCGATGCAGCGGTTTTTGTGAGCGACAAGATTGTTCCGATCGATTCAAAATTTTCGCTTGATAACTATAATCGTCTCGTGCACGCAAGCGAGGCAGAGCGACCAGTTTTTGAGAAAGCATTTGTGAATGATCTTAAGATGCGCATCACCGAGACGGCAAAATACATCAGGCCTGAGGAGAATACGATGGACTTCGCTTTCATGTTCATCCCCTCTGAAGGTATCTATTATGATCTACTCACGAATCAAGTCGGTGGTGGTGAAGAAGAGAACCTCATTCAGCGGGCTGCAGGGAAGTATAAAGTCATTATCGTATCGCCAACGTCATTCCTTGCGTATCTCCAGACCGTTATGCAGGGGCTCAAAGCGCTCAAGATTGAAGAAAAGGCGGTCGAAATTCAACAGCGTGTCGGCGAGCTCGGCAAACATGTTGCGGCCTATGAGCAATTTTATAAAAAGCTTGGCACCTCACTCAGCACGAGCGTGAGTCACTACAATGCGGGCTACAAAGAGCNNGGCTACAAAGAGCTCGGCAAGATCGACAAGGACGTTTACCGTATCGCCGAAAGCAAAATAGGTATCGAGCCCGAACTTCTCGACAAGCCGCTCATTTCTGAAGAATAAGTAGAAGATGCATAGGACTGTCCTATGTAGATACAGGAATTTCGATGTCTCAAGTGACCGCCTGTTCGCATTTCCCCAAAGCGTCTGCGAACTCATTCCTTGATCCGTCCTTCAACGCGAGCCGTTGGAGGACGGTTTCGCTTTTAAATTCGCGGTTTTACAGTTTTGAGGTATAGTATGGGTCGGCTCATTACAGAAAGGAGGCAGCAATGCCTAAGAAAGTTTTACCAAGTGTGGAAGAGTTTCGGAAGTTCTGCGAAGCTCTCAAGTCCCGCGGATTCAGAGAGACCATGCCGGGGGAGTTCATGAGAGATTTCTTTCGCCTCAGGCTCGAGGCGCCTTCGCCGAGAGAGGGGAGGGAGGTCGGCTATACCTTCTCAGCGAATGGTTTGACTTGGAGAAGGGCGCCGTTGGTATTCCAACGGCGCCCCGTCTTTTATGGCCTCAACTTGCCTTGTAGATAGAAGAATGCTACATTAAAGAGACTATGGAAGTGGCCGTAATCAAGACAGGCGGGAAGCAGTATGTCGTCTCTAAGGGCGACACGATTTCTATTGAGAAACTCCCGGGTGATCTGAAAAAAGGCGACTCAGTTGTATTCAACGAGGTGCTCCTCGTCGACAACGGCTCGGACACGACCATCGGTGCGCCAATCATTAAGGGCGCAGAGGTCAAGGGCACTGTCGTTCTCGCAGGGAAGGCAAAGAAAGTAGAGGTAGTGAAGTACAAGCCGAAGAGCCGCTATTTCAAGCGCAACGGGCATCGTCAGCCTCTTCTCAAAGTCCAGATCGATTCGATTTCGTAAATCGATTTCTTAACTTCTCATACAAGGGGACAGACTTCGCAAAGTTTTGCGTTTTATTTTTATTTATCGAGCAGTATTCATTACAACATTATATGCAAATAGGAAGATGGAATCATCAGTCAGGAGATGGGAGCTCACAAGCTAAACCAGTCAGGGGCGCGCCAAGGGGTGGCGAACGCGTTTATTCGTCACGTCCACCAGCACGAAGCGGTTCAAGCAGTCCGTATCGTTCTTCAGGAAGCCGTGGGGGCGACTTTAGTGGTCGCAGTGGTGGTTATAGTGGTGGTCGTGCACCGGCACGAGGCCGTGGCTTCGGTGTGTTCGGTGAAACTGAATCGGAAATTTCGAAGTTCATGAATAAGACAGTTGTCACAACTGAGGAGCCAGTATTCGTTCCGGAACACAAGTTCGCTGATTTCGATATTAATGCACACTTGAAGGCAAACATCTTGGCACACGGCTATGATCTGCCGACGCCGATTCAAGACAAAGCGATTCCGCACGCACTTCTCGGANNTGCTGCGACCGGGACCGGGAAGACAGCAGCATTCCTTATTCCACTCATCGACAAGGTAATGAAGCAGAAGGGTGAGCGCGTACTTATTATGGCACCAACGCGTGAGCTCGCCGTGCAGATAGAACAGGAGCTCGCTGGTTTTGCGAAGGGACTTGGCTTCCGCGGCATGGTCGCGGTTGGCGGTGCGAACATTGGTCCGCAGATCTCCCAGCTTCGCCATGATCCAGCATTCGTCATCGGGACGCCGGGACGCCTGAAGGATCTTATGGAGCGCAAAGCACTCGTGCTCACCGACTTCGGTACGGTCGTACTCGACGAAGCGGATCGTATGCTTGACATGGGCTTCATCGACGATATGCGCATGATCATGGCGAAGATGCGCAAGGAGCGTCACACGCTTTTCTTCTCAGCAACGATGAGTAAAGAGATCGAACGGCTCATCGGGGAATTCCTCTCGAGCCCGGTTGTTATCTCCGTGAAGACACGTGATACACCGAGTAGTGTTGATCAAGATGTCGTTCGCATTCCGCGCGGAGCGGATAAATTTGAAGTGCTTGTTGATTTACTCCAGAATCGCGAATTCAGCAAAGTGCTCATATTCGGCCGGACCAAGTTCGGGGTTGAGAAACTTGCAAAAGAGCTTTCGCGCAAACATATCCACGCAGAGAGCATTCACGGCAATAAGACCCATGGTGCCCGCATCCGCGCGCTCGATGCCTTTAAACAGGGCAAAGTGACGGCACTCGTCGCGACTGATGTTGCGGCACGCGGTCTCGATATCCCTGCCGTGACTCACGTCATTAACTATGACCTCCCGTCAACCTATGAAGATTACGTGCACCGCATCGGCCGCACCGGTCGTGCTTCGAACAAGGGCATTGCCCTCACCTTCGTCGGAGGTCGTTAATCAATTTTTACAAAACAAAAGCACCCGAAGGGGTGCTTTTGTTTTCATAGCTGAACGTCTCTCAAGTCAGATTAGTAAGTAGTCTGAAACAGGTTCGGCATAATCTCGCTCATATCACCTGAAGCATCGATACTGCGCATAAAGTAGTTGTAGTACGTGTTCGGCTGTAGATTCGAGACCGTGACTGTGTGGTTCGTCTGACGGCCGTTTTGATCTTGTACGAGTACACCGCTTACGAAGGGTGTCTGACCAGGTCCTGTAGCCTCATCTACACGGATGGCATTCGTGTCCCAATAGATCTGTCCGATCGTGGGTTCGTTGGTTGTCCATGAGAATGTAGCGAATGTCGATCCGCGCTGTACGTTTATCGAGCTCAAAACAGGTACCGTATAGAGCGTCGACTGATTGCCGACATTCATTGCTTCATTGAGACGCGCGAGAGTTGTCGGCCCTACGCGACCGTAGCCGGTTGTTGCGGGCGATCCGCTCGAGACGATCCCTTCAGAAGACTGGAAACCCTTAACACCTCCTTGGGTAAGAGCACCAAAGTAACCGGTTATAAGACCTGAAGGATACCAATTTGCATTACCGGAAAGGTATGTTTGAAGAGTTGTCACATCTTGTCCTGTTGAACCAATATCTAGTTGATTACTAATTGTTGCTGCGTGCGCCGCGGAAACAATACTGAACGAAAGAACGAAAAACAGAGCGAAGAAAGTGCCAATAAGGGCAAAATTCTTTTGCATAATGGGTGTCGTAGTCATGATATATATGCTAAGGCGAGTAAATGAGGGTTGGCGGTAGAATAATCGACCGTCTATTCAACCTCTAGTACAGATGCCGTCGTGAGGAAAAAGACATTACAACGATTCTGTGTCTTTAGTGGGTAGGTAATTTTTCATATATTTGTTATTAATATGAACCTACATATGCCCGAGTAATCGATCCGAAATTTCCTAACGCTGGGCTAATTCCTACACTTGCTTGGAATTCAGCTAGTGCTGCGCGAGTCATCTCGCCGAAATACGCGGTAGCACCGACTCTTGCGAGAGCGAGAGCGGCGGGACCCTTATTCTGAGAAATGAGGAACTGTTGAAGAGTGGCGACGTTATTATTTTTATTACCTGTCGTGAGATTGACTGCGATCGCGCGTACTTGCATGCCGAAGACAGAAGGGGGGTCCGTAATGGTGACTGAAGTGGAGACTGCGGTATTTGATATCGGCTGCCCGCCAGCATTCGTAAAGGTACCGTCGGCGCGTACATACGTAATGTTTCCATTTCCCAACGTTACCGCTTGGCCACGAGCGATTTGTGTTTGTGCGGGCGTTGCGGGAATAGCAGGAATAGCTGGGTTTACCGTTGGCACTGCTGGTGTTGCAGAAGTGGCAGGCTTAACAGGAATAACGGGAGTTGGTGTCGGCACCGAAGATGCTGATGGTGCGGTGACGGTATTTGAATCCAGTGTGACGGCAGTCTGGGCGAGTGCACGGCCATTCAGAGTTGCGCCGGTGTTGAGCACAATTGCAGTCTGGTCCAGTATGTTGCCATTGAAGACGGCGGTTGTACCGATGGTCGTTTGACCGGCAACTTGCCAAAATATATTAGAAGCCTGTGCGCCACTGGCGAGATTAATGTGCACGCCGGAGCTTACACTAAGATTTTGTGCTATCTGGAAGATCCATATATCTTGTGCACTACCCGAGAGGGTAACGTCCGTCGGCACGGTTACTCCCGTGCTCCATTTGTAGACGCCCGGAGCGAGCGTTAGCCCGCCGATATTTCCAGTGCCCAGTTCAGTAACACTCGGTGCTCTTCCAGCAGCATCGGTATATGCAGTTTGCATATCGAGTACGGCCGTGGTCAGGATAGCAGGCGTCGGATCAGCATAGTCGGGAGCATATACATTACCCGTTATCAAGGCTGAAGTAGAGAATGCGCCCGCTACAGGAAGCGTAAGCGCAAAACCAGTTATATAACTTGCTGCCGCAGGACTAAGCCCCACCTTCCCAGTAACAGCGGTGGTTCCGGTCGTTGAGATGCCTGTTTTAGCGAGAATCGTATAATTGCCGGCGGTTCCAAGAGTAATTGCTGTAGGATCTGCCGCGAATGCAGAAAAAGGTAAAATAAAACTAAGAGTGGTGATGAGGGAAACTTTGTGTAATGTGTTCATATTACAGAAGCCGCCCAGAAGGGGAGAGTATTACGACTTATTTCATCGGATGAGCAAGAAATGATTCTATATCGGCGATGATCTCATCAAGTCGATGGTCAGACTTCACGTAATACTTATTTACGCCGGATTTGAGATATGTTTTCACCGTTGTGGGGTTTGCAGCATTTGAAACGACAAAGACAGGAATCTTGTTCCAGCGGCCACCGTTCGCCTTAAACTTTTTTACAAAATCGAGACCATCTTCTTTCCCCAAGAGGTGGTGATCAAGCCAGACTGCGTCAATTCTTTCTAGTCGCTCAAGATACTCGAGTGCCTGTTCTATAGTACGAACAGTAATAACGCCGACATTGCTTTTTTCTAATTGAGCGTTAAATGCCTGCTCAACGCTCCGGGCGGCAATAACATTGAAACCACTCTTTTTTAGTTTTGCATTAATCACTTCGAGGAGCGGGCGCTCATCTTCTATCACCAGGATCGCCTTTTTCGTTGTCTTTTTAAGAGGTTTTGTAATCATAGGTAATTATATAGAGGATTTTTCAACGCCATCCAAGGGAAGAGAGACGAAGAAGGTGGTTCCAGTATTTTCTATTCCACCCTCGGACTTAAACCATATCCTGCCGCCTGAGTTCCCAACGATTGATTTGACGATATAAAGTCCAAGGCCGGTTCCGTCAGTATCCTTGTCGCGCACATTGTCGGCTCGAAAGAGTTTAGTGAATATCTGTGCCTGTTGGTTCTTCGGAATGCCATAGCCCGTGTCTGAAATTTTCAGGAGAATATTCTTCTTGTCCGCTAAGGTAATAGTGAAATCAATCTTCCCGCTGTTGGGAGTGTACTTAACTGCATTTGACAGTATATTTTGCATCACCATGCGCAAGAGTTTCGGGTCAGCCTGCATCAATGAAATATTTTTTGCACAAGAGAAAGAAAATTTCAATTTCCGAGTATCGATTTCTGGTCTCTGTTCATCAATAACGTTTTCCATCAGTTTACAAACGTCAGTCGGTTCTGGATCGATGACAAATGTCCCAAGCTCAAGCGAGGCAACGTCCAAGAGTGCATTCACCAGTTCAACCATACGCTGGTTACTGCGATATACCTCGTCGAGATATTTCTGCTGTTGGTCATTAAGCTTCCCCACGTCTCCTTCGAGTAGCATTTCTGCATACCAGTTGACGGTGGAGAGGGGAGTGCGGAGTTGGTGACTCGCGAGTGAGACGAATTCAGTCTTTGCCTTATCGATTTCTCGTTCGTAGGTGGTATCTCTAAAGACCTTAATTGTTCCGATGGTCTTCTTATCAAAAATAACCGGTGTTACCATTGTTGCTATCGAGAATCTCTTCTTATCCTTTCGTCGGTAATAGGTCGCAGGAAGTGCTGCAGTAGCTGCGCCAGCGAGGACCATATGCACCGGATGTTTCTCTGGGGGAATTATGACACCCTTCCCATCTTCAAGAGGAATAACATCAGAATAGATTTTTCCTACAACTTCTTTGCTTTTTTTACCAAGCAACTTTTCAGCCATTTTGTTTATAAAAGTAATATTTCCTTTTTCGTCGGTTGCGAGAAGCCCGTCACCGACTGAGAGTAGTATTGCTTCTTCTTTTGCACGAGCCATCTCGAGACTCTTGGTACGCTCACGGACTTTCTCCTCAAGTGTCTCATAGGCTCTCTTAAGCTTGAGTGCAGTCACAACGAGTTTACGTCGGACAATTTCTTTCTCTTTAGCAGTCACAACGAGTTTACGTCGGACAATTTCTTTCTCTTTAGCAGTTTCTGCGAGTTTCGCTGCCGTCACTGCCAGCTTACGCCGCACAATTTCTTTCTCTTCAGCGACTATAGCAAGTTTCGCTGCAGTGATAACAAGATCACGCCGCACGCTCTCTTTTTCCTTCGCCGTCGCAGCCAGCTTCTCAGCCGTTGCTGCAAGCTTTGCCGCCGTTATTGCAAGTTTTCGTCGAACCGTCTCCTTCTCCTTCGC
>CXWL01028916.1_pt1 | contig 11553 bp, 12 predicted proteins | sample 590931 | NCBI WGS metagenome assembly CXWL01 (sample SAMEA3498368, study PRJEB10139) | groundwater metagenome | biome: water well; material: biofilm material | place: Germany | collected 2015-04-27 | reverse complement strand
ATTCGAACTATCCTAGTTTGCACAATAATTTTATCCATACCGTGAAGAATATCAATAAGTATCGATTTATTGGTAAACACCGATCCACTTTCTAAGTAATCAACAAAACATTTGTTGATTTGGCCATAAAGTAGTTTGATTAGAATTTCCCCGTTCTGGCCTTCGCCGCACTGAAGAACCGCACTGCTTAATGGTCATCTCTATCGTTCGTTCATGCTTGATTCTTCGTTCCGCGCATAAAACTGGCAAGACGCGATTGTCCTCAATACCCAACGATCGGTTTTAAGTAAGTATTTGCCCTAATTTTTTCTCAAAGCGCTTCATGTTAAAAATACGACCTTGAAGAACCGTCCTGTTAATAGTGATTTTCCGTCTAATCTAAAATAAACATAACAACTAATCCGGAGAATAGATATGAATAACTTGAATACTCCTCGGCAAAACTATCTTCTCAGCGCCCTGCCAACAAATATTTATGAGCGTATTTCCCCCCATCTGGAGCGGGTTTCGTTGCCCAACGGTAAAATTCTTTATGAACCGGGTGAAGAATTGCCTTACGCCTATTTTCCAACGACTTGTATCGTATCCAAGTTTATTTACACGCAGAATGGCGGGTCTACAGAAATAGCCTCGGTCGGCAATGAAGGCATCGTCGGTATCTTCCTCTTCATGGGCGGGAAAAGCATGCCGAATTGGGCCGTCGTGCGTAGCCAGGGATGTGCTTATCGGCTGCGGAAGCATATATTTTTGCAAGAATTCGAGCATCTTCCTCAGAGACCTAATGATGAGTCGTTACACCATTTAATGCTACGTTACTCTCAAGCGTTGATTACACAGGTAGCACAGACGGCGGTCTGCAATCGGTTTCATTCGATAGATCAAAGATTTTGCCGCTGGCTGCTGACAACCATTGATCGGCAGGTTTCGGACGAGTTGATCATCACACAGGAGTTGATCGCCAATATGCTGGGGGTGCGCCGAGAAGGTATCACGGAGGCTGCTCAAAAATTACAGTTAGAGGGATTAATTGAACACCGCCGTGGCCATATTACCGTGCTAGACCGGGCGGGCGTAGAAGGCCGGGCCTGTGAGTGCTATCAAGTGGTTAAAGTAGAAACTGATCGCCTGCTCCACTGTGTCCATTAATGTGAGGGAAAACTACTTAGAAAATAGGTGGATGTGGTTGTGGAATTGACATAGCTATGGCATCAGAAGAAAAAATAAGAATCGCTTCAACTGAAGCATTCCCAATGACTTCTGTGGGATCTCCGCTATATTCTGTGATAAGTAGTCCGATCATTTTCCCGGGAAGCAGAAAAATTGAGTTAGAAATGGTTCTGAGTCAGCTTGATTGCTTCATTTACGTGAAGGATAGAATGGGACGTTATACGTATGTAAATGAGAGCGCTCAAGATCTTTTTGGTACTTCAATTGACCATATTATCGGCCGGGAAGATTGCGATTTCTTCGATTCGGAAATTGTCACTGAGTTAAAGTGCAATGACCGCCGCGTGATCGAGTTTGGAGAAACGACCAAGCTAGAAGAAAAGATTACCATCAAATCAAATGGCGAGACGCGAATTTACCAGTCAGTTAAGCAACCAATATACGATGATCAAGGTCAAGTCATTGGTTTGTGCGGGATTTCCACCGATATCACCCAATTCAAACAAACAGAGAATACGCTAAAACAGATCATCAAACATCTGACACTAGCCAGACACACTAGCGGTGTGGGCATCTGGAATTGGGACATAGTCCAGGATAAATTGGTTTGGGATGATCAGATGTTTGTTCTGTATGGCATCTCAAAAGATAACTTCAGTGGTGTTTACAAGGACTGGAGTACAAGTGTATATCCAAAAGACTTGCAACGGGTCGAGAAAGAAATCCAAATGGCGTTACGTGGCGAAAAAAAACTCGATACCGTATTCCGTGTTTGCTGGCCAGATGGCACTATCCGCAGTCTCCATGTCATAGCTACCGTAGTATACGATGCTGCAGGGAAACCCTTACACATGGTAGGCACGAACTTGGATATTACCAGTCATATGGAGTCAGATGACTTCATGTTGTTAGCTAGCGCGATTTATCAATCAAGCAGCGAAGCTATTATGGTAACGGATGAAAATAACATTATTAGACAAATCAACCCAGCATTTACCCGCATGACAGGCTATGAGTTGGCAGATGTAGTTGGTAACGGTCCCAGAATTTTTAATTCTGGACGCCATGACAAAACCTTTTATCAGGAAATGTGGCAATCGATTAGGAAAACAGATCACTGGCAAGGTGAAGTATGGGAACGCCATAAGAATGGTGCGATTTATGCCAGTTGGTTAAACATCAGCGCTATTCGCTATCCTAGTGGTGACATCTATTGCTATGTCGCACAGTTCTCAGATATCACTGAGAAAAAACAAAAAGATGAACTAATCTTAGCTCAAGCTAATTACGATCAGCTCACTGGTTTACCTAATCGCAATTTATTCAAGGATCGGCTAGCTCAGGAAATCAAAAAGTCTCATCGTAGTGGATTACCACTGTCATTGTTTCTCCTTGATCTGGATCATTTCAAGGACATCAATGATACTCTCGGTCATGCTGTAGGGGATGAGCTGCTTAAAGAAGTCGCGAGCCGTATCAAGTCTTGCATGCGTGAGATCGATACCGTAGCACGGCTTGGGGGAGATGAATTTATCATTATTTTACCGGAATTTACCAACAAACTACGCATTGAGATGGTTGCTCAGCATATTATTCAAGAGCTGGGCAAATCGTTTCAATTTAATCAAAATCCAGCTGTTTATCATATCTCTACCAGTATCGGTATTGCCGTTTATCCGGAAGATGGTACGGACATGGAAAGCTTAATGAAACACGCGGATCAGGCAATGTACGCTGCAAAACAGCAAGGACGCGGACGTTTTTGTTACTTTACGCCTGCCATGCAGCAGAAAGCAAATGAAAAAATGACACTTATCCGTGATCTTAGAGGGGCACTGACACGCAATGAGCTTCATGTCTACTATCAGCCTATTCTGGATTTAACCAATCAACACATCGCTAAAGCAGAAGCCTTGCTGCGCTGGAAACATCCACAGCATGGCATGATTAGTCCCGCTACCTTTATTCCGCTAGCAGAGGAAAGTGGTTTAATCCAGGAAATTGACGAGTGGGTATTTGATCAAGTTCTCGCCCATATTCAGCAGTGGCATAAACAATTTGGTTATACTATTCAAGTAAGTGTGAATAAATCTCCAGTTCAGTTTAAACAAGTCAACAAACACCTTTGGTCTAAGAAACTGACTCGGTTGGGATTGCCTGGGAACTGCATTAATGTTGAAATTACCGAAGGTTTGTTGTTAAAAGACACGCTTGATATTAAAGATTGTTTGCTGGAATTTCGCAATAACGGGATTGAGGTTTCTATCGACGATTTTGGTACTGGCTTCTCCTCACTATCCTACCTCAAAGCATTTGATATCGACTATCTCAAGATTGATCGTTCTTTCATAAGCAATTTGACCAACAATACAACAGATCACGCATTAGTTGAAGCAATTATTGTGATGGCTCACAAACTGGATATTAAGACCATTGCCGAAGGTGTAGAAACGCAGGAACAACAGGATTTGTTAATTGAACTTGGTTGTGACTATGTGCAAGGTTATTTTTATTCTCATCCCATCCCCGCAGAAGAATTCGAGAAATTGATCAATCAACAAAGGGAAGGGTATAGCAACAGCTAATTCGATAAACGGCTAAAAAAGAACCCGGATTTATCCAGTTTTTGAGAATTGTGCTACCCATAACAAAACAGCGCTACTCAAGTAGCGCTGCAGTAGCCGGGAAAATGCATAACTAAGCGATGGTATTAACATTTTTTCCAAGATGTGCCGGTAGATTTTGTGTGGAACTATTATCTGGAAGCGCTTCAATCAAAGCGAGCGCACCCGCGGCGTTCAGATCTATCGCTTTTTTAAGAACTGCAATACCGACTGCCTGATTAGTGCTGGCATCAGCCATTGCCGTAGCCACATTTGCTATACCTGTAACATCCATAAAAATTCTCCTTAACTATTATCTTGTATATATAGCGGCAGGCAACGTAAGATATTTAAAAGAAATTTGTTTAAATCCAGAACTGTATCTCGACATTTTCTATTCGCTTGGCATACTATGGATAATCGCTATCTTGAGGAATGCGTAGGATTGTCAGTGGTTTCTTAAGAATGTAGAGAAATTCTTCCTGAGATGATCCTTCCAATTCAAACCGACTTGTAGCGGTATTTTTACCTGAAGATCTGTATCTTCGGTATTTTTGCCATTTAAATACAAAATGTATTGTCCTGGCTCGCGCAACTTAAATGCCAGTGTGATTACTCCCGATTGATGTTGCTGTGCGGGAATAGATAGTATCTCGTGTTCGTTCTGGTTTTCTTTTTCATCCATTTCTACTTGCACCAGACGCAGCCCCAACAGGAAATCACGGGCCGATTCCGGGTACAACAGGTCGATCGAAATATTTAGTGTAGCCGGTTCAGGCACTTTGCCGCATTGAACGGGTACATACGGTGATCGGATTGTATCCTCAGATGACTCATAATCTTTGGGGAGATAGTAGCCCGAGTAACCGATAGTCAGCGCTTTCGTTTCTATGGTGCAAGCGCCACCGCGGAAACCCTTCGGATAGGTTTCGGATAAGTCGCCTTGCGAGCTTGTGCCATATAACGTTCCAAACACTATGAAAACAGCGATGACACCAACCAAAATCACAATAGGAAATTTTCGGGCTGGCAATTTTGGCCTGGAAAGCATAACAATCCTTTTTCAATTCAATAGAGAAGTAAATATTCTATCTATCAGCGATTCGGACTCGCCTTTTTAATTGGCGTAACCGGGTCAGTTAGAGATTATCAAAGTGCAGTAAACATAACTGATGATAGCTTTCTTAACAAGTGATTCTGCTAAATGTCCCATCTTATCCAGACAACTCTGGGTAATACGACACGGTTAGAGTTTGAAAGAGAATTGAGTAGAGTATCTGAATTTATAAGCGACCATACCGGTCTATGGGCAACCGATATGGTCGAAGTGGTGTTGAAAAACCTCGAGGATAGAAGTGATTGTGTCATTGAGTTTCACCCAGCGTGCAACGCTCTTCACCGACATGATGATGCTTTTGCTATCAAAAACAGGCACTCAGTCGGTAATCCAGATGGCGCAAACAACTCAGTAACGGTTTTTCGCAAGTACGAACAAAAGGATTCTGAAATCTGCAATGATTCGATTCTTTATCTGAGTTTTTGCCAGGATACTCTTACCTTATCGTCGTGGTGTCACGGTCTAGATTGATCTTTGCTTTATTGATTGGATTACCTTGTCCTGCAGCCATTTTTCTGTGGAGATCAGCATTCCTCAAACTTTCTTCCAAATCTTTCTCGTACCCACGAATATTGGCAGAAGCATGTGACTTAAGTTCTTGACCTTGTCGGCCATAATAATGAGAATGCGCTTCGTATTTTTCGAGCGCTGTTTTATTCTCTTCAAGCTTTGCTTTCGCTTCCTTGGCCAGATTTTCATAATGTCTTACCAATGATTCATGGGCGTTATGAGTAACTTCAGGCTGCGCAGCGATAGAAGAGCTTATTGATGCTAAGGAAAATAACAAGGTAAGTGCAATTAAAGGCAATTGTGTTGAGAATTTTAGTGCTTTCATGATCAATATCCTCCAGTAGATAAACGAACGATAGCATCTTAACTTTGCTAACCTACCGTGTGTATTGGGGAAACCCTGGTTTCTTACTAAGGGAAACCCTTAAAAAGCACATGTTGTGATTGGTTTGGCTGGTACAATCAGGAGCGTTTTCATTAAAATATTGATACGGAATACCGATGCGATCAAATGCTCAAAATCATTTTACCCATTAAACTTTCTTACTTGATCGATTTATGTTTTTAGATCTTGATTTATTATCAGATTGGCTTGTTGGAATGGGGCACTTCGCATTGTGAACCAAGCCGCTATCATCCAAACGCTGCAAGCCAGTCTGCCCAATCTGCTGGCCATCTACGCCTTCGGCAGCCGCATTCAAGGCACAGCACAAATTGATAGCGATCTCGATCTGGCGGTGCTGGTCGCGGGTTATGCCGAGCCTCTGGTATTGTGGGCGCTGGCGGGTGATCTGGCGGATGTGGCTGGCTGCCCGGTCGATTTGCTCGACCTGCGTGCCGCTTCCACCGTGATGCAGTATCAAGTCATCACCACCGGTCAGCGTTGGTGGGCGTTGGATATACAAGCGGCTTTGTTCGAGGCCGCCATCCTGAGTGAGAAAACGGAACTGGACACCGCTCGTGCCGGATTGCTATCCGACATTCAAAAAAGGGGAAAGGTGTATGGCTGATGATGTGCTGATCAATAAGGCTGCCACCATCGAGCGCTGCGTGGCGCGGGCGCGAGAGGAATATGTAAAAAATCCTGCTACTTTCTCCATAGATTTTACACGGCAAGATGCGGCCATCTTGAACATTCAACGGGCTTGCGAAGCAGCGCTGGACATGGGGCAGCACGTAATCCGGCGTGAAAAGCTGGGTGTGCCGCAAAGTGCGCGAGATGTTTTCACGCTGCTGGCGCAGGGCGGTTGGATTGATACTGTGCTTGCCGATAAGCTCAAGCGCATGGTCGGTTTTCGCAACATTGCCGTGCACGACTATCAAGCGCTACAACTACCGGTCTTGATAAGTATCATCGAAATGCACTTGGATGAGTTTCTAGAGTACAGTCACGCGTTTTTGCTGGGTGATGCTTCTCAGATACAAGAGTAAGCATGAAACACGACGAGGGAAAGGCATTTTGGTTAGTAAAAGTCATGAAGATTATGAAATGGAATGATGGGACTGATGCGCCTTCTGGCGTCGGCGCATTCTATCGAGCTTTAGTCTGGAAATATTCTCTGTTCTAGACTGACCTCGGCTGTGGAAAGCGGCGCGATTGAATTTCCTTATGAAGCGATTAAGGTGAAGTTTTTGTTGCAGGCGGCTTAATGGAAATGTTGGAGTTCCTGGCGTCACTCCAATCTACCACGGCTAACCCACAAAAGGTATTTCTGAAGCTGTTACTTCCGCTTTAATGTTATGCTGATCAATAAGCATTTTAACAGCATTTATTCTTCTAATTTTTTCTTGAGTACTTACGGTTGGACCAACAATAATTTGTTTGATCGGAAGTAGTTTGTCGGGTTCTGATGTAACTCCTTTAAACAAATCAATAAATGGCACCATTGCACCGGAACGCAGAAAATGTTTCTTGGTAATTTCAGGAACAGCTATACCTTCTGTTTTCGTGATCTCACGAAATTCTTTGTTTTTTGAAGCGTATGGTATAGCAACAATACGAACCTCATTCTCCTCTCTGAATCCCCAATGCTTATACCGGCAAGCACATTGCAGCAATGAATAAGGATATTTTTCTAAAATTTCTTCATCATCAATTCCTCTTAAGTGATTGAAGTGAAATTTCTTAACCGCATTCAAATCTTGTTTAAATTCCTTTAAAAGCTTGGAGCCTGAGTCGGATGAATACACAACATCACCAATAAACAGATATAGGTGATCGTTCCATTTTTTACCAACACCATCTAACATCAACTCGGTGAGACGAGCAGTATCGAAAACTATCGCGTATCCGCCATCTCGTCCGTAGCTACGCCATTGACTCAACAAACCATGTTTACTGACTAGTTGATAATAATGATTTTCTGGTTTTGGTGCTGTGCAAAATGAAACAATATAAGGTTCAGCCAGAGCATCTTCAGAATTTTGACTACCCAGAAGGATTTTCTCTCCTGCATCCAGAGTACTCCTGATATAAGAACTAATTACCTTTTCTCTGCCACCTTGTAGATCAATCGATAATTGTGCATTGCTATCTTGCGTAATTAGTTCATTAAGAAATTCTTCACTAATTGGTCGCAAGAGATCGGATAAATAGTCTTGTAAAAAGAACTTTATTTCCGTTGAATCGTTTAGATACCTATAGTCGGTAGCCCAAATGCTTTGGCTTTCGATAATGCCAATCAAACCTTTGGCATTGGTGTAATGAAAAAGCTCAGGGTGATCTTCCGCGAGACTTTTTGTCATGTTTGGAATGAGTGATGAATTCGACATAAACTAATTATATTCCATACCTCCCAATAAGTTACAGTAAGTAAGTACGATTTATCTCGTCAACCCCGCATACAACACCGGCAATTTCTCCGGTAACCGTTCCACATGATCCACCACCAGATAATTGCGTTCGCCAAAAATACGCGAGACATACTGATCTGCACGCGGGTCGAGGCTCATGCAGTAGGTGAGAATGCCCGAGCGACCGGCTTCTTCCACGGCTTTTTTGGTGTCGTGGCGCAGATATTGCGGGTCGCGCACATCGACGTCTGCCGGTTCGCCGTCGGTAATGACGAGCAGCAGTTTTTTCGCGGATTTCTGCAGTTTCAAATAATGAGTGGCATGGCGTATCGCTGCGCCCATGCGAGTAGACAACTGCCCGGTCATGCCGGCGAGCCGGGCTTTGGGGATTTCGTTATAGGGTTGGTCGAAATCCTTGTAGCGGTAGTATTCCACGTCATGGCGCCCGTCCGAGCAGAAGCCGTGAATCGCGAAAGGGTCGCCGATTTTGTTGATGGCGTTGGCGAGCAGTACCGTCGCCTGACGCGTCAGATCCAGCACGGAATAATCATGTCCGGCGACTTTTTCGTTGGTCGATTCGGATAAATCCAGCAGCACGAGCACTGAAATGTCGCGCACTTTGCGCACCGAGCGCATCATGATGCGCGGGTCGGGCTGCATGCCCATGCGGATGTCGATCATCGAACGGATCGCGGCATTGATATCGATTTCGTCACCGTCTTCCAGTTTGCGAATGCGGCGCGTGCCTTGCGGCTGCATGGCGTCGAGCAGAAATTTCATGCGCGCAATTTCGCGTTTGTACTGTTGCGCGATGTCGTCGATGCATTGTATATCGCCCAGCTTGGCGCGTTTTTCCTGAACCGTGGCCCAGTCCGGGCGCTCCAGTTGAATCTGGTAATCCCATTCGGAATAGTGGTAGGGCGCAGAAACCGGTTCTTTGCCTTCTAGGTCGTTGTAGGAAATGCCGGTATCTTCATAAGGGAAAAACTCGGTTCCCATGACCCAGATTTCCTGGGCATCATCTCCGGCGGTTTCCACCTCGACTTCATTGGCGAATTCCATCACATTGACGTATTTGCGCACTTGTTTGGGCGCTTCATAGCCAGCCGATAGGGATTTGTTTAAATCAAATTCCTCAAATTCCCAGAAATAACGATTGTCGTCGCGATACGGTGCGGTGAGCTGATCCGTGAGCATGGCGAAGGGAATGTTTTTTTCTCTAAAACTATGCGTCAGTTGAACGCCAATGTCCCATGAGATTTGATAGGTATCCAGTTTGTCCTGTGCGGCCGCAAAAAGCTGGCGGCCTTCGATAATCCAGCGATCGTTGTCCTGATAATCCGGGTCGAGTAAAGCGCGTGCCAGGCGATTGAGATAATCGCCCATGGTGACAGACATGTCCGGCGTGGCGGTATGCAAAGCTGCCCAGGTTTTACGCAATCCTGGGAAGCGGCGAATAGAACGTTCTTCGACGCGCGCATCTTCGATCACGGAAATGACCGCCATTTGCATCGGACTCAATCCTTCTGCAGAGATCGGTTGTTTGGTTTCCACCAGATGCGCGGCAGCGTGCGCGGCGGCGGCACGATAAACCTCGGTGGCGGTTACACCCGCATGGCTGTCATAGGCATCAGGCAGGTAAATGAAGTAATTTTCGATATAGGGTTTGTAACCTTCGCGCGTTTCAAAGTCACCGGAGGTGGGTTTCATGAAAAAATCACGTGCCCATAGTGCGCGCAGATACATATTGATGCGGCGCTGTACATCTACAAACAGGGTACCCTTGCGTTCTTTCTGCAATACCGCAAGTGATTCCTTAGATTCCAATCCAAAATATTTGATCTGCTCTTCGTAATTCGTGCGATGCGCATGCGCTCCCCACATCGCCCAGCGGCGCAGTCCACCCAGAGTCAGTTGCCCAAACAGAATATCCAATTTGTTGAGCATCGGACGCATGCCGCGCGGTGCTTGTGCAATCAAGGTATTCAGGAATTGCAGATAATTCTGGAATAGCTGCGCATCTCCAAGGCGTTTTGCCGCAGTGGGGGAGGTGGCTAATACCAGCTCAATCACTGCGCCGGAAGTTCTGGAGGCGAGTGAAAGTGCAGAAGTCGCCAGATCGCTGATAATATCTTCACCAATTTCTTTGGCTACTAATGGGACTTCATCGATCCAACAATCCACCAGACTGCGTCCGCGTCCTAATCCACGGATTGCTGAAGCGCCTTTCAGGTAATTATCCAGTCCACGCGACGAAAAGGTTTTGACGGCTTCAGGCCATGCATGCTTGAGTAATTCAACCGATTCTGGTTCTAAATCTTCCAGTAATTCTTTGTAGTCATCCAGATTAATACTCATGGGAGCACCTGTTTATTTTTACATAACAATCGATAGGTTTCTGAATTATAAAAATACTTAATTAAAGAAAGTGCTGACTGCGGCATCCAGTGCATCGCGCATATCGGGATCATCGGTGATGGGGCGCACCAGCGCAACACGGCAAGCGGCATGCGCGTCTACTTTTTTGGCGATGAGACTGCCGGCATAAATCAGCATACGCGTTGAGATGCCTTCATCCAATCCATGGCCTTTCAGGTTACGTGCTCGTTCCGCAATCGATACCAGTTTTTCGGCAATTTCAGTGGATACACCCGTTTCATGCGCTACAATTTCACTTTCAACGTCATGGTTAGGATAATTAAAATCCAGTGCGCCAAAACGCTGTTTGGTGGATTGCTTGAGGTCTTTCATCAAGCTTTGATAACCGGGGTTGTAGGAAATGACAATCTGGAAGTCAGCATGCGCATGAACGAGTTCGCCTTTTTTTTCCAATGGCAAGACACGGCGATTGTCGGTTAATGGATGGATCACCACAGTGGTATCTTGGCGCGCTTCAACAACTTCGTCCAGATAGCAGATGGCGCCATAGCGTGCCGCAACAGCCAACGGGCCGTCTTGCCAGCGCGTGCCGTTGGCATCCAGCAAAAAACGGCCCACCAGATCGGAAGCGGTCATATCTTCGTTACAAGCTACGGTAATCAGAGGTTTTTTTAATTTCCATGCCATGTATTCAACAAAACGAGTTTTACCACAGCCGGTAGGACCTTTCAGCATCATCGGCATGCGCACCGAATAGGCGGCTTCATATAATTCCACCTCATCAGCTACGGGATGGTAATAGGGCTCGGTGGTTACACGGTATTGATCAATGATTTCGCTCATGATGAACTCCTGTTATAGCTATCTGAAAAGTACTTTATTTTGGTCAAAAAAAACCCCCGATCCTTTGCAGGGAAGGGGGTTCCAGGGTACGAAACCCGTTGTGTCTTAAACAGTCTTGCCGCGGTATATCACCATGGCAGT
>CXWL01028363.1_pt1 | contig 11553 bp, 6 predicted proteins | sample 590931 | NCBI WGS metagenome assembly CXWL01 (sample SAMEA3498368, study PRJEB10139) | groundwater metagenome | biome: water well; material: biofilm material | place: Germany | collected 2015-04-27 | reverse complement strand
ACCGAGAATCTCGACCTGCTCACGAGCAATCTGGGTCCAGCCAGCGTCGTTACCGACGACCGCGATGACCGGCACACCGTGGCGCACGAAGGTGTCGTACTCGGCCAGGCTGTACCCGGCGGCGCCGTCGCCGTAGAGCAGCCAGACATCGGCGTCGGGGCGCACCAGCTTGGCACCGAGGGCGAAGCCCGCGCCGACGCCCAGGGTGCCGAAGACGCCGGGGTCGAGCCACTGCAACGGCCCACGTGGCGACAGGCTGTAGCTTGCCGTGGCCACGAAATCGCCGCCGTCGCCAACCAGGATCGCGTCGTCCGCCAGGGCCCGGTCGAGGGTTCGACAGAGCGCCAGCGGGTTGACCCCGCCGTCGCCGGGCAACACCGCCCGGCGGTCGATGTCTGCCTCGCGCTCGGCGTCGCGCCCGCGCAGAGTGTCCAGCCACGGTCGCCAGCGCGACTCCGCCGCCGGCATCGCCTCTGCCAGCGCCTCCAGGAACAGGGCGGCGTCCGACAGCGTGTCGACGGTCGGCTTGCGGTTGCGGCGCAGGTCTTCGGCGCTGCGGTTGGCGGCGACCACTGGCGTCTGGCGGCGAATCTGGCGCCCATAGTCGAGACGAAAGTCGGCCGGGACGCCGGCCAGCAGCACGAGGTCGGCGCCACGCAGGGCCTCCTTGCGCTGATGACGCAAGAGCTGCGGGTGTCGCGCACCGAGCAGACCTCGCGCCATGCCCGACAGGTAGACCGGCACCCCGAGCTTCTCGATCGCCGCTACCAGGGCGGCGGGCGGGCGGCTGTGCAGCATCGCCTGGCTGCCGACCAGGAGCACGGGGCGTTCGGCGCGGGCCAGTAAGCGCACCGCGCCACGGACGGCTCCGCCCTCGGGCGGCAGTGGCGGCGGCGGCGGTGGCGGCATGGGCATCGCCGCCGCGCCCGGGCGTCCCGGCGCAAACTGACGCCGCAGGTGCCAGCCGAGGTAGGTGTCGGTTGCCCGTTCGGCCAGCGACTTCTTGCCCTTGTCACTCGTCTTGAAGTACCACGAACGCACCAGCGCCTCGTCGTAGAGCAGGTCGACCGGCACCTCCACGAACACCGGCCCGGGCACTCCGGCGGCGGCCACCAGGAACGCCTGGTCGAGCGTCGGACCGAGGTCGCGCACGCGCTCGACGGTGGTCGCCCACTTGACGTGCGGCTCGATGAGCATCAGCTGGTCGATGTCCTGGAGCGCCCCGCGATTGCGCAGCACGGTCGCCGTCGCGCCGCCGAGGAGGACCAACGGCGACTGCGCCAACCGCGCATTCTCGAGCGCCGTGAGGGTATTGGTGACGCCGGGTCCGGCGGTCACCGCGGCGACGCCGACGGTGCCGGTGAGCCGGGCCACCGCGTCGGCGGCGAAGACTGCGGTCACCTCGTGCCGGCAGTCGACCACCCGCATGCCGCGGGCTTTGGCAGCGACCAGGATCGGCGAGATGTGCCCACCGCACAGCGTGAAGACGAATCGCACGCCATGCCGTTCGAGCGCCTGCGCAATGTGGTCGCCACCGTTCATCGAAGCTCCTCGCGAAGGCCGCGACTCTACAACGGCACGAGCTGGCGTTCGGCCGCCGCTGGCATCGGCCGGACTACAGGGCCTGCCTACGCAGCCGCAGGGCGTTGCTGATCACCGACACCGACGACAGGCTCATTGCCGCGCTCGCCAGCATCGGTGACAGCAACCAGCCGAACCACGGGTACAGCACCCCGGCGGCGACCGGCACGCCGAGCAGGTTGTAGACGAAGGCGAAGGCGAGGTTCTGGCGAATGTTGCGCACCGTCGACCGCGACAGCCGGCGGGCCCGCAGGAGGGCAGCGAGGTCGCCGCCGAGGAGGGTGACGTCGGCGCTCTGGATGGCGACGTCGGCGCCAGTGCCCATGGCGATGCCGACCGTCGCCGCGGCCAGGGCCGGCGCGTCGTTGACGCCGTCGCCGGCCATTGCCACCGTCCGCCCGGCGCTCGCCAGTCGCGCCACCAGCTCCTGTTTGCCGACCGGCGACAGGCCAGCGTGGACCTCGTCGAAGACCGCGACCCCCAACTGCCCGACGACCGCATCGGTGGTGGCCTGGTGATCGCCAGTAGCCAGCACCAGTCGCAGGCCCTCGGCCCGCAACGCCTGCAGCACCTCGACCGCGCCGGCCTTCAGCGGGTCGCCGACGCCGAGCAGGCCGGCAAGGGCGCCGTCGACGGCGACGAACAACACGGTCTGCCCGGCGGCCCGCGCGCGGGCGACCGCTTCGCCGCCCTGGCGCGGCACGGCGACGCCGCGGCCGAGCAGGAACGCCGCGGTACCCACCGCCACCTCGCGACCATCGACGGTCCCGTGCACGCCGCCCCCCGGCGCCGAGGCAAAGCCCGCGACCGGTGCCAGCACGAGCCCGCGCTCGGTCGCGGCGCGCACCACCGACGCCGCCAGCGGGTGCTCGCTCGCCCGCTCGACGGCGGCTGCCAGCCCGACCAGCTCGTCGGCGCTGCGGCGACCGACCGGCTCGACGAGCTCGACTCGCGGTCGGCCCTCGGTGAGGGTGCCGGTCTTGTCGAGCACCAGCGTGTCGACGGTCGCCAGCGCCTCGAGGGCCGCGGCGTCGCGCACCAGCACGCCCGCCTGCGCGCCGCGGCCGGTCGCCACCATGATCGACATCGGGGTCGCCAGCCCGAGGGCGCAGGGACAGGCAACGATGAGCACCGCCACGGCGTTGACCAGCGCGTGGGCGAGCGCCGGCTCGGGCCCCCACAGCCACCAGACGACGAAGGTGACGAGCGCCACCGCCACCACCGCCGGCACAAAAATCGCGGCCACCCGGTCGGCCAGGCGTTGGATCGGCGCCCGGCTACGCTGCGCCGTCGCCACCTGCTGCACGATCTGAGCGAGCAACGTGGCAGCGCCCACCCGCCGCGCCTCCATGACGAAGCCCCCGGTCGAATTGACCGTGCCACCCGTCACGGCGTCGCCAGGTCCCTTGTCGACCGGCAGCGGCTCGCCCGTCAACAGCGACTCGTCGACGGCGCTCCGGCCGTCGACCACCAGGCCGTCGACCGGCACCTGGTCGCCCGGTCGAACGCGCAGCCGATCACCCACCACGACCTCGGCGAGCGGCACCTCGGCCTCGCTGCCGTCGGCGGCGAGACGGCGGGCGACCGGCGGCGCCAAGGCCAGGAGGGCCCGGATCGCACCCGAGGTCTGCCGCCGCGCTCGCAGCTCGAGCACCTGGCCAAAGAGCACCAGGGTGATGATCACTGCCGCCGCCTCGAAGTACACCGCGACCTGGCCACGGTGATCCCGGAAAGCGGCCGGGAACAGCCCGGGGGCCACCGTCGCCACGACGCTCTCGAGGTAGGCCACGCCGGTGCCGAGCCCGATCAGCGTGAACATGTTGGGGCTGCGCCAACGCAGCGAGTCCCAGGCGCGGACGAAGAACGGCGCCCCGCCCCACAGCACGACGGGCGTCGCCAGAGCCAGCTGAAGCCAAGGCAGCCATCCGGCAGGCAGCCCGTGCAGCATGCCGGAGAGGCCCGGCAGCATCTCGCCCATGCTCACCATCAGCAGCGGCAGCGACAGCGCGGCCGACACCCGGAAGCGCCGGCCCATATCCGCGAGCTCGCCGCCGTCTTCCTCGGGCGGTGGCATCCCGGTGGTCAGGTCAGGCTCGAGCGCCATGCCGCACTTCGGGCAGCTTCCTGGCCGGTCGCTGACCACCTCCGGGTCCATCGGGCAGAACCAGCGCCCGACGGCCGCCGGAGCGCTCGCCTCCTGGCGCTGGGCGTCAACCGCAACGGCTGGCTCCGGCCGCAGGTAGCGCCCGGGGTCGGCAACGAACTTGTCGCGACAGCCAGTCCAGCAGAAGTGGTGGGTCGTACCCTCGTGCTCGATCGACGCCGCGGCGGTAGCGGGGTCGACGGACATCCCGCACACGGGGTCACGCACCGCCATCGGTGGCGCCCCTGCGTGGTCCTCGTGATGGTGCTCGTGGTCCAGGCTCATGGTCATGCCAAGCCTCGAACAGCCGGCCAAATTCCCGCCGACCCGCGCGGGCTGGCGGCCCACTACCCTTCGGTGGGCCCCTCAGCCGTCGAGCACATGCTTGGCGAGAACGGCGCAGCTGAAGGTGCCGGTCATCACGACGTCAGCGCCACGCGTCACCTCGACCACGACACGCCGCTTGCGCCCTTCGCTGCTCTCCACCGTCGCCCGGGCGACCACTGTCTCCCCCGCTCGAACCGGGCGCAAGAAGCGCGTCTCGGCGCCGGTCAGCACGACGTTGGGGTCGTTGACCGCCAACATCGCCGCGTAGTCGGCCGCCCCGAACACGAACCCGCCGTGCACCAGGCCACGGTCGTCAGCAGCCATCGCTGGCGTCGTCAGGAGCTCGACGGTGGCCGCGCCTGCTGCCAGGTTCCCGGGCGAACCGCACAGCTCGCGGTCGATCTCGAGATGGGTCCTGGCCTCCACGACGGCTACTCCGCCCCCATGAACGGATACGCCACGCTCTTCGGCGGCACGAAGTTCTCCTTGATCGAGCGCACCGACACCCAGCGCATCAGGTTGGCGGCGGAGCCGGCCTTGTCGTTGGTGCCGGAGGCGCGACCACCACCGAAGGGCTGCTGCCCGACCACCGCGCCGGTGGGCTTGTCGTTGACGTAGAAGTTGCCGGCGGCGTGGCGCAGGGCCTTGGTCAGCGCGACGATGGCACGACGGTCCTGGGCAAAGATGGCGCCGGTGAGGGCGTAGGCGGTGGCGGTGTCGCAGAGGCCGACGGTCTCGTCGAGCCTGGCGTCGTCGTAGACGTAGACCGTCAGCACCGGGCCAAACAGCTCCTCGGTCATCAGGTCGTGGCGGGGATCGTCGGTGCGGATCACGGTCGGGGCAATGAAGTAGCCGACGCTCTTGTCGCAGGCGCCGCCGGCCACGATCTCGCAGCCGGTCGCCCGACCGGCGTCGATGGCGCCCGACAGCTTGTCGAACGAGGCCTCGTCGATCACCGCCGCGGTGAAGTTGCGGAAGTCGAGCGGCGAGCCTTGCTTCAGGGCGGCGAGGTCGGCCACCACGCGCTCGCGCACCGCCGGCCACAGCGAGCGCGGGATGTAGGCGCGCGAGGCAGCCGAGCATTTCTGGCCCTGATACTCGAAGGCCCCACGCACCATCGCCACCGCCAGTGCCTGCGCGTCGGCCGACGGGTGGGCGAAGATGAAGTCCTTGCCGCCGGTCTCGCCGACCAGCCGCGGATAGCCGTGGTAGCGCGCCATGTTCTCGCCGACCTTCTTCCACATGCCATGGAAGACCGGCGTCGAGCCGGTGAAGTGGATGCCCGCCAGGTGCTCGCTGTCGAGCGCCGGGTCACCGACCTTGCGGCCGGAGCCGGGCACGAAGTTGATGACGCCAGGCGGCAGCCCCGCCTCCTCCAGCATCCGCATGATGTAGTAGTTCGACAGCACCGAGGTCGAGGCCGGCTTCCACAACGCGACGTTGCCCATCAGCGCCGGCGCGGTGGGCAGGTTGCCGCCGATCGAGGTGAAGTTGAAGGGCGTCACCGCGAAGATGAAGCCTTCGAGCGGCCGGTAGTCGGTGTAGTCCCAGATCCCCGGCGCCGAGAGCGGCTGCTCGCGGTAGATCTGCTGCATGAAGTGGGCGTTGAAGCGGTAGAAGTCGATCAGCTCGCAGGCGGAGTCGATCTCGGCCTGGAACACGGTCTTCGACTGGTTGAGCATCGTCGCCGCGTTGATGGTGTCGCGCCACGGCCCAGCGAGCAGCTCGGCGGCCTTGAGGAAGATCGCGGCCCGCGCCTGCCAGTCCATCTCCGACCAGTCCTTCCAAGCCTCCCGCGACGCGTTGACCGCCATCTCGACCTCGGGCGCACCGCACTCGTGGAACGTGCCGAGGACATGGCCGTGATCGTGGGGGCAGACGGCCTTGCCGAGCTTGCCAGTCCGGACGTCCTTGCCGCCGATGATCGCCGGCATCTCGACCTGTTCGCCCAGCATGGCGGTCAGGCGGGTCTTGAGGGAGGCGCGTTCGGGCGAGCCCGGGGCATAGGCGCGGATGGGCTCGTTGATCGGGGGTGGGATGGGGGCGATGCCATTGAGCATGGGAGTCTCCTGGAGGGGCAAGCGAGCCGAGCGGCGGGAATCGGGGGACCGCTCGACGACCCGGTCAGCTGAAGGATAGCGCGCCCAGGCGCCGGCGGCGGCAGAGTCCCGGAGGGCTGGCTACCATGGGGCAGGGGGGCCGCAGTTCGAAAGTCAGAACGGCCTCTCCTTCTCTCCAGTCATCCCGACCTGACCTGACGGGCCAGGACCAGGCGCCCCCTTCTCTACCTGCCGGCCCACCCCGACAGGTGGCCTTACGGCACCATCACGCTACCTAAACTCGGCCAACCACCTGACCGAGGTCCTCATGCCCATGCGGAGTCGTCTGATCGTCCTCGCCATCCTGCTCGGAACACTTCTGGGCGCACGGGAGGCCGCCGCCTTTCAGGTCTTCCTGCGAACGCCAGACGGCAACACCATCGCCCTCGAGGTGGAGAGCACCGACAGTGTCGAGTCCCTGCGCGAGACTATCGCCGGCCTGGTCGGCATCCCGCCCGAGCGCCAGATCCTGATCTACGGGGCCGTGGTGCTCGAAGATGGCCGAACGCTCGCTGACTACAACGTCCTGCGGGACTCGACCCTGCGCCTCCTGATACTGGGCATCGTCGAGGTACCAGCCCTCGCGCCGTGGGGCCTCGTCGCCCTGGGCGCGGCACTGGCGCTGGCCGGCAGCCGGCGCCTGCGACGCCGCACGTCAGGCGCCGGCTGCACGGCCTGACACCTCCTCATCAGTCTGCCGGCGACGGACGCCGGCGGGGGCACCAGCCGGCCTCCGCGACGCGTGATACCGTGCCTCGGAGCCTCGCCGCTGGACCCCGACCGGAGGACGCTGCTGATGGCACTGCGAGCCCCGTTTGCCTTCCTGCTGTCGATCTGTTCCACCGTCAGCGTCTTGGCGCTGGCGGTCCCCGCGAGCGGGTTCGACATCGCCACGGCCGGCACCGAGGGCCTCGAGGCGATCGTCGACAGCGCCGGCACCGTCGTCGCCACCTACCAGGGCACCACCGGCTCGTATTCGAACGACCTCTACCTGATGCTCGACGGCGCCGGCAGACCCGGCGACGACGGCGACACGCTCAACGACCGGTTCCTGTTCAACACGCACGCCTCGCCGGAGGGCGCGACCGTCGACCTCGGCAACTTTGCCGTCGGCACCAGGCTGCCCTTCCGCGTGCACGTGAACGACACCGGGCACGATTTCTACACTGGGGAGGCGGGTCGCAATCCCGACGGTCACACCCATGCCAGGGTCGAGTCGAGCTGGCAGCCCGGCGAGGCCCTGGTCAGCTTCGAGGACCTCTTCGGCGGGGGGTTCGAGTACAACGATCTGAGCTTCTCGTTCACCCACGTGCGCGCCGGCTGCGTCGCCGGTGACACCCGCCTGTGCCTGACCGATGGTCGCTTCGCGGTCTCCGGCGAGTGGCAGAACCAGTTCGACGGCTCGGCCGGGCAGCTCCAGGCGGTGCCGAGCTCGGACCTCGCCGGCTTCTTCTACTTCACCGACTCCGCCAACACCGAGCTGATGGTCAAGATCCTCGACTTCGGGTCGACGATCAAGCTGTTCTACGGCCAGCTCACCAACCTCCACTTCACCCTGGTGGTCGCCGACACCCGCACTGGTGAGGTCAAGACGTACGGCAACGGGCCCAACGACTGCGGCGACCTCGACGACGCCGCCTTCCCCTCCCTGCGCGGCGCTGGCGTCGGCAAGCGCGGCCGTCCAGGTCGTCCCAAGGTGCCCTCCTGGGCCTTCAGCCGGGTCGAGCTCGGCGCCGGCATCGCCGCCGGCGTCGACGTCGAGCCGAGCCCCGATGCCCTGGCGGCGATGCTTCACGGTCCGCTGCGCGGCGCCACGCTGCACGGTGCCACGCAGGCGAGCGCCGGCTGCGTCGCCGATGCCCAGACGCTCTGCCTGCTCGGCGGGCGTTTTGCCTTGCGCGTCAGCTGGCGGAACCAGTTCAGCGGCGCGAGCGGCCAGGGCCACGCCCAGCCGTTCACCAGCCTGGCCGGCAGCTTCTCGTTCGACGACCCGCGCAACCTCGAGCTGCTGGTCAAGGTGCTCGACTTCGGCGACCGCGTGCTGGTGCTCTACGGGTCGCTCAGCAACCTCGAGTACACCCTGGCCGTCACCGACACCCAGAGCGAGCGGACCAAGACCTACGTCAACCCGGCAGGCACCTACTGCGGGGGCCTGGACAACAGCTTCTGACCGGGTCGCGGGCGGCCCGGGACGGCGCCCGGCGCCCCCGCCCCAGCTCGACTCCCGATGACTGAGTCTCTGCTCACCGACACCGTCGGTCCTGAAACCGCGCCCGAGCCGTGGGCGAGCGCACCGGCCCTGGCCGCGGGCAGCATCGCCGCGGGCAGCCGTGTCGCCGACCGCTACGTGGTGCGCGAGGTGCTCGGCAGCGGCGGCTTCGCCGTCGTCTACCTCGCCTTCGACGAGCACCTGAAGCGCGACGTCGCGCTCAAAGTCTTGCGCGCCGACCGCCTCGGCCCGGCCGCGCTCCAGCGCTTCCGTCGCGAAGCCGCGGCGGCGCGCGACGTCGTGCATCCGAACCTGGTCCGCGTCTTCGACCTGCAGCGCGACGGCGAGCTGACGTTTCTCACCATGGAAGCCGTCGCCGGCGAGACCCTGCGCGCGCGCCTGGCCCGCGGCCCGCTGCCCGTCGACGACGCCGTCGGTCTGGCGATGCAGATCCTCGCCGGCCTCGCGGCGCTCCACGGCGCCGGGCTGCTCCATCGCGACGTCAAGCCGGGCAACATCCTGCTGACCACCGACGGCACCGCCAAGGTCGCCGACCTCGGCCTCGTCCGTCACCTCGCCGGCGACGAGACCCGGGCCACCCGCACCGAGGCGATGGTCGGCACGCTCGAATACGTCTCCCCCGAGCAGGCGCTGGGCGAGGAGCTCGACCCCCGCAGCGACCTCTACTCCTTCGGCACCGTCCTCTTCGAGATGCTGGCCGGTCGCCTGCCGCATGAAGGCAAGTCGTCGCTCGGCACCCTCCTCGCCCAGTTCCGCCAGCCGCTCCCCGACCTGCGCACCCTGCGCCCGGACGTCCCCGAGTGGCTGGCNNGAGCCCGGCGTCGGCGTGCACGCCGTCGACGGCGCCGGCCATGTCCTGTGGACCAAGCCGGCGGTCCGCCTCGCCGACAACTTCGTGCCAGTGCACCTCGTTGCCGGCGGCCCCCCGCGACTCGCGGCGCAACTCGGCGACCCAGGCGTGGCCTCCTCCGCGGTGATGAACCGGCTCAGCTTCCTCGATCCCGAGACCGGCGCCACCGTCGACCAGGTCGAGCTGCCGCGGATGCGGTTCCCGGGCTTCGCCGATCGCTTCAGCAGCTCGATCTCGGTCACCGACGTCGACGACGATGGCAGCGACGAGGTCGTCGTCGATTTCCTTCACGATCCCTATTGGCCGAGCTACACGGTGCTCTACGAGCCCCGGCTGCGGCGGGCGCGGCTGCTCCTCGCCGCCTCCGGCCACCACCGTTTCGCCGCTGCCGTCGACCTCGACGGCGACGCCCGGCGTGAGCTGTTGTTCGTCGGCATGAACAATCGCATGGGCTGGTACCAGGCCGTCGCCGCGGTGCGCGTCCCCCCGGCACCGCCGGCCGGCAGCGAACAGGGGCAGGCCGCGCAAGCCGCGCTGAGCCCCGACAATGGGGGCTTCGAGCCCGCTGCGGGCCTGCTGGCCTGGTACACGCTCCTGCCGCGACGGCGGCCCCTCACGCGGCCCTACCTCACGGCCGTCGACAGCCGTGACCACGAGCTCCAATTCGGTGCCACCGGCGATCCCGCGCTCCGCCTCGATTTCGCCGGCTTCGTCATCGGCAGCACCGCCGCGACCGTCAGCAGCGGCGAGCGCCAGGCTCTCCGCGCCGAGGCCTACGAGCGGGCTCGCGAAGCGGCGCGGCTGCTCGACTCGGGCGCTACCACCGCCGCGCTCGCGCCGGCGCAGGCCGCCCGCGAGCGCGCGCACCTTGCCGGCGACGTCATCCTCGCAGAATGGGGCGGCCGCTTGGCCCTCCGCGCGCTCGCCGCCGCCGGCCAGGGGGCCCAGGCCGAGGCGCTGTTCGACGCGCTCAGAGCCCAGACCGCCGACCTTGGCGACCTCGCCTTCGACGCTGGCCGGGCGTTCCACCTCGCCGGCGATCTCGACCGCGCCATGGGTTGCTACCGAAGCGGCCTCGGCCAGGGCTCACCGGCGGACCGAGCCCTGGGGCTCTACGACCTCGAGCACGGTCTCCTTCTCGCCCTCCTCGAGCAGGGCCGCCTGAGCGACGCCGAAGCCGAGGCCGTGCGCTGGGAACGGGCCCTGCCCGGCGAGGGCAACGCGGCGCGCACCTTCCGCCAAGCGCTCCGCTGGCGCCAGGGCCTGCGGCCCGAGATCGCCGGGCTCGACCCGGGACCCCACATCCCCGCGCTCTTTGCCGTCTGGCTGCTCGAGCTCCGCCTCGCCCGCGGTGAGGCCCCCGGAGCCGTGCTCGCGGACATTGCCAGCGCCAGCGACCGGCTCGACGCGGAGAATCCGCTGCTGCTTTCGGTCAAGTCCGAAGCCTGCCGGCGCCTGGGCCAGCGCGAGCGCGCAGCCCAACTGGCCCGCACGGCGCTCGAGCGCGCACGGAGCCAGGCGGCGACCGACATCGAGGTCCGCGCGCATCTCGACCTTCTCGCGCAACGGGCAGCGGCGCTCACGCGGTAGGCAGCAACCCGCCCGGATCGGCGAGCTCTATACTGGATACGGGCCGCGGGCACGCACGCCGGGAGAGCCATCGCCGATGCTTCGCATTGCCGTTCGTTTCGAGCAGCAGATCCGCTACTTCCCGTTTCCCGAGATGCCGCGCCTCCTCGGCTCCGCCGCCGACAGCGACATCCGCCTGCCCTTCCCCGGCATCTCGCGGCACCACGCCGAGCTCTCGCGCCACCAAGGCGCCCTGCGCGTGCGCGACCTCGGCTCGAAGAACGGCCTGCTGCGCGGCGGTGTACGCCACGACGAGCTCCTGCTGGGCCCTGGCGAGCTGCTGCAGATCGGCCGCGCCTGGATGGCGATCGAGGAGATCTCGACTGCCGATGACGAGGTCGGACTCTCGTTGCCGGCTGCCGCCATCCGCCTGCCACCCGCCAAGGGGCACGCCAACGCCGACACCGCCAGCCTCGCCGACGAGCCGACCGCCGTCTCGCCCGCGGGGGCCATGGCCTGGGTGCGCAACCACGGCACGACCTTGCGCTCCGCTGACGCCAGCGCTCCCGTTCTCGGCAATGCCCTCGCCGGAGCCCGCAGGGTCCTCGGCGCCCAGTGCCTGGTCGCGTTCGGCCTCGGCGACGACGGTCCGGCGGTGTTCCAGATCTCGGGGCCGCCGCCGACCGACCGCGAGCTCGCCACTGCCGAAGAATGCGCGCGAAGGCTCGGCGGCGCCGGCACGGCGGCCCACGCC
>CXWL01122948.1_pt1 | contig 11554 bp, 13 predicted proteins | sample 590931 | NCBI WGS metagenome assembly CXWL01 (sample SAMEA3498368, study PRJEB10139) | groundwater metagenome | biome: water well; material: biofilm material | place: Germany | collected 2015-04-27 | reverse complement strand
TTCCACCGCCGCGCCCAGCTGCTCCATCAGCCACGGCGCACACGGCGCCGCCGCCGCCGACACCACCTGCCTGACGTTCGCCTCGACCTGGCGCCGCGCGCAGATTGCCGCGACCGTATCGAGCACGTCGGCCACCGCCGCCAGCCGCACCGCATCATCGGCCGCGCGGATGTCGAGCGACAGCTTGCAGTGGCCTGGAATCACGTTCACCGACCCATTCGGCACCTCCAGCTGGCCGACCGTGCCCACCAGCGACGCGCCTTCGCTGCAGCGCCGCTCGACCATCAGCACGATCTCGGCGGCGGCCGCGGCGGCGTCCTTGCGCATGGCCATCGGCGTGGTGCCGGCGTGGCCGGCCAGCCCGGTCAGCTCGACCAGGTAGCGCGAGCTGCCGGCAATCGCCGTCACCACGCCCAGCGCCAGGCCCTGCTCGAGCAGCACCGGCCCCTGTTCGATATGCACCTCGACGAAGCCGAGCACCGTGGCCGGATCGCGCGCGATGGCGCCGATCTGGCCGACGTCGTGCCCCGCGTCGGCCAGCGCCTGGCGCATGCTGACGCCGTCCGCGTCGACCTGATCGAGTAGCGCCATGTCGAACTGCCCGGTGACCGCGTTACTGCCCAGGAAAGTGCTCTTGAAGCGCACGCCTTCTTCTTCCGCGAAGCCGATCACCTCCAGGTGGAAGGGCAGGCGTTCGCCGTGCTGGTGCAGGTGGCGCACGATCGCCAACGGCAGCAGGATGCCGAGCCGTCCGTCGTATTTGCCGCCGTCGCGCACCGTGTCGTAATGCGAGCCGGTGAGCAAGGACTTCGCGTCCGGCGTGTCGGACAGGTAGCGCCCGACCACGTTGCCGACCGCGTCGATATGCGCCTCCATTCCGGCTGCGCGCATCCATTCGAGCAGCTGCGCGGCGGTGCGGCGGTGCGCCGGCGTCATGTACGAGCAGGTCAGGCCGTCGTCCATGTCGCTCCACGCGGCGATGACCTCGGCCCATTGCATGATCGCCGGGCCGAATTCGAGCTGCACGCCGAGCAGCTCGTTGATGCGCAGTTCGGCGATGCGGTGGATCTGGCGCAGGCATTCGGCCATCTCGTCGGCACGCTGGTTCTTGAGCCGGCGCGCGAAGGTCTCGATGATCGCCTGGCGCGTCAGGCCATTGCCGTCCGGACCTTTCACCGCGAGGATGAAGGGGAAGCCGAACCTGAGGTTGTACTCGGCGTTGAGGCGGTGCAGCGTCGCGAATTCTTCAGCGCTGCACAGGTCCAGGCCGGACCTGGCCTGCTCCTGCGTCGACTCGGCCGTCAGCTGTCCGGCGATTGCCGCCTTGCCCGCCAGTTCGGGGTGCGCGCGGATCAGGCGCAGTTGCTCGTCGTCGGTGGCGCTGGCGACCGCCGCCTGCAGCGCCAGCTTCAGCGCGGCGACGCTGGCGAACGGGCGCCTGTGCGCGGCGCGCCGCGGGATCCACGGCGAGTGCTCGTAGATGCCGCGCAAGGTGTCGGCGAAGTCGGCTTCGCTACAGGTGTTGAGTTCGGAAAGTGTCGTCATGATGATGTGATGATATCGCTTCGCAAAGCCGGTTTCATACGCCGCGCCATATACGACGGATCATTTTTGCAGCGCCTTGGCCGCCGCGCTGACCTGGTCGCGCAGCCACTTGTGTTCGGGCGCCTGATGCACCCGCTGGTGCCACAGCTGGTAGAAGCGCATCGGCGGGAACTTGACCGGCACGGTGAAGATTTTCAGCGGCAGCGTTTTTTCGTAGAAGCGCATGAACTGGGCGCCGGTGGTCAGCACCAGGTCGGTCTGCGTCAGCATGTACGGGATCAGGCCGAAGTAGGGCGACTCCACCGCCACGTTGCGCCGCATGCCCTGGCGCTCGAGGAAGGCGTCGATCACGCCCAGGTTCCCCGGCACCATCTGCGACGGCGCCACGTGCGGCAACGCGAGGTAGTCGTCGACCGTCATCGCGTCGCTGGCGGTGCGCCTGGCGTACGGGCTGTCGGCGCGCATGGTGCAGATGATCGGGTCCTCGAACAGTTTCGAGATGTGCAGGTGCGGCGGCGGCTCGTCCCAGTTGGCGATGACCAGGTCCATGTCGCCGTCCGACAGCATGCGCAGGTAGTCGACGCCCGGCCCCAGGCTGTGGATCACCACGCGGCTGTTGGGTGAGCCGCGCCGCAGCGCCGCCACCACGTTCGGCAGGAACTGGCTGTCGAGGTAATCGGGCGCGGCGATCTGGAAGGTGCGCGCCTCTTCCTGCGGCACGAACGGCGCCTTCCTGATGAACAGGCTCTCGGTCTCGTCGAGGATGCGCTTGGCCGGCTTGAGCAGGCTCTCGCCGTGCTGGGTCGGCACCATGCCGCGCGCGCCGCGCACCAGCAGCGGGTCGCCCGTCAGTTCGCGCAGCTTGCGCAGCGACGCCGAGATCGAGGGCTGCGGCTGGTTCAGCTTGAGCGCCACGCGCGAGACGTTTTTTTCGACCAGCAGCAGGTAAAGGATGCGGATCAGGTGCAGGTCGAGATGCTGGGGTAGGCTGGACATGTTGAGTATATGAAATCGATTATGTCGAATATACGCCAGTTTTCATGTTGCCGGCGGCGAATCAGGCTATCTTGCGTACACTGCCGCCACTGTTTTCGCCGCACCCGCCACCAGGAACCCCATGGAAGTTTTCGACTATCTGATCCCGTACGCGCTCGACTGGCTCAACCTGATCGTGCGCTGGCTGCATGTCATTACCGGCATCGCCTGGATCGGCGCGTCGTTCTATTTCGTCTGGCTCGATAACACGATCCGTCCGCCGGCGCCCGGCTCCGAGCTGGCCAACAAGGGCGTCTCGGGCGAATTGTGGGCGGTGCACGGCGGCGGCTTCTACAACCCGCAAAAATACCTGGTGGCGCCCGCGACGCTGCCGAAGGAGCTGCACTGGTTCAAGTGGGAGGCCTACAGCACCTGGCTGTCCGGCTTCGCGCTGCTCACCATCGTCTACTACTTCAACGCGCAGGCGATGATGGTCGATAAGTCGGTGGCCGACCTCACCAGCTGGCAGGCGGTGGGCATCGGCCTTGGCAGCCTGCTGCTTGGCTGGACCGTGTACGACCTGCTGTGCCGCTCGAAGCTGGGCCAGCACGACGTCGCCTTCGGCGTGGTGATGTTCGCCTTCCTGTCCGCCAGCGCGTGGGTGCTGAACCACTTCCTGAGCGGGCGCGCGGCCTACATCCACGTCGGCGCGATGATCGGCACCATCATGGTGGCCAACGTGCTGATGCTGATCNNGCAGCGCAGCGTCCACAATAACTACTTCACCTTGCCGGTGCTGTTCATCATGATCAGCAACCACTACGCGATGACCTACCGCCACCAGCATGCGTGGGCGGTGCTGGCGGTGATGATGGCGGCCGGCGTCTTCATCCGCCACTTCTTCAACCTGCGCCACAAGGGCCGCACCGAATGGCGGTATCCGGCGATCGGCGTGCTGCTGTTGCTGGCGCTGGCGGTGGCGCTGGCGCCGAAAGCGCCGGTGGCCGCGCCGGCGGTTGCGTTCACGCAGGTGCAGGCGATCGTCGCGCAGCGCTGCGCCGCCTGCCACGCCGACCATCCGACCCAGCCCGGCTTTGCCACGGCGCCGGCCGGCATCGCCCTCAACACGCCCGAAGCGATCCACCAGAACGCCGCGAAAATCTACCAGCAGGCGGTGCAACTGAAGGCCATGCCGCTGGCGAACCTGACCAACATGACGGACGCCGAGCGCGCGCAAGTGGGCGCCTGGTTCGAAGCCGGCGCCAAATAAGGACTGACATGCAAGCACAGGAAAAACTCACCAGCTGGATCGACGCCCACTTCGACGAGGAGGTCGCTTTTTTGCAGGACGTTATCCGGATCCCGACCGACACGCCGCCGGGGAACAACGCGCCGCACGCGGACGCGGTGGCGAACATGGTCGAAGCCTTCGGCTGGCACGCCGAGAAGCACGCCGTGCCGGCGCAGGCGGTGCGCGACTACGGCATGCAGAGCATCACCAACCTGATCGTGCGGCGCCCGTATGCGGCGGGCGGGCCGACCATCGCGCTCAACGCGCATGGCGACGTGGTGCCGCCGGGGGAGGGCTGGACCCATCCGCCGTACGGCGGCGTGATCGAGGACGGCTACATCTACGGCCGCGCGGCGGCGGTGTCGAAATGCGATTTCGCGACCTTCATCTTTGCGGTGCGCGCGCTCGAAGCGGCGGGCGTGCCGCTGAAGGGCGGCGTCGAGCTGCACTTCACCTACGACGAGGAATTCGGCGGCCTGCTCGGCCCCGGCTGGCTGCTCGAGCAGCGCCTCACCACGCCCGATTTCGTCATCGCCGCCGGCTTCAGCTACAACATCGTCACCGCCCACAACGCCTGCCTGCAGCTGGAGGTGACGGTGCACGGCAAGTCCGGCCACGGCGCGATGCCCGNNCCACCAACGTCGTTCCCGGCAAGGTGGTGCTGAAGCTGGACCGCCGCATGATCCCGGACGAAGACCCGGTGGAAGTGGAGGCGCACGTGCGCGCGCTGATCGAGGGTGCGGTCGCGGGCCTGCCGGGCATTCGCGTCGAGATCCGCCGGCTGCTGCTGTCGCATGCGCTGCGGCCCTTGCCGGGATCGGAACAACTGGTGGCCAGCCTGCAGAGAAACGGCAGGCAGGTGATGGGCGAGGAGATCACCGCGCAAGGCACGCCGCTGTACGCAGACGCGCGCCTGTATGGCGAACACGGGATCCCGGCGGTGCTGTATGGCGCCGGCCCGCGCACGGTGCCGGAGTCGAACGCGAAGAAGGCCGACGAGAAGCTGGCGCTGGACGACCTGCGCAAGGCGACCAAGGTGGTGGCGCTGACGCTGCTGGACTTCCTGGCTGAATGATCGATCGGTGCGCGGCCAGGCCCGATCCCGGAAGTGCCCGGGCCTGGCCGCGCTAGCTTGCTAGCACCTGCCGCGCGTGCCGGTCGCCAGGCCGTCGTCGCCGCGCGAACAGATCGGCTGGTAGGTCTTCTCGGTCGCCGGCACGGCCAGCACGTAGGCCTGCCGCTCCAGTTTGTGCCGCAGCACCACCTGCGCGACAAACGCCGGCGCCAGCAGCCGCTGGGCTTTGCGCTTGCCCAGGTCGAGATAGCCGAACTGCATGGTGGCCGACTCGATCACGTCGCCCGGCAGCTGCTCGCGGCCGGTTCCCAGCAAGCCGATGAGCTGGAGCGTGAGCTGGCGCGCCGCCAGTTCCGGCTCGATGATACTGGCCTTGTCGATCGTTTCGGATGCGCTCGGGCGCACCTGCACCGACAGTGCATCGACCGCGCCATTGCCGGCCAGGCGCAAGGCAACCGAGGCCGCGCCGAGCACCGGGATGCCGGCGACCGAATGGCGGTAGGCGCCGACGATCCGGCTGAGCACCGGCTCCGCGATCTTGCCGCTCATGTCGGTGCCCTGCGCCTTCATCTGCCACAGGCGTTCAAAGGCGATGCTGCCCTGGTCGCCCGCCCACTCCAGGAGGTTGAGCTTTTTGGCCGCTTCGTTCACCTGGCGCGTCAGCGTCTCCTTGTCGGCGACGCTCTTGAACAGCGATTGCAGCGGCGTCAGCGCCGACACATACTGCATCGCGCCGGAGGCGTGGTACAGCACCGCGCGCGCACCCTGCGCCAGGCGCACCGCAGTCTGGCCATCGGTGGCGACCCAGTCGCCGCGATCGAGCACGCAGTCGTCTTCCTGGGTGGCGGCCACCATTGCCAGCAGGTGCTTGGTACGCGAGAGCATCTCGTCGAGCGAGAACTGCTGCACGGCGATGACGTCGGCGGTGGCGGGCACGTTGACCGCGCTTGCGGCCAGGCCCTGAATCAACAATTGTGCGTCCATGTCTCAACCCTCCGTCCAGTACCACAAGATGCAGGCCTGCTGCGCCGGCCCGAGATCGGGATCGACATTGCCGTGGCCCCAGAAATGATCGCGGTTCAGGTAGCTGCGATCCCATCGGATATTGCCGTTGTTCCAGGTCGCGGCATCGCCCACGCACACCGTGATCGGATGGTTGTCGACCCACCAGTCGGAGACGCCGTCGTGCCAGGCGTGGCAGACGGTATCGCCGTGGATCAGGTTGTCGCCGACGTCCTCGCCGCATTCATCGGTGGTGATGCCGTCATACATGGCGTCCCACGCGCCGCAGTAGATGTGCAGGCGGGCAAAGATGTTCCACAGGCCGGCGACGCGGTTGCGGTCGACCGTGTCGCAGGAATACGCCATCACCCACTCGGCGTTCCAGTTTTCGCCCAGCTGCCACCGGTCGGAATAGGTGCGCCAGTTGGTCTGCGCGGTATCGTAGAGCAAGCGGGCGCGGCCGTCCTCTTCGTGGTTGCCGTGCGTCTCGATCCAGAACAGGTCGACGTCGTCGGCCCAGTGGACGTCGTCGCCGCCCTTGTCGCTGTCGCGGATGTCGGTTTCCCAGCAATTGGTATTGCTCCAGTAGAAGGCGCGCGTATGTCCCGCCGAGCGCAGCTTGCCGTCGATCCCGTTCGCACGGTTGAATGTATAAGTCAGGTCGCCGGCCGTGCTCACGCCGGCGGCGCGCGCATGATTGAAATATCGGATTCCTTCCACCCCAAAGCGTGCCATGGCAGCCTCCTGTCGATGAACAATGAATGCACATGTGTCGATCAGCGTGTCCGGCTGCGCTGTGCGCATGCGCGCGAGTAGCACCGTTCACAGTAGCGCGGCCCTTGAGGCGGACGCTGCTGTAGATCAGACAGGGAAGCGATCGGCAGAATTAATGCTCGCCGAGCAAAGCGCGCGCAAGCGCCTTCGCCGGGCAGCGCGCGGATGGGGCGATGGCGACCCTCCGCAATGCCAGCAGGTAATTCTATTGAGAAAAAGCAGGTGCAGGGAGGTGCGGCAAGGGTACCGTCGTCCGATGCCGGCAATGGTGCCGGTCTTCCACACAGAAACGGGCTGGCAAATGAAAAAACAGATCGTTCGGGTTTCCCCTGTCCAGTCGGCGAAGGTCGCCGCCATCATCTATCTCGTCACGTCGATGCCACTGGTGCTGCTGATGCTGGTTCCAAACATGGTCGCGGGGCAAATTTTCCCGGGATTTTCGATCGGCGCGCTGATCCTGATGCCGGTGCTGTATACCGCATTCGGCTTCATCTTCACGCTGATCGCGGCAGGGATTTACAATCTGGTCGCCTCGCGCGTAGGCGGCTTCGAGTTCACCACTGCCGAGGTCGGTGGCGGCTGAGGGAGGGACCGGCCCGCCGCCGTGCGCACCGCGGCCGGGCCCGGTACAGAGGAACGGCTCTAGCGCTTGGATGCGGGACGGATCATGGCGAGCCGTACGACGGTGGCAATGACGGCGACCGCTACCAGGATGGTTTCAAACAATTCCATGATTCAATCCCTCGCTGCAATGCTGCGCAGTTCGGCCGACAGGTTCGGCGACATCGCCTCGTATTGCTTTGCGAGGGAGAACAGCTGGCGGCGGGCTTTTGCCTTGGCGCGCGGCGAGACGACTTGCGCGTCGCGCACTTCCTGGGCGACGAACTGGCGTCCCTGGGCGGCGAACAGCGCGTCGGCGAAGCGGCGGGCGGCGGCGGCGACGCCGGTCAGTTGGCGGCGCAGCGAGCGCGATTGGAACTGGGTAAGGCTGGCGGTAGTCATGATTGGATCCTTGAGCAATTTGCGATGTTGCATTGCAGTATAAGTTCCTTGGCTCCATAAATGAACTCACGATTTCTGATACCGCCCATACGCCACACGAATATCACGGGCTATGAGCGATATAAGCTGCGGGAATAACTTTCTTTGCGGCTACAAACTCGGCTGTTACAAATGCTTTCGGATGAAACGTTTGTTTCCTGTTCAGCATGGATATCCTCCTGTACGCTAAGAACTCGCCATTTGGCAACCAGACAACGAGGATTACCATGAATCAGCTTTCGAACCGCATCACGGCGTTGCGCACGCGCGCCGCATTCACCGCCGCGGTCGTGGCAATGTTCGCCATCGCCCCTGTTGCCGCGCAGGCATCGCCGGGACATCACGGTTCGGCTGCCGCGCGTTGCGCCGATTGCGCTACCGTTGTATCGAGCCGCAGCTACGAGCAGGCGGCCGAACAGGGCAGCGGCGTTGGCATCGCGACGGGCGCGGTCATCGGCGGCTTGCTGGGCAACCACGTCGGCGGCGGCAATGGCCGTTCGCTGGCCACGGTCGCTGGCGCGCTTGGCGGCGGCTACGCCGGCAACGAGATCGAGAAGCGCTCGCGCACGACCACCATGACCGAGGNNGTGCGCGTTCGCATGAGCAATGGCGCGGTGCGCACGTTCACCGAGACGGGCAACGCGCGGTTTCGCGCCGGTCAACATGTCCGCGTTCAAAATGGTCGGCTGAACTAAGGCCAGATAGAAATCCTGGTGCAACGATCAAAATATTGAATTTAGCCGCGGAATACGAAGCCAGGTTCAATATTTTGCGTTCTCCGAACGTTTTACCCGTCAGCAAGCGCCTCGGTGAAACCCTTTTCCGACAAGCGCAGCCAATGAAGTCCGCTACCTCGCGCTGCGCGTTCGAGTGCGGCCAGCAGGCGATTTGAAAATTCATCGGATAGCGCGAGAAGGCCCGCGATATCACCGTCCACCCCGGGTCGAACCGCTCCGAGAACGCCGGCGGGAGCCAGTTGCGCCACCCGCGCGACCCAGGCGTCGTTCATAAGTTCAAGCAATGGCCCGCGCTCGATATGGAGCGCAGGCGCATCGCCGGAAGAAAGCAGCGCCACCTGGCCTTGCAGGCGCCAAGGGTAGGCCGGATCGTCGAACAAGCGTAGTGCAGTCGTCGGGCGACAGGTCGATACCAAGTTGACTTTCGATGGCTGGTGTCTCAACGCGGCTTTGGCGCACTCAAACAGATTGCGGCTGTCGAGAACAGCGACTTCCTCATCGTTGCTGCCGGCGTCGGCGACGGGAAAACTGACCGTGCAAATCGAGGTCAAGGCGTCGGCGAGCGCTGCCGCGACCTCTGCGGGGACGCCGCTGTCGGTGGGAGGGGTGGGCAGGCGCCAACCAATGAGCAGCATCCGGCCGACGGCCGGTGGCAGAGGGCCGAGTTGCCAATACGGCTGCACCGGGTCGGCGCAGAACAAAAGAGTGGTCTTGTCCGTCATGGTGCAGCGACCTGTGGCACGGCGTGAAAGGCCGTCTGCGTCCAATCGTACACTATGCCACCGGCGCTCTCGCCGACGCGATATCCTGCATAGCCTCCGATTATGCAGCCACCGACCCCGCCGATCGCAGTGCCGACTGGCGAGGCGAGCGTGCCAAGTGCAGCGCCGCCGGCGCCAACGGCTTTGCATCCTGCCCAAGCCAGAGCCCAAGCTCCGACGACTTCGGCGGCGCGCCGAATCGGCTTGCTTGCGACAACGATTGACGCGATATCAACCGCTGCGCCGACGATGACGAGGGTAGCGCCGGCATACTTGAAGTACTTCGCGGCTTTATGGAGCGCCGCTCCGGAGCGGCCGACGGAAGTATGGTCCTTGATGCCAAAGTCGGCATGGGTGCCGGTCTGATTCCAGTGAAAATCGATGGTTTTGGTTCGGACGTTGTATCCATAATCGAGCCTCAGATGGCGTTTGCCGGCACTGTCCTGAAAAAACAGGGTTGATGTCGAGCCTCCCTGAGGCACAAATCCCCGGGGGCGAAGCTCGATGCATAGTCCATTCATACCCGGTATGGGAATTCGAATCACACTTGGCGCCCCTATAACAATAGGAATGCCCCCCGATGTTGGCTCGCTGGAAGTAGACATGGATTCCCTTGGCATGATGAGGATGCAGACCGTCTGGTCCGTTCCTCGGGGTTATCTGCGAAGTCTGATATTGGAGCGGTGCCCGGCAGGGAACTTGTTTTGGATCACACATAGTTCAGCCTGCTTGAAGTCCGCAACTCATTGGGCGAATCTTCCAGATTTCGTTCGGTGCGGAGGAGGGCGGCGGCGGCAATGGCGCTGCTGCTGGGTCGGGGGAGTGCCGGCCGCGTTCAGGCAAATTGATGTCGAATGAGCGTTATGAGCGTTCGTTCGGAGGGGGCGCTGGCCGGTTCCCGGTGATGGCAACGCGCGCACAGCTGCGGAGAAGGCCGGGCGCTTGCCGCCGCGCGCAACGGGGCCGGGCAGAGGACAACGGGATTGGTCGGGGTGAGAGGATTCGAACCTCCGGCCTCTGCGTCCCGAACGCAGCGCTCTACCAGGCTGAGCCACACCCCGAAGCCATCCAAATCACATCAGGTTTTAGTGTAAAAATCTTAATGGTTTCTGTCAACCGCGAATACGCATAGTTGTAATAGGCTTTGCTTGTAGTCGCTCTCGGGCAGGCCGGCGATCGCGGCCGCTGCGCGTTGTGCGGCAACTTCGGCGGCGCGGCGCGTGTAGTCGAGCGCGCCGCTGGTGGTAATCGCCGCCAGGATCGCCTCGAAATGCTGCTCGTCGCCCTGCTCGATGCAGTTGCGCACCAGTTCGCGCTGCTCGGCCGTGCCGTGCTCCATCAGGTNNTCGATCAGCTGGAAGGCGGTGCCGAGCGAGCGGCCGTATTCGCCGGCGGCGTCGATGTCGGCGTCGGAGGCGCCCGAAATGAGCGCGCCCAGTTGCGCCGCCGCCTCGAACAGCTTGGCCGTCTTCGAGCGGATCACGTTCAGGTAGGCTTCCTCGCTGACGTCCGGGTCGTGCATGTTGAGCAGCTGCAGCACTTCGCCTTCGGCGATGACGTTGGTGGCGTCGGACAGGATCTGCATCACCCGCATGTTCGACAGGCCGACCATCATCTGGAACGAACGCGAGTAGAGGAAGTCGCCCACCAGCACCGAGGCGGCGTTGCCGAACAGCGCGTTGGCGGTCTGGCGCCCGCGCCGCATCGACGATTCGTCGACGACGTCGTCGTGCAGCAGGGTGGCGGTGTGGATGAACTCGACCACCGCCGCCAGTTCATGGTGCGCGCTGCCCTGGTAGCCGTAGGCGTTGGCCACCAGCAGTACCAGCGTCGGCCGGATGCGCTTGCCGCCGGCGCTGATGATGTATTCGGCAATCTGGTTGACCAGGGTCACGTCTGAATGCAGCCGCTGCCGGATGACCAGGTTGACCGCCTCCACGTCGGCGGCGATCGAATGGGCGATATGGTTCGTTTTGGCGTGTAAGATAGCGGCTGACAAGGCTGACCTGCGAGTGGCGTTTTAAGTGCGTGGATTATACGACAACCCCGCGACATCAGCCCCACTGATGGCAGAGCGGCCTTCGCGCCGGGCACCTCGTTCGACGTTGTCGTTGTGCACATACCACGAACCAGCGGGCTTGTGCATCGTTTTGACGAATAAAATCAATCCATGTATAATCACAGGTTCCCCCGGTTCCGCACAGGCTCGACGTGATGTCGCCGGGAGAGATTCTTTTAACATTTGATGAGGTTTCCTATCATGTACGCGGTCATAAAAACCGGTGGCAAGCAGTATAAAGTTGTCGCTGGCGAAAAACTTAAAGTAGAACAGATACCGGCAGACATTGGTTCC
>CXWL01014672.1_pt1 | contig 11556 bp, 14 predicted proteins | sample 590931 | NCBI WGS metagenome assembly CXWL01 (sample SAMEA3498368, study PRJEB10139) | groundwater metagenome | biome: water well; material: biofilm material | place: Germany | collected 2015-04-27 | reverse complement strand
TGGCGATCCCGCTTAGTCTCGTGTTGTGCGTGTTCACGCGGCGTATCCTGCCGGGATTCATCCTGGCGGCCATCGCCGTCGTCATGCACCACGTCGGCATCTTGGTGCTGACCGGGGCCACGATGGATACGCTGCCGGCGCAGATCCAAGCGTCAATCNNTCTCGCTTGCAGCGGAGTATGTCGCTTACTCGTTCCTCATCATCGTCTTCAGCCTAACGCGCCAAGACATGATGCGGCCGAGCGTGCAGGAATAGCCCTACTCCTCCTCGCCGCGCCAACCGTCGAACGACAGCCGGCCCGCACCCATACCGACCAGCACAAGCAGCCCGCCGGCGATTCCCATGTTCTTGGCGAAGAGTTGCATCTCCATCCGCGCAAGGTCTGCGTTGTTTGCGATCGTCCAGAAATCGTGCATCACGAAACTGACGGCAAGCGTGAACAAGAACAGCACCAGCGCCATCAACCGCGTGCGAAATCCAGCGGCAAGTCCGGCCCCGGCCCCAAGCTCGATCACGATCGAAAGCGCCAGCAACGGCCCCGCCGCAGACACCCCATGCGCGGTCATCGCGGCGGCCGTCTCGTCCCAATGCTGCAGCTTGCCGATCGCCGCCAAAATGAAGAGTGCAGCCAACATGCATCGGCCGACCACGGGCGCAATGCTTTCGCCGAATGACATGGGCAACCTTCCTCCTGGACAAGTGAAACGCCGGACGCTTGGATCGACTCTGGTTCGCTTAATCCTAGCGCGCATGTGCGCCGGACGCGTTAGAATCGCAGCATTGCGTTTGAGAGATCATGCCGTCTGCTGACGAACAATTGTGGATTTTGGGAGGCTTGGGGCTGGTCGCGGCGATCCTGGCGTTGATCGTGCGCGCCATGATGCGCACGAAGCCGCAGCCGATCCCGGTGGAAGGCCCGCTGCGCTTGACGATCAAACCGCTCAAGGAATTGCGGCCCGACCCGAACCATCTCTATCTCGGCACCACGATCGCGCGCGAACTGACGGCCCGTCTAAAAGGCTTCCAGCGCTTGGAGCCGCATATGGGCGACGGCGGCTCGGCGCTCTGCGTCGAAGGCAGCGTACGCAAATTCGGCCCGCGTCTCGTGATCGCACTCCGGCTCGCCAACAGCCGCCACCCGGTTTGGCGCGGCACCTATGACGGCGCGATCAACGACTTGGGTTACATGGCCGACAAGATGGCGGCAAATGTCGCCCACGCCCTCAAAGTCGCGCCGCGCAAGAAAGCGGCGCAACCAGCGCCTCAAAAGGCCGAGGCGAAGTAAGTTATTTCGGTGGCAGTGCGTCGCCGATCATCCACGTCGGCTTCCGCGCATGACTGGCGCCATAGACGGCGTAGATCACGAGCCCGATCATGAACCACACGCCAAGGCGGATCCACGTGTCGCCGGGTAACAACGCCATCATCAAACCGCAAACGACGACGCCGAGGATTGGCACGATCGGCGACAGCGGTGTCTTAAACGGCCGCGGTACGTTCGGCTTCGTGTAACGCAAGACGATGACGCCGATGCACACCAAGATGAACGCGAGCAACGTTCCGATCGAAACGAGTTCGCCCAAGATGTCGATTGGGAAGACACCGCCAAAGATCGCCGAGAAGATACCGATGATCAGCGTGCCGCGCACCGGGGTCCCGAAACGCGGGTCGATCTTGTCGAACCACGGCAAAAGCCCGTCGCGCGACATCGAATAGAAGATGCGGCTCTGCCCGTAGAGCGAAATCAAAATGACGGTCGAAAGACCCGCGATGGCGCCGATCTCGACGAGCCCGCCAAGCCAAACCGGAACCTGATCGCCCGCCGCCGCGATTGCCACCGACACCGGATTGGCAACCTTCAACGTCGGGTAAGGCGCCAGTCCCACCATTGTCAGCGACATCAAAATGTAGAGTACGGTGCAGATCGCAAGCGACCCCAATATCCCGATCGGCATATCGCGCTGCGGGTTCTTCGCCTCCTGCGCCGCGACCGACACGGCATCGAAGCCGATATAGGCAAAGAAGATGACGCCGGCTGCCCGAAGGATTCCTGACCAACCGAATTCGCCGACGGTTCCCGTGTTCTCGGGGATAAACGGCACAAGATTAGCCATCTGGATCAAGGGTAGTCCAAACAAGATGACGAGGACGACGATCAGCACTTTAAGCAGAACCATCAAGCCGTTGACGGTCGCCGAAGCGCGGATGCCGACAATCAACAATGCGGTCAAAAGGCCGATGATCGCGACAGCCGGCAAATTGATGATAGCGCCGGTAAACACGAAGAGGCCGTCCTTGATTGTCACCGGCGCCGACGACAACGCGGGAGGAATCGTTAGGCCGAACCTCGCCATGAACCCGGAAAAGTACCCCGACCATCCGACGGAAACGCTGGCCGCTGCCATCCCGTACTCAAGCACCAAGTCCCACCCGATGACCCACGCCGCGAACCGCCCGAATGCAGCGTAAGCGTACGTATAGGCGCTGCCCGAAAACGGGATCATTGCCGCAAGCTCGGCATAGCAGAGCCCCGCGAACACGCAGCCAACACCGGCGATAACGAACGAAATCACGATGGCCGGGCCCGCATACTGCGCGGCCGCGGTACCGGTGATGACGAAGATGCCGGCGCCAATGATCGCTCCGATGCCGACGGCAATTAGGTGCCACGGCCCAAGCACACGCTTAAGCTCTGCACCTTCACCGGTGATCGCGTCCACTGCGGCGGCTTTTTGCTCTGCGGCCATTTCGCGTTGTCCTCAAGCTCAATATGTTAACGCCCACCGCAACGATAGGCGGCACGACGCATCGTGAAGCAAGTTTGCCACGGCATCGCGTCACCGCGAAGCGTTCATTGTGCGGGCTTCAGATAATCGAACGCCGACGGCCCCTTCCGTTCACCGGGCATGCCGCGCGAACTGATACCGACCCCCGTCGTCACGCCTTTCGCCGCGTCGCTGCGGTTGCTAACGGCGACGATCGAACCGACTGCCGCCGACGCAAAGCGCGTTGCATCGTCTTCGAGGCTGGAGCCAATCCCGGCAACGAGCGGATCCTTTGCGCCGTCGAGCGGCGCCGTATCGGGAAGTGTAGGCCAATCGCCGCCTTCGGGTCTGCGAATGTCGAGATAGACGCGCTGGCGCACCTGGAACTTCCCGAGCAAGGGTTCCGAGTAGTTTTCGAGATGAACGAAGTCGAAGCCTTGCTCGGTCAACTTCGCATGATCGAGCCGGCCCCAGAGCTCCTTGATCTCCCCATACTTGCCCGGAATGTTGGCAACCGGCGTGCTTGAGCGTAGTTCGACGCCAAGCGCCTTCTTGGACCCCGGCGGAGCAAAAATCTCTCCGGCGAAATCGACATAGACGGTCCCGATCGAGAGCACGACCGTCTCCGATTGCGGCGGGTCCCATTGCGCATCCTGAGCCGTCTTCCACGCCTGAGGTCCCGCCTGACGCAGCCACACGCTGTTGCTTCCGCGCGCGTAGGTGAAGTCTTCGAACGTCTGCTTCGTCGTAGTGCCCGTCTTCGTTTCCGAGATCAGCAGATTAACGACCGCGCGCTTGAACCCTTTCGAATCCGCAGGCACCAACACGACACGCCCGAACAGCTGATCGGCGACCTCGATGATGCGAGCGTGATCGGCGACGACGCTGGTGTCGCTCAAGACGAAGTTGGCAACGAGCGTGCGGGGCGTGTCCGCATCGGTGTTTTCGAACGCGGTGAGGAAGCGTGCCTTCAACCCATCTCGCAGAGGGATCCAATTGTCCTCGGCCGCCATGCCCTGAAACGCAAACCCCATCGTCAGCGCCGCAATCAGCGCCGCCACAATCACCCGCATTGCCATTCGTAATCCCCCAACACCCAAATGTGAGGCCGACCCTAAGAGAGCGCGCCGACGCCCGGCAACAACACACAACCGGGGCACTTGACCAGGCCTATCCCTTTACAACAAGTAGGCGAGTCCCCATGCTAAATGTTGATGAGTCAGCGGATGGCCGCTGTGTGCTTAGGGTCACGCCCGAGCACGTTTGCGACTTTTTGGACCTCACAATGCGCGTCACAGAGGACTGTCGGCAGACAACCGTGTTCATCGGCATCGAGCCGAACGGCACGTTTATCCCGCTTGGCACGGGCTTCCTGGTCGCGATTAGAGGGAAGCTTGGCTTCATGCATTTCGTGGCGACTGCCGCGCACGTGCTGGATCAGGTGAAAGCGGACAAAGTAATTATTCGGCTAAATGGGAAGGATGGGCAGGTTCACTCCGCTCCCATACCGAAAGCCTGGTCGATCCGCTCTGACGATGAGGCTCAGGACCTTGTTCTGCTTGGATATCCGGTTGACCCATCTCCGTTCGAGCACAAGGTCATCACTCTGGATCGAGCCGAGTGGGAGAATGAGAAGAAAATTTGGGAGCCAGGAATAGGTGACGAGGTAGCAATTGTTGGGCTCTATAGTTCACACTTCGGCCTCATCAAAAGCGTGCCGGTCGTGAGGGTCGGCCACATAGCAATGATGCCCGGAGAGCCAGTGCGCACAAACAAGGGCTATGTGGCCGCCTACTTAGTCGAAGTTAAGTCGATTGCTGGGTTGAGCGGATCGCCAGTATTTCGGAACACACCGCAGTTCCGCGTCACCGACGATGGAAAGGTGCAGCACTTGAGAAAGCCGGTGCTGACAGAAATCGGCATGGTGCTTGGCTACCATGTGGTAGAATCTGCGCAAGATCAGATAACCGTGCCACAGTTTCAGGGTGACGCTGTGGCTGACGGCTTATCTGTCGATGAGCGAAACACTGGGTTCACCGTTGTCCTTCCATTCGAGGCCATCTTGGACCTCGTTGAGAGCGAGAGGTTTCAAGAAATGGTAAAAACCAGCGAGCGCGAGCATCTTGCTCGAAGCGGCTACAGGGATGCGGGGATCAGCGTAAAGGGCGCTTCGCCCGCCGCCGATGCGGCCGAAAAATCGGACCCAAAGCAGCCGAATCCAGAGCATAAGGAGGCTTTCAGCTCTCTCGTAGGCGCGGCAGCGAAAACGAAGAAACCAGCCGAGTAAACATGTAGCGGTGCGAAGCACGGTAGTTGCGGCGATAGGAAAACTCCGCGACGTACTTCCAGAGGTGCTTGGCGGACACGTGAATGTGCGTGCCGATGATGCCGCGCTTTAGCTGCGACCAGTGACCCTCAATCGTGTTCGTGTGGTGGATGCCACGAACGTATTCTTCCCGTTCGTGATTGACCGTGCCGTGGTCGTAGCCCACGCGGGATAGGTCTTTGTACCAACCTGCCTCATCGGTCGAAATCGTGCTCCCTTCTTCGACGGCCTCAAAGATAACCGGCAGGATCGTTTCTGCCTTCACGTTCTTGATCGGGTAAGCGCGAATGTGACCGCCGCGCTCCACCATGCCGACCACGATCCGCTTATTCGATCCGTCGCGGCGAAGTTCTTCCTTCGTCTGCCAGCCGCCGAAGTGCGTTTCATCGACTTCGACATGGCCGGATAGCGGACCCTGGTAATCGGCCTGTGCCATCAGCTTGCGAAGCTCATGCGCCATGCGCCACGCGGTCTTGTAGGTGACGCCTAGCTGACGCTCCAATTCCTTCGCGGCCACGCCGTGGCGCGTGCTGGTCATCAGGTACATCGCGAAGAACCAGTGCGTCAGCTTCGTGCGCGACTTTTCAAAGATGGTTCCGGCGCACGGATAGACGTGGTGGCCGCAGGACTGGCACGCGAAGGCGCGGCGCTTGGTGATGCGGTGGAACTTCGACTCGTTCTTGCAGCCGGGGCAGACGATTGAGGTGCCGCCGTGCTGCTCCAGCATGATGCGGTCCAGGCACGCGCCGTCATCCGGGTACTCGGCCTGGAACTCTTTGAAGGTGTATTTCGTCACGGCTATCCCCTGGCTTGCTTACAAGGGATAGTATGGGGAGCCTCATACTTGCTGTCAAGGGATAATCCTCCACTTGACTCCTGTGAACAAATAGGGAACAAACACACCTGGGGCACGAATGAACGACGCGATAGGCAAAACGATGTTCGGCAAACGAGAGATCAAAGACCCCGCGAAGGTGCTTCGCCTCCACGCACAGGAGTGGAGCCAAAACGAATCCCTACGCATCAGCAACCGCCGCCGCTGGGACGGCGACCCGACGGCCAAGCGCATGGTCATCCACCGCCGCGACATCGGCGAGCTGGCGCTCACGCCGATGCGCTGGGGTTTGGTGCCCGAATGGAGACGCGGCGAACCGGAACGTCAGCCGTTAATCAGCGTGCAGGCCGACGCGATCGTGGGTACGCAGGACTGGCGCCGCCTGTTGAACACGCACCGCTGCGTCGTGCCGACTGATCAGTTCTACGAATGGAAGCGCGTCGCTGGCGTCAAGACACGCGAATACACGTTCAAGCTCAGGAACGGCCGGCCGCTGATGATCGCGGCCCTTTGGGCCCGCTCGCCCGCACCGACCGGGCGGATGACCGAAAGCTTCGCCTACGTGACGTGCGAGGCCAACCGCATGATCTCGCTGATCCACGACCGCATGCCGGTGATTTTGGATGATGCGGGCCTCGCCACCTGGCTGAACCCGAACGCCTCGCTCGAAAGCCTGATGGCGCTCTTACAGCCCTTGGCGTCGATGGAACTCGACATGCGGCCCGTGACCGCTCCCCTATCGGCAGCGGCCAGACCGTACCAACCCTCGCTGTTCGGCAGGGCAGCTTAAGCTTTGCGGACCTGACGCTCCATCGCCATCTCGGCGAGGTCGGCCTGCACTTGGCGGGCATACTCGACCCGGTCGCGCTGGACCTCGCCCTCGACCGCGATCTCGTACTTCTTGAGTTCGCGGTAGGCGGCCTGCAGCTCTTCGCTGACCGTGGAGGCTTGCTTCTCGACCTCGTCGATGGTGCGCTGAATGTTTTCGCGGCGCGCCTGAATCGAACGCGCGAACGAGGGAAACGCGAGGCGTCCCAGATCGCTGTTGATCGAGCGGCGCTGTTCCTCTTGGACCATCGTCTCGAGGTCGCCCATCTTCTTCGCCAAGTCGCCGCGCATGTCATCGAGCGACTTCAAGCGTTTGCGGATTTCCTCGACCCGAAACCGGTGCAGCCGGACCAATCCCTCGCGCGATTTCATGACATCCCCCTCTATTCTGTTTTGACCCAGCCGTTTCAAACGGCCTTTGCAACTTCTGCGCCGCGAACCGCCCTTCCGGCACGCTGCGTTCCCAATGCGGGCATATCCGCTGTGTCACCACTTCTGCGCGCGCCGAAATCGGCACGAAGCCGCGGATCAAACGATCCGGACCGCAAGCTCAACCGCTTGCACACATCAGAAGGCACATGAGTAAGCCCACCTAAACCACGGGGGATTATGGCTGAAGCGGTCTTAAGGTTGCCCTAAGTTGATGGTGTCGCCGGAATGCGTCAGCCCTGATACATTTTTCACTGGCGAATTTACGAAGGTGCCTTCGCGATTAAGCTTTATTAAGCATTACCGCTTAGATTCGATGGTGAATGAACCAACAAGGGCTCCCGGTTGTACCCGGGTCGCGAGGGGAGAGTAGAGGCAATGAGAGTTCTCTTGATCGAGGACGACAGCGCGATGGCGCAGAGCATCGAACTGATGCTCAAGTCTGAAGGCTTTAACGTCTATACGACGGATCTTGGCGAGGAAGGCGTAGACCTCGGCAAACTGTACGATTACGACATCATCATCCTCGATCTGCAGCTGCCGGACATGTCTGGTTTCGACGTGCTGAAGCAATTGCGCGTCAACAAGATCGCGACACCGATCCTCATCCTGTCCGGTTCGACCCAGGTCGAAAACAAGGTCAAAGGCTTGGGCTTCGGCGCCGACGACTACATGACGAAGCCGTTCCACAAGGATGAGTTGATTGCCCGCGTGCACGCCGTTGTCCGCCGTTCGAAGGGCCACTCGCAGTCGGTCATCCAGACCGGCAAGCTGACCGTGAATCTCGACACAAAAACCGTCGAAGTTGACGGTAGCCGTGTTCACCTGACCGGCAAAGAATACCAGATGTTGGAGCTGCTCTCGCTGCGCAAGGGCACGACGCTGACGAAGGAAATGTTCTTGAACCACCTCTACGGCGGCATGGACGAGCCGGAGCTCAAGATCATCGACGTCTTCATCTGCAAACTGCGCAAGAAGCTGCAGGCCGCCGCCGGCCAGCACTACATCGAAACGGTGTGGGGCCGCGGCTACGTTCTGCGCGATCCGTCGGAAGCCGCCACGAACGCGGCATAAAGATTAAGGCCTGAGGGGGTCTGCGAAGGGCGCTGCCGGCAACGGCGGCGCCCTTCGATTTTAGGGCACCTTGCGTAAAGCCGCCTCGGCGCCGTCAAGCAGAACGTCGTCGTCGCCGTTCTTGGTGATCTTCGCGTTCAGCCAAACCGAATTCAAAAACGCGTGCGTATTGTGCCGTTTCGCAAGGCCTACATATGTGGCAAACGCCTGATCCCAAGACGCAAGCGGTGCCGCATCTGAGACGCGCTCGAACCAAGCCCCCCACTCCGCCGCCGTGAACACCTTGCGCTGCGCTAGGAAGATGATGGGCTGCATCAGCCGCTCCGGCTCGCCGTAGATATAGAAATGCCCCGCGGGCGCGACCTGCACCGCCACTGCATCCAGCACACGTCCCAAATAGGCACGATCCGCATAAGCCGGATTGCGCACGATCTGCATCAAAAGGTCGGCGCCGTGCGCCACACCGTGCCGCCACCCTTCGCGCTCGTCGTAGCCGCGATAGTCGCGCACGCCCGCAACGAACGTCACCGCCCCCTCCCCGATCGCGGCGCGCAGATCGTCTGGCAGGTAGGCCTTCACCCGGTCCGCCCGCACGACCTCCGCAAGCAAGAGTGCCGCAAACGGCGCCTCGAAGCCCGCGGGCTCGCGGCTCGAAAGCCGCCGCAGCAAGTCGCGCGCAATCCGAACCTTGACCGCATCGCCAAGCTGCTCCGCCCTCAACATGTGCGACAGCGTCTCGAACGCGATACCGTCGCGCAAGAACGGATCTGGCGACGTGACGCACGCAACGACCGCCTCGGCAAACCGCTCGCGCTCTGCCGGGTCCGCGATCGCGAACTCGGCCTTCTTCAACACCTCAAGCCGCGCACGGTCCCAGCCCGAAGGGGGACAGGCGGCCGCGGTGCCGGCCGTCGAAAACGCCACCAAAATCAAGACAAACCGAAGGAACGCCACCATAACACCTCGACGACCGCTAAGAGATCCACTCTGACCCTAGCGTATCCTTACCCGTTGTTAAGCACCCTTGCGCGCGCCTCCTTAAGCTTCCCGCCCTACGCTTGCGTGATCAACGTGGAATTGCGTCATGGCCCGCATTTTGGTGCTCGACGACGACAAACTGTTCGGCGCGCTCATGCGGCGCGGCCTGGGTCAGCGCGCGCACGAGGTCACGGTCACCGAAACCGCGTCCGATGCACGCGCAGCGCTCGCTGCAGGCCCCTTCGACGCGATGGTCTGCGACCTCATCCTGCCCGACGAAAACGGCCTGCATTTGCTGCGCGAAATCTGCGCGGCCTATCCGGCCATGGCGACGATTGCGATTTCGGGCGGGCGCGCGGGTGCCGTCGACTTGCTGCATCTGGCGCAAACGGTCGGCGTCGATGCGGTCGTGAAGAAGCCGCTTGAACTGAATAGCTTCGTGGCCGCGGTCGAAAACGCGTTTGTCACCAAGCAAATCGCACTTGGCAAGCGCGCTTCTTAGGTCGAAGCTCGCCGGTCGAACTTGACGTCGAAGCGAACGGTATCGCCTTCATGCACGTAAGAGATCGTGCTGCCCATCTTCTTGGCGAGTAGCGCCGTCACGAACGGTGCGATCGTGCGCCCGGTCAGATCTTCCGGCGGCGTCGCCAGTGCCAGACCTTCCTTGATGTCCGGCGCCAAGTTCGCTTTCAGCCCCTTCGCCACGATCGAAACCACGATCGAGTGCTTGGGTGCCTCGACGCGCACCGTCAAGACACCGCCGCGCGGAATGCAATCGGCGCCCAGCGCCGACAGATTCAACAGCACCCGGACGATTTCCTTGTCCACCGCAATCGGCGCCGACTGCCAATCGAGCTTCGCCTTACCGACGCGGAAAAATTCGTCAGCGACATTCCCCACTTCCCGAAGGTCGATCTCCGCCCCGGCCGAACCCATCGCACCGAACGCCATGCGGGCGAACAAGAGTCGCGCCTTGGCTTGGCCCACGCTGTGCTCGATCAGCCGCATCGCATGCTCGCGCATTTGCGCATCCTGCTCGTCGGCTAAAATCTCAAGCCCGTTCGAAATCGCCGCCACCGGACTGATCAGATCGTGGCAAACGCGGCTGACGAGCAGCGCGCCCAAGTCGGTTTCGTCGGGGGAAGCCGGTGGTGATTTCACTTGCGCTTCCGGAATTGGCGTCGGGACCGGAGACAAGTATTCTGAAGCTAGACGTTGCATCAACCTAAACCACCAAAGTCCGCTTAACATTGACTTAAGCGAAACGGGATGAACGGCAAAAAAATGCCGAAGCAGCAGGCAGCCGCCAGTGAACTCGAACCAGGCCAATATGTCATGCTCGAAGGTGCGAGCGACTGGGGATTGGGACAGATTCAGTCGGTTACAGGCGATCGTGCGACCGTGAATTTCGAGAATATGGGAAAACGCTTGATCAATCTCAAACACGCGACGCTGAATGTGGTCCACCCGTGGGAGATCCAAGGCAAGTGACCCCCCTAGAAGCTGAAACGCGCCGGCGGCTGCTCGCAAGGATGGTCGAGACCGCACGCAATGCGGGTGCCCTCGTCATGCGCCACTACGCCGGGGACAGTGAACGTCGATACAAGGCCGACAGATCCCCCGTGACCGCGGCTGATGAAGAAGCCGAAGCGCTGATCGTCACAGCCCTGCATTCGGCAGCCCCGAATATTCCGGTGGTTGCGGAAGAAAGCGCGGCAGCAGGAAACCTGCCCGACACCTCCGACGGCGTGTTTTTCCTCGTGGACCCGCTCGACGGCACGAAAGAATTCCTAAACAAGAACGGCGAGTTCACGGTCAACATCGCCCTGATCGAGCAGGGTCATCCGACGGCCGGCGTCGTCTTCGCCCCCGCCGTCGATCGCTTGTTCTGGGGAAGTGCTGACGGCGCCTTCGAAGAAACGGCAGGGCAAAAGCGACAAATAAAAACCCGCGTCGCTCCGATGGAAGGAATGACAGCCATTGCGAGCCGTAGCCATCGCGACCGCCTAACCGACGAGTATCTAGCCCACTACCCGATCGCCAACCTGATCGCCGCAGGTTCGTCGCTGAAATTCTGCGTGATTGCGGCGGGCGAAGCCGACCTCTACCCGCGCCACGGACCGACGATGGAATGGGACACCGCTGCAGGCGATGCCGTGCTGCGCGCTGCTGGCGGCCGCGTCACCCGCCTCGACGGCAAGACGCTCTTCACTTACGGCAACGCCGCCGAGAAATTCCAAAACCCCAGCTTCATCGCTTGGGGCCGCTAGGATCGGCTCAGGCGACCGCGCCTTGCCCGCTCCGGCAAGACTGTTAGGCTC
>CXWL01094920.1_pt1 | contig 11557 bp, 10 predicted proteins | sample 590931 | NCBI WGS metagenome assembly CXWL01 (sample SAMEA3498368, study PRJEB10139) | groundwater metagenome | biome: water well; material: biofilm material | place: Germany | collected 2015-04-27 | reverse complement strand
CTGCCGACGATGGTGGATACCGGCTTGCCCGGCTGCGACTTCAGCGTCGCGGGCGGCACGGACTGCGGCTACAACGTGCAGACGGCGACCAGCGAGTTGGCGCAGCTCTTCTACGTGGCGCTGGGCAACAAGGCTTATTGCCCGCCGGGCGACCTGACTTGCGCGGGAGGTCCGCAGCCCGGCTTTGGTCTGACCAACACGGGTGACTTCCAGAACTTCCAGTCCAACGTCTACTGGTTAGGGCTGCTGCACGCGACACGCCCGGATTTCGAAGCCTGGATATTGGCCACAAGCAGCGGCGCTCAGAGTTACGACCACAGAGATGTTCCGCACTTCGCCCTGGCTGTGCGCCCCGGCGATGTGGCCGCCGCCGTGCCGGAGCCAAAGACCTACGCCCTGATGCTGATGGGCCTGAGTGCGCTGATGCTGGCGCTGAGGCCACGTTGAGATTTGGGCGCTTCGGTACCTGCTGCGTTGCGCGGCTCGTTGCGGCCGTCGCTATGCCAGCCACGGGTTGACGAGGCTCAGCTCACAGCCTTCAAAGTCACTCACATTGCGTGTGGCCACCCGCGCGCGGTGACACCGGGCGATGGCGGCGATCTGTGCGTCGAATTGCGAAATCGGCCGGCCGGCAGCTCGGCGCGCGCTCACCACATCGGCGTAAACAGCCGCAGCGGCGGCGTCAAAGGGCAGTACCCGGCCGGTGAAATCGTGTTCGAACATGGCCGTCAACGCCGCCTCCAGCGTGTTGCGCCGCTTGCCTGCTGGCAGCACGCGGGCGCCGAGCATCATCTCGGCTTGGGTGACTGCGCTGACGAACAGGGAGTCGGGCGCCTGGCGTGCAAACCAGGCCGTGACTGCGGGCTCTGGCGCTGCACGCAGCAGTTCGGACAGCACGTTGGTGTCGAGCAGTGTGCTCATTTGCGGCGCGCTGCCGCGCGGGCCGGTTGGCGCTTGGTCTTTTCAGCCGTGTTGTTGAGGGCTGGGGGCGGCCGCACCGGCTCGCGTTCGGCCAGCGCCAATTCAACGCCGCCCAGGCCCGCAAAACGGGCCCGGATGCGGCTGCCCAGGTCGGCGGCTGCAGGCACGGGTTCGGCCAGCGCCGCACGCAGGATCTGCCGCACCTCTTCTTCCATGGACCGGTTGCGCGCCGCAGCCCTCAAGCGCAGCCGGGTCTTGAGGGAATCGTCCAGGTTGCGAATGGTCAGGGCGGACATTGGTGGAACTCCGGCAGTGCAAGGTCATTGTAGACGGGCGTGCAGGCATTGATATCAATGCTTGCATCGCTGCGGCCCCTGCGAAGGTGCCGCCCTACATCGACAGCGACCCCTCGCGGAACTCGGTCTTGTCCAGCCACACATTCACCAGCACCGGCTTGCCCTGGTGCGCCAGCGCCCGCGCCTGCTGCAGTGCTGGCCGCAGCTCATGCATGTGCTGCACCAGCAAACCTGCTGCGCCAAAACCACGCACCACCTCGTGGTAGTGGCTGCGTGCCAGCACGGTGGCCACGTCGTCCTTGAGCATCTTGACTTGCTCACGCGCAATCTGCGTCCAGCCGGCGTCGTTGCCTACCACGGCAATGACGGGGATGCCGTGGCGCACGAAGGTGTCGAACTCCACCAGGCCGTAGCCACAGGCGCCGTCGCCGAAGACGATCCACACCTCGCTCCCCGGCTTGGTCGTCGCCGCCCCCAGCGCAAAGCCGGCGCCCACGCCCAGCGTGCCAAAGGCGCCGGGGTCGAGCCAGGTGAGCGGGCCGCGTGGCCGCAGCACATAGCTGGCGGTGGCCACAAAGTCGCCGCCGTCGGCCACGAAGATCGCGTTGTCTCCCGCTTCCTGCTCCAGCACCCGGAAGAGCGTGATGGGGTTGACGAACTCGCCCACGGCGGCGGCCTGGGTGTCGATCTCGGCTTCACGCGCCTGGTCGCGGCCGCGTAGCGTGGCCAGCCAGTCGCTGCGGCTGGGGGCTGCCGCGTTGGCGGCCGCCAGTGCCTGCAGAAACTGGCCTGCGTCACCCAGCGCGGTGATGTCGGGCTTGCGATTCAGGCGCGCGTCCTTGGCGCTGCGGTTGGCGGCAATCAGCGTGGCGCTGCGGCGCACGTGTTTGCCGTAGTCGAGCCTGAAGTCGCAGGGCACGCCGGCCAGCAGCACGCAGTCGGCCTCGCGCAGTGCGTTGCGGCGCTGGTGGCGCATCTGCAGCGGGTGCTCGCGCCCCAGCAGGCCACGCGCCATGCCCGACAGGTAGACGGGAATGCCGAGTCTCGTCACGGCCTCGGCCAGCTTTGAAACTTGCTGGGCGTTGACCACCGCCTGGCTGCCAATCACCGCCAGCGGGCGCTGCGCCTTGGCCAACGCCGCCAACGCGGCGCGCTGTGCCGTGGCGCCGGCCTGCGGCAGGTCCACCGGCTGCACTGGCGGCGGTGTGATGACGCTGCTGCCATCAAACATGCGCCGCACATGGCGGCTCAAGTACCAGCGCAGCGCGCGCTCGGCCAGGCTCGTGCCCTTGCCGCTGGCGTCGGCATACCACTGGCGGATGGTGGCTTCGTCATACAGCAGGTCCACCGGGCATTCCACAAACACCGGGCCGGGCACACCGCTGCGCGCCAGGGCCAGTGCGTCGGCCACGGCCGGGCCCAGGTCGCGCACGCGAGTGATCTTGAAGTAGCGCTTCACGTGCGGCGCCACCAGCGGGCGCTGGTCAATGTCTTGCAGTGCACCACGCCCCTGCAGCGAGGTGGGCGCGGCACCACCCAGCAGCAGCAGCGGCGACTGCGCCAGTTGCGCGTTCTTGAGCGCGGTGATGGTGTTGCTGATGCCCGGGCCGGCCGTCACCGCCGCCACGCCGGGCAGGCCCGACAAGCGCGCGGCGGCATCGGCGGCAAACACGGCGGTGGCTTCGTCGCGCACGTCCACGATGCGGATGCCACGTGCCTTGGCCGCACTGAGGATGGGTGAGATGTGGCCACCGCACAGCGTGTAGATGCAGGGCACGCCGTGCGCCAGCAGCACGGCGGCGATGCGGTCGCCACCGTGCGGTGGGGGTGTGGCCGTCACGCCCACTGCACCTTGTGGCCGTCGGCGTACCAGTGTTCCACCTGCGGTGCGATGAGAGACTCGATGTGGCTGCGCTTGATCTTCATGGTGGGCGTGAGGCAGCCGTTCTCCACGCTCCAGGGCTCACGCACGATGACGAGCATGCGCAGTTGCGCATAGTCGGCCAGGCCCTCGTTCACGCTGCGCAGCAAGGCTTCCATGGTGGCTTGCACCTCGGCGCGCACACCGGGTTCGGCCAGCCGTGGGCGCAGCGCCTCGGCCAGCAGCACCATGGCAAACGCCGCCGGCTGGCCCACGCCCGAGACCATGGACATCTCCACCATGGGGTGCGCGTTAAGGCCGTTTTCAATCGGGGCGGGTGCCACGTACTTGCCTTTGGCCGTCTTGAAGATCTCCTTGGCACGGCCGGTGATCTTGAGCAGCCCGTCGGCGCCAAGTTCACCCAGGTCGCCGGTGCGAAAGAAGCCGTCTTCGGTAAAGCTCTCGGCCGTGAGTTCGGGTTGCAGGTAGTAGCCCACCAGGCGCGCCGGTGACTTGATAAGGATCTCACCCTGCGCGCTGATGCGCACCTGCACGCCAGGCATGGCCACCCCCACGCAGCCCGGCGCGTTGTGGGCGGCATTGGAGGTGTGTGAGTAGGAGTTGTCTTCGGTCATGCCATAACCTTCATACAGCGCCAGGCCGATGCGGCGGTACCAGGTGATGAGCTCGGCCGGGATCGGTGCCGAGCCGCTGCCGGCCACGATGACTTGGTCCAGCCCCAGGCCCTTGCGCACCTTGCGCGCCACCAGGCGGCCAACCAAGGGGATGGCCAGCAGCCGGTTGAGCCGGGCCGGCGGCAGCTTGGCAAATACACCTTGCTGAAACTTGCGCCACAAACGCGGCACCGAGATAAACACCGTGGGCCTTGCGCGCTGCAGGTCCTGCAAGAAAGTGTCCAGCGATTCGGCAAAAAACAGCCGCATGCGCCCATCGACCAGTGAAGACGCTTCTATCCAGGACCGTTCATAGCTGTGCGCCAGCGGCAGGTACGACAGCATGCGGATTTCGGCATCGGGCCCCACCCGCGAGCGTGTGTCCTGGGCGATGCAGGTGGCGGCGGTGGTGAGCCCGGCAAAGCTCGTCATCACGCCCTTGGGTGTGCCCGTGGAGCCGGATGTGTACAGCAGCATGGCCAGGTCGTCGGCCTGCCGCCCTGGCTGCCCGGGCAGTGCGGGCGTGCGCGCCACGATGGCGTCCCAGGTGTCAAAGCGGGTGGGCGGCGACAAGGGCAGGGCGATGCACGGCAGGCCGGCCGGCACGCCATGCGCCTGCTGCGGCCAGGTGTCGAGCTTGCCTACAAACAGCAGGCTGGCGCCGCTGTGCTCCAGCACGTAGCGCACGGTGGCGGCGGTTTCGGTGGGGAAGATGGCCACGGTGGTGTGGCCCGCCATCCAGATGGCCAGTTCGGCCATGATGAAGTGGGCGCTGTTTTTGCTGATCATGGCAATGCGCGCGCCCGGTGCAAAGCCCAGGCTCTGCAGGTGCGCTGCCATGCGCAGTGCCTGGTCCAGCACCTGGCCCCAGGTGTAGTTCACCACCTGGCCGCCGCCTGTGGGCTGGGTGAGGTAGATGCGGTCTGGGTGGCGCTGGGCGTGCGCAAAGACGTGGTCGANNAGACGTGGTCGAGCATGAGTGGGGTGCTGGTCATGGGGTGTCCTCCTGCGCAGGCAGGCTACGGACGTGGGCCACACGTGGCTATGGGTGAAATCCTTTGACGGATGTCACGGCCCCGGTGCCGCCCCTGCCGCCCCCTGCAACAAGGGCCGGTCATGCGCGGCCAGGTGTGTTTCACCATGCTCCAGGATGAAGTAACGCAGCGCCTCGGCCGCCGGTGACAGCATCTTGGACTGCATGTGCACGATGTTCCAGGTGCGCACCAGCGGCGTGTCTTCCACGTAGATGATCTCCATCAGCCGGTTCTGCAATTCCAGCCCCAGCGTGTGCAAGGACAAGAAGCTCAGGCCCATGCCGGCCATCACGGCTTGTTTGATGGTTTCGTTGCTGGGCATTTCCATGGCGATGCGCGGCTCCACGCGCTGGCTCTGGAAGAAGCGGTCCATCAGCGCACGTGTGCCTGAGGCCGGCTCGCGCACGATCAGCGGGTAGTGGGCCAGGGCCGACACCGGTGGGCGGCCCATGGCAAGAATGGGGTGGCCTGGAGGCGCCACAAACACGTGGGGGTGCGCGGCAAAAGGCTCGGCCCGCATGGCCATCTCTTTGGGTGGGCGGCCCATCACGGCCAGGTCCACCTCACCCAGCTGCAACATGGCCACCAGCTCTTCGCGGTTGGCGCCCACACGCAGCTTCAGCTCCACCCCGGGGTGCTCTTCGCGGAAGCGTGTCAGCAGCCGTGGCACAAAGTACTTGGCCGTGCTCACCATGCCCACGCTGAGCAGCCCGCTTTCAAGCTTGCGGAAACGCGCCATGGCGTCGTCGGCGTCTTTCAGCGTGGCCAGCAAACGCTTGGCGTAAACCAGAAAGTATTCACCCGACGTGGTGAGGCTCACCTTGCGGCCCTGGCGGTCAAAGAGCGGCAGCTCTATGGCCGACTCAAGCTCCTTGACCTGCATGGTCACGGCCGGCGGCGTGAGGTGCAAAGCTTCTGCCGCGCGCACAAAACTCAGGTGTCGGGCCACCTCGGTAAAAACGCGGAGCTGGCGGAAGGTCACGGTCTTCATTCAGTATTCCTGAATCAAAAGCCAACTATTGGTGAATTTACCTTAAATGACCGCGTGCCTACATTCAGTGCAGGCGTGTTGCCCCACCTACCTGCCACCGTATCCACACCATGAACTACCGCATCGCACCCAGCATCCTTTCGGCCGACTTTGCCCGCCTGGGCGAAGAGGTGCGCCACGTCATCGCCGCCGGGGCTGACTGGATCCACTTTGACGTGATGGACAACCACTACGTGCCCAACCTCACCATAGGCCCGGCCGTGGCGCAGGCCATCAAGCCGCACTGCAAGCGCGCTGACGGCACGCCGGTGCCGCTGGACGTGCACCTGATGGTGCAGCCGGTGGACGCACTGGCGTTGGCTTTTTGCAAGGCCGGCGCCAACCTGGTGAGCTTCCACCCCGATGCCAGCGCGCATGTGGACCGCACGCTGCAGCTCATACGGGGTGAAGGTGTCCAGGCCGGCCTGGTGTTCAACCCGGCCATGCCGCTGGACGTGCTGGACTGGTGCATCGACAAGGTGGACCTGATCCTCATCATGAGCGTCAACCCCGGTTTTGGCGGCCAGAGCTTCATAGACAGTGCCTTGCGCAAAACCGAAGCCGCACGCCGCCGCATCGAGTTGACCGGCCGTGACATCCGGCTCGAAGTGGACGGTGGCATCAAGGCCGACAACATCCGCCGCGTGGCCGACGCAGGCGCCGACACCTTTGTGGCCGGCAGCGCCATTTTTGGCCAAAGCGACTACGCCGCCGTCATTGCCGCCATGCGCGCCGAGCTGGCGCGCTGAAACAGATTCCACTTCCCCCGAGGCCACCATGCCACTGTCCAAACGCCAGACGCTCACGCAGTACCTCATTGAGCAACGCAAGCGCTTTCCGCAAGCCAGCGGCGAGCTCAATGCGCTGATTCTTGATGTGTCCATCGCCTGCAAGGCCATCGCACGTGCGGTGGCCTTTGGCGAACTGGCCGAGTCCACCGCAGGCAATGCAGGTGGCGACGTCAACGTGCAGGGCGAAGTGCAGAAAAAGCTCGACGTGGTGAGCAACCAGATGTTCATTGCCACCGCCGAATGGTCGGGCCACCTGGCGGGCATGGCGTCGGAAGAAATGGACGCGCCCTACCAGATCCCCGCGCCCTACGCACGCGGCAAGTACCTGCTGGTGTTTGACCCGCTCGACGGCTCGTCCAACATCGACGTCAACGTCTCGGTGGGCAGCATCTTTTCCATACTGCGTGCGCCGCAGGACGTGATCGACTCGGGCCGCGACGTGGTGGAGGCTGACTTCCTGCAGCCCGGCACCACGCAGGTGGCGGCCGGCTACGCGCTCTACGGCCCGGTGACCATGCTGGTGCTGAGTGTGGGCAACGGTGTGGTGGGCTTTACGCTGGACCCCAACCTGGGTGAATTCAAGCTCACGCACGCCAACATCCGGGTGCCGGTGGACACGCATGAATTTGCCATCAACAGCAGCAACAGCCGCTTCTGGGAGCCACCCATCAAGCGCTACGTGGACGAATGCATGGCCGGCAAGACGGGCCCGCGTGGCAGGGACTTCAACATGCGCTGGATCGCCAGCATGGTGGCCGAGGCGCACCGCATCCTCATGCGTGGTGGTGTTTTCATGTACCCCCGCGACACCAAAGACCCGGCCAAACCCGGCCGCCTGCGCCTGCTGTACGAAGCCAACCCCATAGGCATGCTGATGGAACAAGCCGGTGGCCGCGCCAGCACCGGGCGCCAGCCCGTGCTGGGTGTGAAGCCCAGTGAACTGCACCAGCGCATCGGCCTGGTGTTTGGCAGCAAGAACGAGGTCGAACGCATAGAGCGCTACCACCACGAGCCGGCCACACGTGACAGCGGCAACCCGCTGTTCAGCGAGCGCAGCCTGTTCCGCGACTAAGCCATCTCTTTTGATTCAGACGAAAGCACGCCATGTCACAACGTCATCCGATCATTGCCATCACAGGCAGTTCAGGCGCCGGCACCACCTCGGTGACGCGCACCTTTGAGAACATCTTCCGCCGCGAAAACGTCAAGGCCGCCGTCATTGAAGGCGACAGCTTCCACCGCTTTGACCGCAAGGAAATGAAGCTCAAGCAGGCTGAGGCTGAAAAGGCCGGCAACACCAACTTCAGCCACTTCGGGCCCGAGAACAACCTGTTTGTCGAGCTCGAGAGCCTGTTCAACGACTACGCCCAAACCGGCGTTGGCAAACGCCGCAAGTACCTGCATGACCCCGAAGAAGCCGCGCCCTACAAACAAGACCCCGGCACCTTCACGCCCTGGGAAAACGTGCCCGCAGGCACCGACTTGTTGTTCTACGAAGGCCTGCACGGCGCTGTGGTCACGCCCGAGCTCAACATTGCCAAACACCCCGACTTGCTGATCGGCGTGGTGCCTGTCATCAACCTCGAGTGGATACAAAAGCTCTACCGCGACAAGAGCAAACGCGGCTATAGCACCGAGGCAGTCACCGACACCATCCTGCGCCGCATGCCCGACTACGTGCACTACATCTGCCCGCAGTTTGAGCACACCCACGTCAACTTCCAGCGTGTGCCCATGGTGGACACCAGCAACCCGTTCATCGCGCGCGACATCCCGTCGCCCGACGAGAGCCTGGTGGTGATCCGCTTTGCCAAGCCCAAGGGCATCGACTTTCCCTATCTGCTGAACATGATCGACGGCAGTTCGATGAGCCGCGCCAACACCATCGTCGTGCCGGGCGGCAAGATGGAACTGGCCATGCAACTCATCTTCACGCCCTTCATCTGGCGCATGATGGAAAGGCGCCAGCGCGCCATCGGGGCGATCTGATGGCATCGCATTCCACCGCCCAGGTCCTGCGTGGCAGCGGCACCGTCACCGACGTGCGCGCCAATGCCCTGCGCGCCCTGGCCATGGACGGCGTGCAGACCGCCAACAGCGGCCACCCCGGCGCACCCATGGGCATGGCCGAAATGGCCACCGCCTTGTGGGCTGCGGGCGTGCTGCGCCACAACCCGGCCAACCCGCATTGGGCCGACCGCGACCGTTTTGTGCTGAGCAACGGCCACGCGTCGATGCTGCTGTACGCGCTGCTGCACCTGAGCGGCTACGCGCTGCCCATGGACGAGATCAAGAAGTTCCGCCAACTGCACAGCAAGACACCCGGCCACCCCGAAGTGGACGTGACACCGGGCGTGGAAACCACCACCGGCCCGCTGGGCCAGGGCCTCAGCAACGCGGTGGGCTTTGCGCTGGCCGAGCAGATGCTGGGCAAGGAATTCAACCGACCCGGCTTTGAGATCGTCAACCACCACACCTACACCTTTTTGGGCGACGGCTGCCTGATGGAAGGCATCAGCCACGAGGTGTGCTCGCTGGCCGGCGTGTGGCAGCTGAACAAGCTGGTTGCGCTGTACGACGACAACGGCATCAGCATCGACGGCCCCGTGGAAGGCTGGTTCCGCGACGACACACCCGCGCGTTTTGTGGCCTACGGCTGGAACGTGATTGGCCCCATTGACGGCCACGACGTGGCCGCCGTCAGCGCGGCCCTGGCGCAGGCCCAGGCCAGCACGCACAAGCCCACGCTCATCGTCTGCCGCACCACCATAGGCCAGGGCTCGCCCAACCGCGCCGGCACGGCCAAGGCCCACGGCGAGCCCTTTGGCGCCGACGAGATTGCCCAGACCCGCGCCGCCATTGGCTGGCCGCATGCGGCCTTTGAGATTCCGGCCGAGGTGCGTGCCTTGTGGGACGCCACCGCCGCAGGTGCTGCGCATGAGGCGGCCTGGAACACGCGCTTCGCCAGCTACCGTGCGGCCTTCCCGGCCGAGGCGGCCGAATTCGAGCGCCGCATGGCGGGTGACTTGCCTGCCGACTTTGCCGCGCGTGTGCAGGCCACGCTCCAGGCCTTTGCCGACAAACCCGAGGCCGTGGCCTCACGCAAGTCATCACAAAAAGTGCTGGCCGCGCTGGCGCCCAATGTGCCCGAAATGCTGGGTGGCAGTGCCGACCTGACGGGCTCCAACCTGACCGACTTTCCGGGCTGCGGCCCGCGCCACATCAGCTACGGCGTGCGCGAATTTGGCATGGCCGCCATCATGAACGGCGTGGCGCTGCATGGGGGCTACATCCCCTACGGCGGTACTTTTCTCACCTTCAGCGACTACAGCCGCAACGCCATCCGCATGGCCGCGTTGATGAAGAAACGGGTCATCCACGTCTTCACGCACGACAGCATCGGCCTGGGTGAAGACGGCCCCACGCACCAGAGTGTGGAGCATGTGCCTTCATTGCGTTTGATTCCGCAGCTCGACGTCTGGCGCCCTGCCGACACCCTGGAGACCACCGTGGCCTGGGCCAGCGCGCTGCAGCGGCGTGACGGGCCCGCCGTGCTGGCCTTGTCGCGCCAGGTGCTGCCGGTGGCCACCACGCCCGCGCATGCTGCGGCCATAACGCAAGGCGCTTATGTGTTGTCTGAAGCGACCGGTGCGGCGCCGCAGGCCGTGATCATCGGCACCGGGTCTGAACTGCAACTGGCGCTGCAGGCCCAGGCCCTGCTGGCCGCATCAGGCGTGGCCGTGCGTGTGGTGTCCATGCCCTGCAGCAACGTGTTTGACCGCCAGCCCATGGCCTATCAAGACAGCGTGTTGCCACGCGGCCTGCCAGCGGTGGCGGTGGAAGCCGCGCAGCCCGATTTCTGGCGCAAGTACGTGGGCCGCGAAGGTGCGGTGGTGGGCATGGCCGGCTTTGGTGAATCGGCACCGGCCGGCGCGCTGTACAAACACTTCTGTATCACCGCCGAACGTGTGGCCGAGGCCGTGCGCGGCTGCATCGCGGCGCATTGACATGGCCACCCTGAAGGCCGTGCTGTGGGACGTGGACGGCACGCTGGCCGAGTCCGAGCGTGACGGCCACCGCGTGGCCTTCAACCTGGCCTTTGCCGCCGCCGGCCTGCCCTGGTTGTGGAGTGAAGCGCACTACGGCGACTTGTTGTGCATCACCGGCGGGCGTGAACGCCTGCTGCACGACATGACGCGCCGCAGTGACGCGCCCACGCTGGCCGACGAGCGCATGGCGCTGGTCCGCACGCTGCACGAAAGCAAGAACCGCCACTTTGCGGCGCTGGTGCAAGGGGGTGGCCTGCCGCTGCGCCCCGGTGTTCACGAGCTGATGGACGAATGCAGCGCACAAGGCGTGCACATGGGCATCGTCACCACCACCAGCCGTGTCAATGTGCAAGTGCTGCTGCAGCGGCACCTGGGCCCGCGTTGGCACGAGCGTTTTGCCGTGCTGGTGTGTGGCGAAGACGTGGGCCGCAAAAAGCCTGACCCGCAGGGCTACACGCTGGCGCTGCAGGCGCTGGGCATCAGTGCACTGGAGGCCGTGGCGCTGGAAGATTCACCCAGCGGCGTGGCAGCGGCGCGCGCCGCCGACGTGCCGGTGGTGGTGCCGCTGAGCGCCTACTTCAGCCACGCCACGTTTGAAGGCGCGGTGGCCATAGGCCCTGGCCTGCACCAGCGCAGCGGCTGGCGCCCGGGCATCCGCGCCGGCAGCAACACCGGCAGTGACGCCAACGAGCCCGTGCACCTGGACGACATCCGCAGTTGGTGCCAGCAGATGGACCTGGTGTCGCAGTTCGGATAAGCCTGCACCGCCGGGGGCGGTTGCAACGGGCCGGCTGCACGGGCCCCAAATTTCTTCAAGTTCTTCCACATCACCGGAGCCCACCACCATGGCTTTTGTTTCCTTGCGCCAGATGCTCGACCACGCCGCCGAACACGGCTACGG
>CXWL01089829.1_pt1 | contig 11557 bp, 14 predicted proteins | sample 590931 | NCBI WGS metagenome assembly CXWL01 (sample SAMEA3498368, study PRJEB10139) | groundwater metagenome | biome: water well; material: biofilm material | place: Germany | collected 2015-04-27 | reverse complement strand
CCCTGGTGGTTTACCTGATATGTCATACACCACACGGTTAATACCACGTACTTCGTTGATGATTCTATTCGATACTTTGCCGAGTAAATCATAAGGCAACTCTGCCCAATGCGCGGTCATAAAGTCGCTAGTGACCACGGCGCGTAAGGCCACTACGTAATCATAGGTACGGCCATCGCCCATAACACCGACTGATTTTACTGGCAGAAATACGGTGAAGGCTTGTGAGGTTTTTGCGTACCAACCGCTGGCATGTAACTCTTCAATAAAAATGGCATCGGCGCGACGTAGTAAATCAGCAAACTCTTTTTTCACCTCACCCAAAATACGCACACCTAAGCCTGGCCCTGGAAAAGGGTGGCGATAGACCATATCATGCGGCAAACCAAGTGCAACACCGAGTTCGCGCACTTCATCTTTGAATAATTCGCGAAGCGGCTCTAATAATTTTAGCTTCAGGGTGTCTGGTAAGCCGCCTACGTTGTGGTGGCTTTTAATGTTGTGGGCATTTTTGGTTTTTGCACCGGCAGATTCAATCACATCAGGGTAAATAGTGCCTTGTGCCAGCCATTTAGCCTGTGGCAGTTTGGCGGATTCTTGTTGAAACACTTCAACAAACTCACGACCGATAATTTTGCGTTTCGCTTCAGGGTCAGTCACGCCAACCAAATCACCTAAAAACTTGGCACTGGCATCAACATGAATAACTTTTACACCTAAATTTTTAGCAAAAGTGTCCATCACTTGTTCAGCTTCATTCAAGCGCAGCAAGCCATTATCTACAAATACACAGGTGAGTTGGTCACCTATCGCACGATGAATCAGCGCTGCGGCAACCGATGAATCCACGCCACCTGATAAACCTAAAATAACCTGGTCAGTGCCTACCTCTGCGCGGATATGGTTGACTGCGGTTTCTACATAATCTGGCATATTCCAGCTACGGTCACAGCCGCATATTTCGTGCACAAAGCGGCTTAAAATGGCCTTACCTTGTATGGTATGTGTGACTTCTGGGTGAAATTGCACCGCATAGAATTTGCGGGATTCATCTGCCATTGCTGCAATGGGTGTGGATTCATTGCTAGCAATAATGCTAAAGCCGGCCGGTAATTCAGTCACCTTGTCGCCGTGGCTCATCCAAACGTCCAGCAAGCCATGTCCTTGCTCGGTGACTGTATCTTGAATGTCTCTGAATAGCGCCGAGTGCCCACGGGCGCGGATTTCGGCGTAGCCAAATTCATGTTTTGCGGCATTTTCAACCTTGCCACCTAATTGCGATGCCATGGTTTGCATGCCGTAGCAAATGCCTAATACGGGTACGCCTAGTTCAAATACAGCTTGTGGTGCGCGTGGTGTTTCATCCTCATATACTGAATTAGGCCCGCCTGAAAGAATCACACCAGCAGGATTAAATTCACGAATAAATTCGTTGCTGACTTCCCAAGTATGAAGTTCACAGTAAACATTGGCTTCGCGCACACGGCGCGCTATCAACTGCGTGTATTGAGAGCCGAAATCGAGGATTAAAATCTTTGAGTGGGTAGTCATTAGTCGTTAGTCGTTAGTTGGTGGTGGTTGGTTTTTATTTAGAGACTTTTGTAAGCCTTTTAGCATTTTTGTGGTTTCATCAATTTTTTTTAGTAATAATACTAGTTGCTTGTCTTCAAAATAGCTTAGGCGAAGTGCGAGCAGTAATTGCGTTTCTAATTCTGACAAAGAGCCTGGTACTACTATGCCTAGGAAGTGATTAAACTCTTTAGGCGAGTTACGCCCATGACCCTCAGCTATATTTGAAGGAACGGAAATAGCGGCACGTCTTAACTGGCTAGTTAAACTAAACATCTCGTGTTTGGGAAAATTCTCAGTTAGACGATAAATATCTTCGGTTATTTGCATAGCAGATTGTCAAACCAATAAATCTCGGTAACCTGCCATTGTGTTAACTAAGGACTAACGCCTATCCGCTAATGGCTAATCCACCCTATAATTCGGTGCTTCTTTTGTAATTTGCACATCATGCACGTGCGATTCGCGCATACCCGCAGAAGTGATTTGTACAAACTCAGCACGCTCACGCATCTCAGTAATGTTCCTGGCACCTACATAACCCATGGAAGCACGCAAGCCGCCCATTAGCTGATGAATCACTGCCAGTACGCTACCTTTGTAAGGTACGCGGCCTTCAATGCCTTCAGGTACTAATTTATCAGCGTTGCCGTTATTTTCTTGGAAATAGCGGTCGCTAGAGCCTTTTTCCATAGCGCCGATGGAACCCATACCACGATAAGATTTATATGAACGACCTTGGAATAACTCAATTTCACCAGGTGCTTCTTCGGTACCCGCAAACATGCCACCTAACATCACGCTGTAAGCGCCTGCGGCGATGGCTTTTGAAATGTCGCCAGAAAAACGAATGCCACCATCAGCAATAAATGGAATACCGGTTCCCGCCAAGGCTTTTTCAACATTGGCGATTGCGCTAATTTGCGGTACACCGACGCCTGCCACAATACGTGTTGTGCAGATAGAGCCTGGGCCAATGCCTATTTTAACGCCATCGGCACCAGCATCAACCAAGGCTAAAGCAGCGCCTGCTGTGGCAATATTGCCACCAATCACTTCAATATGCGGGAAGTGTTTTTTCACCCAGGTCACACGGTCTAGCACGCCTTGGGAATGTCCGTGCGCAGTATCCACTACAATGACATCAACACCAGCTTCCGCTAAAGCGGCAACGCGTTCTTCGGTGCCTTCGCCCACGCCAACCGCCGCGCCAACACGCAATCTGCCGTGTGCGTCTTTACATGCGTAGGGATGGTCGGTAGATTTTTGAATATCTTTAACGGTAATTAAGCCTTTGAGTGTATCTTCGGCATCAATTACCAATACGCGCTCTAAGCGATATTGATGCAATAATCGAATGACATCTTCTTTTGCCGCACCTTCGCGCACCGTCACTAGCCTATCGCGTGGCGTCATAATATTTTTAATCGGCTGGTCTAAATTCGTTTCAAAGCGCAAGTCTCTGTTGGTTACGATGCCAACAATTTTGCCGTTATCCACTACAGGGATGCCAGAGATTTTATGCATGCGCGTCAGTTCAAGCACATCACGCACCGTCATATGGCTTTGTATGGTGATGGGGTCGTTGACTACGCCAGATTCAAAGCGCTTGACACGAGCAACATGTGCGGCCTGTTTCATTGCAGTCATGTTTTTATGAATAAAGCCCAGTCCACCTTCTTGCGCAAGTGCAATGGCGAGTGGCGCTTCAGTCACGGTATCCATCGCGGCAGAAAGCAGCGGGATATTTAATTGAATGTTGCGAGTGAGTTGAGTGGCGAGAGAAACCTCGCGTGGCAGCACGTTAGAGTAGGCTGGCACTAATAAAACATCATCAAAGGTGAGAGCTTGTTGCAATAAACGCATGCGTAAATCCTTGTACCCAAAACGAAATTATACAGATTTAAGGCTTAAGGCGCGAGAGTCATTGGCATGAAAATGTTAAAAAATAGTGAAATATAAGTTGGTTTTATATGAATGTGGAAAAATCCAACTAGATTGAAAGCTAATTAAGCCATATAAAAAGCTTGCTTGAAAATTTAACTAGCAATACTATTTAAATTATTGATATGTAGCCAAGATTTATATCTAGCTAATTTTAAGTTAAAGGTTCAATGATGAAATTACGTATTTTATTACTGTGTGTAATCATCTTGCCTGCGTTGGCGAGTGCGGAAATTTACAAATGGAAAGATAAAGATGGCAAGGTGCGATATAGCGACATACCGCCAACTTCTAATATTAAGCAAGAGTCTTTGTATGGTAAAAAAATCCCCAAGCCTACAGGTCAAGCGCCTCTGGCGCCTGTTGAGGGAGATGCGACTGCTGCTGCCAATAAAGATAAAGCAGCAACAGCTAAAGAAAAAACTGTGACAGACAAAGCTGTCGCAGATAAGGCTCCGCTTAGCAAAGAAGAGGCTGCGGCTAAGCGTGCCAAAGATGCTGAGCAGCAAAAAAAAGCAGATGAAGAAAAACAAGCGGAATTAAAAGTGAAGCAAGAAAACTGTAAGGTGTCTAAATCTAACTTAGCTACTTACGTCAATGGTGGCAGAATATCAAAAACAAATGAAAAAGGTGAGCGCGAATATTTGAGCGACGCAGATATTAATAAAGGTAGGGAAGACTCGAAAAAAGATGTTGAAAAATATTGCGATCAGTAAAATCAACAATTAAATTGATGCTAAATTTAAGTGTCAGGCGGTGAGTCTCCACCACCTTTTTTCATGACCTTTCCATCAGCAGCACGTTGTTTACGCACTTCTTTTGGGTCTGCAATCAGTGGGCGATAGATTTCTACACGGTCTAAATGTCGTAGAGTTGCATCTAGCCTGGATAGCTTACCAAAAATTCCAATTTTGTTGATGGTTAAATCAATTTCCGGGAATTTACTAAGAATTCCAGAGGCTCTAATTGCCTGTTCCGCAGTAATGCCTTTATTTACTTTGATGGGTACAATCAGCTGTTCTCCAGGTAGTGCATAGGCTACTTCTACAATAATTTCTGCGGCTTCCATATTAATCCTTTGTTCGTTTCATGCTTGGTTTGATTCGTAAATGACGTTAGCGCGCGCAACAAAACCATCTACAAACGTATTTGCAATGTGACTAAAAACAGGTGCGATGATTTTTTCCAAAAAGACATTGGTAAATTCATAATTGAGCATAAACTCAATCTTACAAGCTTGTTCATTGAGTTCTATAAAACGCCAAACGCCTTCAAGATGCTTGAATGGGTCGTCCTTTAGTTTAATTTCCATTAAGTTCGGGTGAGTTTTATGGTTCTCAGTAGTAAATTTTTGATGTAAGCCGTGGTAAGCAATATGCAAAGTGGCGATAGTCGATAGTTCATCCCGTTTAATCAGATCAACGCCGCCACACCAAGGTAAAAATTCAGGATACTTTTTTACATCGTCCACCAGCGCATACATTCGGCTAGCCGAATGGTTGATTAGTACAGTTTTTTGAACTTGCGCCATACATCCCTTTTGAATTTCTAATTACCACATGCGTTGAAAACGAACTCACTAAGAAGTAGAGTAAAATAGTGATTTTAAGCCATTCGCCAAGAAATATTAAGTTTTATGAGCATTGCACAAAATAAAAAAGCTTTTTTTGATTACTTTATTGAAGATAAGTACGAAGCTGGTATTGTTTTAGAAGGCTGGGAAGTCAAAGCCATTCGTGATAACCGTATCAACATCAAAGAAGCGTATGTCATTATTCAACGCGGAGAGATCTATTTAATCGGCTGCCATGTCACGCCTCTAGGTGCAGCCTCTACGCATGTGCGACCCGATGCGATTAGAACGCGTAAGTTATTGTTACATAATGAAGAAATCATCAAGTTGATTGCAAAGGTTGACCGCGCAGGGTATACACTTGTGCCGTTGGATATGCACTTTTCAAAAGGGCGTGTCAAAGTGCAAATTGGTTTAGCTAAAGGTAAAAAGCAACACGATAAACGTGATACCGAAAAGGAGCGTGATTGGGAGCGTGAAAAAGGCCGCATTATGCGTGCGCACAATAAATAGATTAATCGCGAATTTTAAATTAAAGCGTATAATTCGCTTACTGATGAAACTAAATTCCAGATATGTTGGTCGTAGTAATGCTGATTTTTGACTAGGGGCTTTAGTTTCAAGTTCACGGGGCTGACCAGGTTTCGACGTGGGTTACAAAGCAGTGCAGGGCATACCGAGGCTCAGATTACCTCGTAAATACAGCTGAAACAAGTATAGTCGCAAACGACGAAACTTACTCTCTAGCAGCTTAGTTCTGCTGGACGCTACACCAGCTCTCCCGTGGGTTGGATTGAGGCAACTCATACGTAGTGTCATATACACGGGATACGTGTTGTGTTGGGTTACTTAGCACTTCATTAACCTTAAGGTAGCTCGTCTGTACACCGCTTGTCTGTTGGTGTGGTGCAGATTAAATTAAACAACAAGGCTAAGTATGTAGAACTGTCTGTGGAGGGCTTGCGGACGCGGGTTCGATTCCCGCCTGCTCCACCATTTAATGTATCAAGAAGTGCTTAGAAGCCATATATCTCACGGTATGTGGCTTTTTAGTTGCTTCTTATCATCGCTTTGCATTACATGGTTTTGAGGCTAAAGGTAAAACATCAAACGCGGCTAACATACATAAGCAGGTAAATCTGTTCATACTAAAATTATTAATTAACTCATAAGCTTAAGGTTGGGCAACTATGAAATTTAAAGTTCTAATATTACTTTGCTTAATTCCAATAATGGTATTTGCAGAGGCTTCACAAAATTCGAAGTTAAACGTGCAAAGAGCGGATATAGAAAGTTATGTCTCTGCAAATAAAGCAAAGGTTAAATCTGGTGAGTTACCTGCATCAAAATTTTATAAAGAGCTATACAAAAAGTTTTCTAAGTCAAACATTGAAGATAAAGCCTATCAAATGCAGTTATTATCTTCTGCAATTGATAAAGCCAAGCAATATGAATCTGGGAAAATTACAAAAGAAGAGTTTGAGCTTTTCAAATTAAAATTACGTGAAGATAGTACAGCGCATGATAATGATATGAAACTGAAGCAACGATAAAAATAACAACCAGAATATTACTAATATCTAATCTGATTATCGACACAAGTTAAAGATTATTTGTCTATTAAATGCAATGGGTTATGCGTTAATGCAATTCATAACCTTATAGAATGGCTATTCTATTGGCTTGCATGAATTTGTTTGATCCCCCCCGTCCATTTAATTGTTTCACCAAGTACCAAGTAGTCTCAAAAGCCTAATGTTTACAAGCAACCGGGCTTTTTTTGTTGTCTTTGCCCATGAACATTTAATTTAATTCAAATATAGAAAATTTTAATGTAACCCTAAAGCATTCTTAAAGAGTGTCGATAAAAGATTATGTAGGATTGCTTTAGATGATTTCAACTATGTTAGAGGTAAATGATTATGGAATTTTTTTTAAAACCTAATGGAAGTTATGGATTTGAAACGCTAAACTTACCTGATACTTCAGAGGCATTTCATCAGCATATTTGCGATACATGGCAAAAAAATAAAGAGAAAGAACCTCTAGTGTTACACCCATTACCTAAATGGCGCATGCATGACCCCTCAATTACATAATTAATGTGAATCAAGTGGTTTGAATATGCGTTTCAGATAAATGCCAGGCTTGCTTTGTAGGTCGCTGTCGAGATTTTTAATCAATCTCTGCCGCTAGGTCAGTCAAAATTTATCCTGTTCAGAAGTATTAAAAGCCTCATGTTAAATGACATTACGGTTTTTATTTCTAGTTATCCTTAAATTGACGGCTTAAATTACGTAAGTGATTGATGCAATAAAGCGTGCGCCTTGCATGTTATAATTTTTTGTTTATTAGCTTAGCAACTTGTCTCGGCAGCAGCTTGCAAACAACTTTTTCGAATTTAATATAATGCAAATATACGTATTTATAATTATGGNNATATTTAAGGGATATGAAGTGATTTTAATAATGATAGCCGCTGATTTTGTATGGGCGAATCTTGTAATGAACTGGTTGAATCAATCGGACGAAACTAGCATTAATCTGCGTGTCGTATGAAAATACTCCTCTTTGGTAAGGGTGGTCAAGTCGGCTGGGAGTTGCAACGTAGTTTTGCGCCTCTGGGTGAGCTGGTGGCTCTGGAGGCCGACAGTCAAGAAATGTGCGGTGATTTCACTAACCTGGAAGGTATTGCCCAAACTATTCGCGCTGTGGCTCCAGACATTATCGTCAATGCTGCCGCGCATACTGCTGTTGATAAAGCTGAGAGCGAACCAGAATTGTCTCGAACCATCAATGCGCTGGCACCAGGCGTTTTAGCACGAGAAGCAAAGCGTANNCGCCGTGGCTGGAAACGGATCCTACTGGCCCATTAAGTGTTTACGGTAAAGCTAAACTCGAGGGCGAAGAAGCTATTCGTGCTACGGGTTGCCAACACCTTATCTTTCGCACTAGCTGGGTCTATGCCGCGCGAGGTGGTAACTTTGCCAAGACCATGCTGAAACTGGCACAAGAGCGTGATAGTTTAAAAGTAATCAATGATCAAATCGGCGCACCCACAGGGGCTGATCTGCTGGCAGACGTAACCGCTCATGCTATTCGCACAGCGCTGCAACGCCCAGACGTTAGTGGCTTATATAATCTTGTGGCCAGTGGCCAAACTTCATGGCATGGTTACGCAAGTTTCATCATTGACTTTGCTCGTCAAGCAGGAGTTGAAATTAAAGTTGTCTCAGAGGCAATCCAGCCTGTACCTACTAGCGCCTTTCCTACGGCAGCTAAGCGTCCAATGAATTCGCGCCTGGACACCAGTAAATTACAGAACACCTTTGATCTTAATCTACCCCACTGGCAAAGCGGCGTTACTCGCATGCTTACCGAAATTCTTGAGAGGCAATCATGACTCAACGCAAAGGCATTATCCTCGCCGGCGGTTCCGGCACTCGACTCCACCCCGTAACCAAGGTGGTTTCCAAACAATTGCTGCCTATTTACGACAAGCCGATGATTTATTATCCGCTCAGCACCCTCATGCTGGCAGGTATGCGTGATATCCTCATTATCTCCACATCGCAGGATACGCCGCGCTTTCAACAACTACTTGGCGATGGCAGTGATTGGGGTCTCAATCTGCAATACGCCGTGCAACCAAGCCCGGATGGTCTTGCTCAAGCTTTTATTATCGGCAAAGACTTCATTGGCAATGATACTAGTGCCTTGGTGCTGGGCGACAATATTTTTTATGGTCACGACCTGTATACCCAACTTCAGCAAGCCATGTTGCGTGAACAAGGCGCAACCGTCTTCGCTTATCATGTGCAAGACCCTGAGCGTTACGGCGTGGTAGCCTTTGATGTTAAAGGTTGTGCTACCAGCCTGGAAGAGAAGCCCGTGATCCCCAAAAGTAATTACGCTGTCACGGGTTTGTATTTTTATGATAATCAGGTCGCTGATATTGCTGCCAGTCTTAAGCCGTCTGCTCGGGGTGAATTGGAGATTACGGACCTGAATCGCATTTACCTTGAGCGTAATCAACTCAATGTGGAAATTATGGGTCGTGGTTATGCATGGCTTGATACCGGCACTCACGAAAGTCTCATTGATGCCAGTAATTTCATCCAGACTATCGAGCAGCGACAAGGCTTAAAAGTGGCTTGCCCAGAAGAAATTGCCTATCGCAAAGGCTTTATCAATGCTGAGCAACTAGAAAAATTGGCGCAGCCGCTTGCTAAAAACGGCTACGGACAATATTTACAACGTTTGTTGAAGGATGGGGTTCAGCCTTGAAGATAATATCCACCGCCATTCCTGACGTACTTATCATTGAACCTAAAGTGTTCGGTGACGAGCGAGGCTTCTTTTTCGAAAGCTATAACCGCCGCCAATTTGCCGAGCTCACTGGNNCAAATTCAGCAACCTCAAGGTAAGCTGGTGCGCGTGGTGCAAGGACTGGTTTTTGACGTAGCCGTAGATGTTCGTAAAAGCTCGCCGACATTTGGGCAGCACGTTGCGTTAGAATTATCTGCTGAAAACAAACGCATGTTGTGGATTCCAGAAGGTTTCGCACATGGCTTCGTAGTGCTTTCGGATACAGCAGAGTTTCTCTACAAAACCACTGATTACTGGGCGCCAGAGTTTGAGCGTAGTATTGTTTGGAACGATCCTGCCATTGGCATCAAATGGCCTATCCAAGGCGAACCCATCTTGTCTGCAAAAGATCAACAAGCCGCATTGCTGGCAACAGCTGAGCATTTTGCATGATTTACTACTTGCTAATAACGCTCAATCTACACTCGGCATAACCCACAATCCAAAGTGTGATAAGTCCAATGGGCATTACATGCTGTCTATAAAATTTGGATGGTCAAAGTTTTAATGCCTTAGTCCTGTCTTGGTTAGGCGGGGCTTTTCTGCGATAATGATGTTTTGATTATTAACGAAAGCTCAACAAATGGCACAATTTGACAATGTCAGCGTAAAAAAGAAAGCCAATATATATTTTGATGGTAAGTGCGTCAGTCACACCGTGATGTTTCCAAACGGCACACGTAGCACCATTGGCGTTATCTTTCCTGGTTTACTTACTTTTAATACGGCTGCACCTGAGTTGATGGAAATCAATCTAGGTGTTTGTAAGGTGCGTTTAAAAGGTGAAGATGCTTGGAAAACATATAGTGCAGGTGAAAAGTTTACCGTGCCAGCAAACTCAAGTTTCGATATTGAAGTTACAGAAACATTGGACTACGTTTGCCACTTCGAATAGGAGTTAAAAATGCCTTCATTTGATATAAGTTCTGAAGTTGATATGGTTGCTTTGAAAAATGCGATTGATACTGCTGGCAAGCAAATTACTAATCGTTATGATTTCAAAGGCACTTCAGCTAAAGTTGAATTGAATGAGAAAGATAGTGTCATCACCTTATTTGGTGATAATGACTTTCAGCTTGATCAGATCAAAGATATTTTGTTGCCTGGCATGGAAAAAAAAGAGCCTGATTCATCCAAACGGCTTGAGCATAAAGATGTTCAAAAGGTTGGCGGCAATAAAGTGAAGCAGGAACTTAAAATTCGTGCAGGCATTGATGCTGATTTAGCAAAACGTATCACCAAGCTGATTAAAGATTCTGGCATGAAAGTACAAGCCAGTATTCAAGGTGACACAGTTCGTGTGAATGGTGCAAAAAGAGACTTATTGCAGGATGCGATTGCGTTTGTGAAAAAGAGTGTGACGGATTTCCCGTTACAGTTTGGTAACTTTAGAGATTAATCGAGCGCGAGCAAAGCGAATCGGACTTTAAAAAGAGATTTATAAAAAGAAATTTATGGCAAAAACGCTTTACGATAAATTGTTTGATTCCCATGTTGTGCATGAAGAAAACGGCACAGCGCTGATTTATATTGACCGTCACTTGGTGCATGAAGTGACTAGCCCACAGGCGTTTGAGGGCTTGAAACTTGCTAATCGTAAAGTTTGGCGTGTTGATTCTATATTGGCAGTGCCAGATCATAATGTGCCAACCACGGAGAGAAGTGCAGGCGTTGCCGGTATTAGCGACCCAATTTCACGATTGCAGGTGCAAACGCTCGATGAAAATTGTGCCGTGCATGGCGTGACTGAATTCAAAATGAATGATGCGCGTCAAGGTATTGTGCATGTTATTGGCCCGGAGCAAGGCGCAACCTTACCTGGTATGACCGTGGTATGCGGTGATTCGCATACCAGCACGCACGGTGCGTTTGGTGCGTTGGCGCATGGGATTGGAACCTCTGAAGTTGAGCATGTAATGGCTACGCAGTGTTTAGTGCAGAAAAAATCTAAAACCTTGCAAGTGTTAGTTGATGGAAAATTAGGTCAAGGTGTGACGGCTAAAGATATTGCGCTAGCCATTATTGGCAAAATTGGCACAGCAGGCGGCAATGGTTATGCGATTGAGTTTGCTGGCTCTGCAATACGCGCTTTGAGTATGGAAG
>CXWL01098770.1_pt1 | contig 11558 bp, 5 predicted proteins | sample 590931 | NCBI WGS metagenome assembly CXWL01 (sample SAMEA3498368, study PRJEB10139) | groundwater metagenome | biome: water well; material: biofilm material | place: Germany | collected 2015-04-27 | reverse complement strand
CCCATGCTGTCCACGGCCGCCATCGCGGCGCTGACCAGTGGCCTGATCACGGCCTTCACGTCTGACCAGTTGCAGTCGCTGCAGCCCACACAACTGCGGGCCATCGAAACCGTGGACCTGGCCGCCATGGCCACGGCCCAGCTCAACTTGCTCACGGCGGGCCAGTTTGCTGACCTGAGCACGGTGCAAGTCGCCGCCCTGACCACGCTGCAACTCAGCAGCCTCGGCAACGCGCTGCTGGCCGGCATGAGCACCACGCAACTGGCCGCCATTGACGCGGCCGACCTGGCCACGCTCAGCACCGCGCAGTTTGCGGCCCTGTCGGCCAGCCAGATCGGTGGCCTCACCACAGCGCAGATTGCCGGCATGGAAAACGCCGACCTCAGCTCGCTCAGCGGCACGCTGCTGCGTGGCATCAGCACCGCCGGCATCGTGGCCCTGAGCGCCGCGCAGCTGGACACCGTGCAGATTGCCGAACTCAGCACCAAACAACTGCGGGCCATTGAAACCGCCGACCTGGCGGCCATGGCCACGTCGTCCATCGCCGGGCTGCAGGTCAGCCAGTTGACGGGCCTGAGCACCGGCCAGGTGGCCGCGCTGACCACGCTGCAACTCACCAGCATGACCGACCCGCAACTGGCCGCACTCAGCACCAGCCAGCTGGGCGCCGTGCTGGCGGCTGACCTGGTGACGCTCTCGTCCACCCAGTTCCAGGCATTGACCAGTGCCCAGATCGCCGGCCTCACCACGGCCCAGGTCAACGCGCTGCAAACGGTGGACCTGGCCGCGCTGGGCACCGACCAGATCCGCGCCCTGGGCACCGCCGCCATGCAGGCCCTCACCGCCGGGCAACTGCAAGCCATGGGCACCGAGCAAGTGGCCGCACTGCGCACCAGCCAGGTGGCCGCCATAGAAACGGCCGACCTGGCCACCATGCAGACGGTGGACCTGGCGGCCATGGGCACGGCGCAAATCCGCGCCATGACCTCTGACCAGATCGGCGCCCTCACCTCCACGCAGCTCACCAACCTGGGCACGGCGCAACTGGCCGCCATAGGCACGGCGCAGATCAGCAACATCGACACGGCGGACCTCAACGCCCTGTCCACGGCGCAGTTTGCTGCGCTGAGCACGGCGCAGATCAACAAGCTGGCCACGGGCCAGATCAGCGGCCTGGAAACCGCCGACCTGGCCGGCTTGAGCACGGCGCAGATCCGCGCCATCAGCACGGCCGGCGTGGGCGCCTTGTCCACCGCCGGGCTGCAAGCCATGAGCAGCGCCCAACTGGCCGCGCTCAGCACCGCGCAAGTGCGGGCCATCAGCACCGCAGCCATCTACGCGCTGGAAACCGCCGACCTGGCCGCCATGGGCACGGCACAGATCACCGCACTCAGCGGTGACCAACTGGCCGGTTTGACCACCACCCAGCTCGGCAGCCTCACCACCCGGCAGATTGCGGGCTTGAGCATCGGCCAGATCGGCACGCTCTCGGCCAGCGACCTGGCGTCATTGGGCACAGCGCAGTTTGCCGGCATGACGACGGCACAACTGGCCGTCTTCAGCACCGCGCAAATGGCCGGCCTGGACACTGCCGACATTGCCGCGCTGAGCACATCACAAGTGCGCGCCTTCACAGCCGGCAGCATGGCCGCGCTCACCACCGACGGCATCAAGGCGCTGACCACCGCACAAGCGGCGGCACTGACCACGGCCCAGGTGGCGGCCATTGAAACCGCCGACATCGCGGCCATGGACACGGCCGACCTGGCCGCCCTCACCGCCACCCAGGTGGCCGCGCTGGGCACCGCGCAGATCGACGCGCTGGGCACGCTGCAACTGGCCAACCTCACCAACACCCAACTGGCGGCCTTGAGCACCGATCAGTTGGCCGTGTTGACGGGAGCCGAGCTCTCGGCGCTGAGCGGCAGCCAGATCGCCGCACTCACCACCTTGCAGATCGCCAACCTGAGCACGGCCCAGGTGGCCACACTGGCAGCGGCCGATGTGGCCGCGCTCACCACCGCACAAGTGCGGGCCTTGAGCACCGACAACATCGCCGCGCTGGCCACCGAGCAGGTGCAAGCGCTGACCACCGCCCAGATGGCCGCGCTGACCACCACGCAAGTGCAGGCCATTGAAACCGACGACCTGGTGGCGATGGAATCTGCCGACCTGCAGGCCTTGACCGGCACGCAAGTCGCCGCCTTCACCACCGACCAGATCGAAGCACTGGCCACGGCGCAGATCGGGCAGCTCACGGCCACACAAGTGGCGGCATTGACCACCGACCAATTGGCCACCTTCGACACGCAGGAACTTGGTGCGCTCAGCACCGACCAGTTCCAGGCGCTGACCACGGCCCAGGTGGCGTCGCTGAGCGATGCACAAGTCACCGGCCTGAGCACCAACGACATCGTGGCGCTGACCACGGCGCAGGTGCAGGCGCTGTCGGCAGAGCAGATCGTGGCGCTCACCACCGACCAGGTGCAGGCGCTGGAAACGGCCGACCTGGCGGCGATGACCATGACCCAGTACAACGCCTTTGAGGGCGAAGACTGGGCCGCCATGAGCACGGCTCAGTTTGCCGCGCTGCAGAGCGTGACGCCCATCATGCTCGACCTCAACGGTGACGGCATCCAGACGCTGGCCGCCGCCAACGGCGTCAACTTTGACCTCACGGGCCTGGGCCAGGCCGCACAAGTGGGCTGGGCCAGTGCACAAGACGGCCTGCTGGTGCGTGACATCAACGGCGACGGCGTCATCAACAACGGCCGCGAGCTGTTTGGTGCCGCCACCGAGCTGAGCAACGGGCAACGTGCCGGTGACGGCTACCGCGCCATGGCCGACCTGGACAGCAACGCCGACGGCAAGCTCAGCGCCGCCGACGCCAAGTTCAGCGAGCTCAAGCTGTGGGTGGACGCCGACAGCGACGGCATCACCGACGCGGGTGAGTTGAAGGGCCTGGTGGACATGGGTGTGGTTGAACTCAACCTCGACTTTGCCAAGGGCACCGAGCTCAACAACGGCAACCTGCTGGGTTTGACTGGCAGCTACACCGGCGCCGACGGCAGCCAGCACGACATGGCCGACGTGTGGTTTGCCAAGCAGGCCAGCGCCCCCGCGCTGGGCGACTTGCTGGCCGCACCCACTGCTGACCTGCTGCAAGGCACCGGCATGACGGCCGCCCCGGCCAGCGTGGCCACGGCGCCCAGCGCCAGCGGCTTTGGTGTGGCGATGGTCAGGCCTGCAGGTGAAGACGAGCTGCTGCGGGCACAGCCGCCGCTGATCTGAGGCCGCAGGCCCTCACCCCGCCCTCTCCCGCCAGCGGGAGAGGGTGCCGCACGCCGCGCTCTGCCCACCCAAGGCGGGCCGGTTTGTAGTTCAAGCGCTGCAGCAAGAAGAGCCGCTGCTTTGCATCGGTGGGCACTTGGTCGTGCCGTAAGAGCAGAAGACGCAGCAATCACCGGCCCTGGGGTGCAGCACGGTCTTGCAGGCCTCGCACTCGTAGAAGCCGCCATCGTGGCCGCGCTGGGCCGTGCGGCGGCGGCCAGGTGACGCTGCANNCGCCTACGCCAAGCGCGGGTCGAATTCGAACGGGTCGCGTTCCTTGACCAGCATCACCTGCGCCAGCAGTGGGTGCGCGGCGTTGATGAGCAGGTTGTTCTCGGCCGGCTCCACATAGGAAGGCACCCACAACGCCAGATGCGCGGCCTCGTCCAGCCAGCGGTCGCCGAAGGCCTGCGAGACGGTTTCACTCTGCCGCCAGTGCGGCGGCAGACCCAGCTCTTGTGCGCTGGGTGGCACGGCCCCCGCCGGCAAGGTGAGCTCGAACAAGGCTTGCCCGATGGGCTCAACGCCGTTGGCATGCACGCGCATTTCAAGCTGCGCCAGCGCACGGCTGCTGGCGGCGTAGATCAGCCGGCGCGGGCGGGTGCCCAGGCGCAGGCTGTGCCAGCGCCCGCTCGCCAGGGTTGAGCCGTAAGCCTGCGCGGCGGCCGACATGGCCAGCGCCAGGCCAATGCGGTAGGCGACGCTGGCGGGTGCCGGGCTCAAACCACGCCGCCGTAGCGCAGCGCGACGAGCATGGCCTGGACCTTGTCCATGCCCCAAGGGGTACGCGCGCGCTTGAGCGGCGTTTCGGCGCCCAGCGCCGGGTGGGGCCGTGTGAGCCACAGTGCCGCCTGTTGCGGCGCGCCAAACACCTCTGTGGCCAGTGCCATGAGTGCCGTGGCCTGCAGAGCCTTCACGGCGGTGTCTTGTGGCAGCGCGGCACCGCTGGCCTTGCGCCGGCTGACCGTGGTGCGGTCGATGCCGGCGAAGTCGAGCACATCGCGTGTTTCCAGGCCGCTGGCGGCAGCGAACTCAGCCAGGTAGTCGGGGTGCAGGCCGTGCACGGCCAGGCTTTCGGCGACATCAGTGGACATGTGGTAGCCCGGTTTGCCCGGGGTGCCGGGCAAGGAATCGCCCACCATGAGGTCGTTCGTGGCCAGCAGCAGCCGGCCGCTGCCCGAGCGCGCTGCCTTTGTGCCGTCGCGCTGCTGCCCCGCGTTTTCAGCCAGCAGGTTGACGGCCCGTGCCCATTCGCCGGGTGACGATGCCGGCCAATGCGGCTGGGCTTGGGTGCGCGGCTTGGCCAGTGTGGTCANNCAGTGTGGTCATGTCTTTGGCTCCGGTTTGTGCAAGTGCACGCATAGCGTAATGCAATTGCACAAAAAATGGCAAACTACTGCTTCGACAACCGCCACGCCGGCGGCGCGTCAGCGCAGCTGCACCGACACATCGGGCTGCCCCATCAAGGGCAGCACCACGCAGTTGACGGCCGCCTCGCCCGGGTCAAGCTGGACAAACGCTGCCTCAGCGAATGGAACCCCTGCCATGCATGCGCCACCGTCAGCCGTTGCGTCAAGTCCGGGGCCTCAAGTTGACCCACCCTCACCAGAAACAAAACCGGTAAGTCTTTGATTTCAGTGGAATCGGGGTCAGGGGAAGGTGAACCGCCACAGGTGTAGTTGTCATGCTGTGGCCATGGTTGGATTGATCTCGAAGCCGAGCGCGGCGGCGCGGCGCTTGAGGGCAACGGTTTGTCGCTTCTCCGCGAACGCCGGGTGCCGACAGGGCGCCTGCGATGCTCTCAGCCGGCCGCCCCGGCCCCCAACCACTTCAGCACGGCGGCGTGCAGCACACGCAGATCCACGGGTTTGATGAGGGAGTCATTCATGCCCGCCGCAATGCAGGCACGGCGGTCTTCGTCAAAGGCGTTGGCCGTCATCGCCAGAATCGGCGTGGCCTCGCAGCCCGGCAAGGCACGGATGGCACGCGTGGCCGTCAGGCCGTCCATGCCTGGCATCTGCATGTCCATCAGGATCAGGTCGTAGGTGCCGGCACTGGCCATCTCCAGCGCCTGGCGGCCGTCCACTGCCGTATCCACCACCAGGCCCAGGCCATGCAGCATGGCCAGCGCCACTTCGCGGTTGACCTCGTTGTCTTCGGCCAGCAGGATGCGCGCGCCGGCATGGTGCTGGCGCAACTGCGCTGCGGCATCGACGGCGTGGGTGGCGACGGTGCCTGCGCTGGGCACGATGCCGTGGCCACGCTGCAGCCTTGCCGTAAACCAGAAGCTGCTGCCCACGCCCGGTGTGCTGTGCGCACCCGCTTCGCCGCCCATCAGTTGCGCCAGCCGCAGGGTGATGGCCAGGCCCAGGCCGGTGCCGCCGTATTTGCGCGTGGTGGAGACGTCGGCCTGCTCAAAGGCCTGAAACAGCGTGGGCATCAGCGCCGGGGTAATGCCGATGCCGGTGTCTGCAACCTCAAAGCGCACCAGCAAGTCGCCGCCGCCTTCTTGCAGCAGCGTGGCACTCAAGGTGACGGAACCGTGCTCGGTAAACTTGATGGCGTTGGCCGCATAGTTGAGCAAGGCTTGCTGCAGCCGCGTCGGGTCACCGCGCAGCCACTGCGGCACGGCACCACCGTCCACCAGCACCACCAGCCCCTTGCTGCGCGCCGACTCGCCGATGATGGACTCGACGTTCTCGAGCACAACACCGAGGTGGAAGTCGGTGCTCTCCAGTTGCAGCCGGCCGGCTTCGATCTTGGACAGATCGAGGATGTCGTTGATGATGGCCATCAGGTGCTGGCCCGCGCCTTCGATCCTGTCCAGCCTGAGCAGCTGTTCTGGCGTGGCTCCGTCGCGCCGCATCAGGTGGTTGAGGCCGAGGATGGCATTCATCGGCGTGCGGATTTCGTGGCTCATATTGGCCAGGAAACGGCTCTTGGCCAGGTTGGCGGCTTCGGCCTGCCGGTGTGCCGCAGCCAGCTCCAGCGTGCGGCTGTGCACCAGGTCTTCCAGGTGGTGGCGGTGGCGGCTAATCTCGTCGTCCAGACGCTTCTTGTCAGTGATGTCGCGCACGATGGAGATGACCGAGTCCGCAGCACAACACACCAGGCGGGCCTCAAAGTGCCTTTCGTGGCCAGCCACCACGAGCGCGTAGTGCAGCTCCTGCACCGCGCCCGTTTCCAGGGCCAGTGCAATGCCACGCATGAGCAAATCAGCCACCGGCCTGGGCAAAACTTCATCCACCCTGCGATGCAGGAAGGTCTCTGCGGGCGCATAAAGCAAACCCGGGTCGGGCGTATAAAAACCCAGGTGTTCACCGTCTCGGCCGAGCAGGAATATGAGGTCGGGAATGGCGCTGATGAGCGCCCGGTTCTGTGCCTCGCTCTCGCGCAGCGCCGTCTCGGCCAACTTGCGCCCAATGGCCAGTGCAATATGGAATNNGTGCAATATGGAATGCAATGGTCTTGGCCAGCGCGGCTTCACTTTCTGAAAAGTGGTGCGGCGCATTGAAATAGACCATGAACTTGCCGATCAGGCGGCCGTGCATCACCAGCGGCACAAAACCCAGTGCGCGCACACCTTCGGCGCGGGTCACGGGACGGAAGTGCGCCAGCTCCGCGTCCAGCTCCACGTCGTCAACCCATACCGGCTGCGCATCCACCGCCTCTTGCGGCCAGGGCGTGTGCCCGTCAGCCGCCAACATGTAGGTGTCTGATAGGCCCCTGCTGGCCACAAAACGCATCACACCTTGCGCGTCGAAGAGCAGGATCGAGGCCCGGTCTGCCTTCAGCAACTGCAGCAGCCCGTTCATGGCCTGCTCGTACACCTGCGCTATTGACTCGGCGTCGCTGATCGTTGTGCTCAGCAGATGGATTGCCAACACCTGCTGCAGGTGCTGATGCTCCACAGCCTGCACGCGCTTGCGCTCCGAGATGTTGACGCCCACACCGTGGTAGCCCACGAATTTGCCCTGCGCGTCAAAGCGCGGCACGCCGCTGGTCGAAAACCACTGCGCCTGGCCTTGCACGTCAGGCCGGCGCATCTCGAAATCACGAAACGGCAAATGGGCGCGCAGCAGCGCCTTGTGCGCTTCCCAATCGCTGGCCGACAGGTTCAGCGCCGGTATGTCCCAGCGCGTGCGCCCGATGTGCTCGTCGGCAGAAGTGCCAAATTCATCTGATTTGTCACCGTCCATGCGCACAAAGCGAAACTCTGCGTCCTGCTCCCAGAACCAGTCTGACGACAACTCGGCCAGTTGGCGAAAACGCTCCTCGCTCACCTGCAGCGCCGCCTGCACCTTGTAGGCCTCGGTGACATCGCTGAACACCAGCACCACGCCCACGATCTCGCCCGCCGGGTTGCGGATGGGTGCGGCGCTGTCCGATATCTGGTATTCGCTGCCGTCGCGGGCCAGCAGCACGGTGTGGTTGGCCAGGCCAACGATCTGGCCACTCTCGATGACCCGCTGCACCGGGTTGACCTGGCGCTGGCGTGTCTGCGCATTGACGATGTGCAGCACCTCGGGCAAGGGCCGGCCCACGGCATCGGCCAATGGCCAGCCAGTGAGGCGCTCGGCGGTGGCGTTCATGCGCGTGACCAGACCGGTGGCGTTGGTGGCAATGACGGCGTCGCCTATCGACTGCAGTGTGATGCGCAGGTTTTCTTCGCTCAGCCGCAATTGCTCTTCGGCGCGCTTGCGTTCGGTCAGATCGGTGACGACAGAAATCGCGCCGGCATAAGGCCCGCTGCTTGCACGCGGCGCACCCGTGATCGACACCGGCGTGGTGCCGCCATCAGCGCGCAGCAAACTCGATTCGTAGGTGCTGGTCTGGCCCGCCTGGCGCAAGGCCCGTTGCTCGTCCAGGGTCGGGCGATCCTCAAGCCCGGTGACTTCGTCGGGACGTTTGCCGATCAGGTCCACGGCGGCGCAACCCAGCACGCGGGCGAATGCCGGGTTGACGAACTCGAAGCGGCCCTGCGCATTGGTGACGGTAATGCCCTGCCCCACGGTGTTCACGACGTGGGCAGCAAAGTCGCGCTGCGCCTGCAGTTCTTGCTCGATACGTTTGCGCGCGCTGAGATCGGTGTTGCTGCCGGCCGCGCGGACGGCCCTGCCGCTGGCGTCACGGGCGACAAATGCGCGCGACAACACCGGCACATAGTGGCCGGCCTTGTGGCGCAACCGGTATTCGATCTCGTAGTTGGCGGCGTCGCTGGCGTGCACCTGCGCCACAAACTCCATCACACGCGCTGCATCGTCCGGATGCATCAGTTGGCGCCACGGGTCCGCACCGGGCGGCAATTCGTTGGGCGTAAAGCCGAGCATCTCAAACCAGCGCGGCGAGTGGTAGGCCTCGTCATTGACCAGGTTCCGGTCCCAGACGCCATCCATAGAACCCTGCAGGACCAGGCGCAAACGCTCTTCGGACTTCAACAATCTGGCGTCGGCCTGGTGCTTGTAGAGCGCCATTTCAATCACGGTGCGCATCTCGCGCTCGGAAAACGGCTTGAGGATGTAGCCGAAGGGCTCAGAGAGCTTGGCGCGCGCCAAGGTGTCGTCCTCAGAAAACGCCGTCAAAAAGACCACCGGCAAAGAAAACTGGCTGCGGATGGCCTGGGCCGCAGAGATGCCGTCCATGCCGGACGCGAGTTCGATATCCATCAACACCAGGTCGGGCCGCAATTGCCCGGCCAACTCGACAGCCTGCTCTCCCCGGGTGGCGTGGCCCACGGGCTCGTAGCCCAACGCCTCCAGTTGCAGCCTGATATCACGGGCCACGATGGCTTCGTCTTCGACGATCAGGATCCTTGGCTTGTTCATGGGTACCGCCACTTTCATTCACGCATCCTGCACGGGTGGCTTGGGCTCGTCGGCCCGAAACGTGACGACAAATGCCGCCCCAGGCCCGGGTTCGATGGCAAGTGTGCCGTCAAGCTGCCCGGTCAGATCAGCCACCACTTGCAAGCCCAGCGAGCTGCCGCGCAGTTGCTCAAAGTTGGCGGGCAGGCCAACCCCGGTATCGCTGACACGCAGGCGCACCTGCGGGCCACCGTCCAGCGCATGCAGCTCCACCCGCACCTCACCACCGCGGGCGTCGGGGAAACCATGTTTAAGGCAATTGGAGATCAGCTCGTTGACGAGCAGGCCGCAGGGCGTGGCCTGGTCCATGCCGACCTTGACCGAGGCCAGATCCAGCTCCAGACGCACGGCGCCGTGCTGGGTGAGCTGGGTGCGGAATGCCTGCGTCGCCAGTTGCCTGAGGTAAGCACCCAGATCCACCGCCGCGTAAGTGCCCGAGCGGTAGAGCGACTCATGCAGCAGCGCCATAGAGCGGATGCGGCCCTGCATGTCGGCCAGCACGGCCCGCGTATCGGGTACCACGCTGCGCCCGGTCTCCAGCCGCAGCAGGCTGGTGATGACCTGCAGGTTGTTCTTCACCCGGTGGTGCACTTCCTTGAGCAGCGCCACCTTCTCCAGCAAGGACGACCGCAACTCTTCCTCGGCCCGCTTGCGCTTGCTGATGTCCTGCACAAACACCACCAACCGCCCCCCTTCGAGCGAGCGAAACTGGACGCTGACCTCGACCGCGAAAACGCTCCCGTCCTTGCGCCGGTGCGCGGTCTCGAAACGGTCTTCGCCCTGCGCCATGACCTCCTGCAGATGGGCGGCAGCCCTTTCGGGCGTTTCCACGGCTTCCAGGTCGGCAATGCACATGCGCAGCAATTCGTCCTCAGCGTAGCCGCTCATGCGGCAATAGGTGTCGTTGACTTCAAGCAGCCGCCCCTGCGTGTCCGCCAGCCAGAAGCCGTCCATCACGGTGTCAAGCAGGGCACGGTGCCTCTGCTCGCTCTTGTGCAGCATCCGGTTGAGTCCAAGCGTCACCGCTTCAACCTCCGCCGGCCCATGCACCAGCGGCGCACGCACCGTGCTGTCGCCTTCAACCAGCCGCTCTACGGTGCGGGCCAGCGATTCGATGGGCCGCACCATGGCCCGCGCCATCCACCAGGCCAGTGCACAGGCCAGCAGCAAGATGCCCGAGCCAATCAGCACGCCGCGCCTGAAGACGGCATTCACGGCGGCAAAGGCCTCGTCCTCACGCATGCCGGCCACCACCCGCCACCCCACCTTGGGCACCTGGGTAAAGGCAAACAGCCGCCGCACACCGTCGACACCACCGCCTGCCGCATAGCCCTGGGCCTGGCCCTGCGTGGCGCTCGAGATCGCCGGCGGCGGCTGGCCTATCCATTGCTCGGGGTCTGCCGAGCGCAGCACGATTTTTCGCGACAAGTCGGTCACGGTGAACGTCACGCCGGGCGGGGCCGAAGCCATCATCTCGCGGTTCAACTGCAGCAGATCGGTGGGCAGCAGCAGCAAGCCTGTTGGCTTGCCCGCATCGTCGCGCACCGGGTGCGACATCACGGCCACCCAGCGCCCCGACTGCGGCCCGACGAATCCGTCGCTGACCAAAACCTCGTTGCTTTGCAAGGCACGCGCAAACCACGGCAAGGTCAACGCCTTGGCCTGCGGCACGGTGTTGGCAAAGACGCTGCATTCATTGGCACCGGCCAGGTCCCGCACCACGACATTGGTGAACTCCGGGTGCAGTGAAACGTATTCGCGCAAGATCGGGTCGCAGTGGCGGGCATCCAGCAACCTGACCTGCGGCCGCTGGGCCAAGCGGCCGAGCACCGCGTCGTTGCGGTTGAAGTAAGCGCCCAGGCGAGTGGCCACGATTTCGGCATGGACCTTCAGCTGCGCCTGGACCGCAGCGCGCGCCGCTTGCCTCTCGTCCAGCAGGTCTTTCAAAAACGCGGCAAATGCGGGGACAAGCGCAATCACCACCAGCAGGATGAGTTGGGTGCGGATGGACAAGCGGCTGAATCGGAAAGTCATGGCCGACCCTATGGTGCTTGCACGGGGCCTTGTTGAAGCGGTCCCATGAATTTACAGCGCGTTGGGTGCGGAATTGGGCGCATTAAAAGGTCTGCATCGCTTAAGGCGCCGCGCAAGTGAGCGCGCGCGCCCCACCCACGCCACCCGCGCAGCCCGGAATTGCCCCATGCCAGCCCGTCTATTCGGGCCCTGGCCCGGCCAGCGCAGCGCCACACTCGTCGCGCGTTATGGGCGCCGTGACAGGGCCGCAACCGCGGCCCGCGCAGTGCCTGCCTGCGCCCCACTGCCATGGCCCAACACCTGATCATCGGATCGTCCCACGCCCTGTTC
>CXWL01013684.1_pt1 | contig 11559 bp, 9 predicted proteins | sample 590931 | NCBI WGS metagenome assembly CXWL01 (sample SAMEA3498368, study PRJEB10139) | groundwater metagenome | biome: water well; material: biofilm material | place: Germany | collected 2015-04-27 | reverse complement strand
GCGCTCGACGAGGCAATGCGCGCCAAGGCACCGACGAAAGGCGCGCATGGGATCGTGCTCGCACATATCAGCCACGCCTACCACGACGGTGCGAGCCTCTATTTCACCTATGTCTGGCCGCGCGATTTGAACGATCCGATCGGCCAGTGGCGCGTCATCAAAGGCGCGGCCTCCGACGCAATCGTGCGCGTCGGCGGGACGATCACGCATCACCACGGCGTCGGCGAAGATCACGTGCCCTGGCTTGAGGCGGAGAAGGGTTCTGCGGGCATCGGCGTGCTGAAAGCGGTGAAGCGGGAGCTCGATCCGGCGGGCGTGATGAACCCTGGGAAGATGTTGAGGTAACCGACCCTTATCTCCCACCCTGTCTCGCCAACACCGCGTCCATCGCCGGGTCGCGGCCTGCGCGGTAGGCGATGAAGGTGAGTGGGGCTTCGATGTCGGGGCGAAGTGTGGTGACGCGCACGGGGTAGCGGTCGTTCAGCCAGAAGCAGGTTTCGCGGTCGGTGCAGGGGCCGTTGTAGATGTGGCGGCCGGCGGCGTAGCTGACCGTCAGAAACGCGTTCGGCAGCTTGAACGAACCGCCTTCCGCCCAGAAGTCGAGGCGGTCGCCCACTTCCTCACCGACGATCTTCACGCGGTCGCCGCCCGCCTCTTTCAGTGCAGCGACGGTCGTGATGGCGGCGGAGAATGTGAAGGGTGAAGTCAGGATGTAGATGTTCGCGCGCTCCACTACGTTCGGCAGCGCGCGGGCGAAGGCATACGTCTTCGTGTAGTCGCCGCCGCCGTTCATGCGCATGTCTAGGACGACGAAGGTTGGGTGATCGGAGCGAAGGCGGGCGAGCGCAGTGTCGAGGAATGGGGCCAAGGGCTCTTCGTCGCCGTCAGTGTTATGGCCCAGGCCGATGTAGAGACCGCCCGGCGGCAGCGGTGCGATGGTGAAGAGCTTCGTCGGGACTTGCAGATAGACGGGTACGTTGCCGTCCGGTTTGAGCAGGCTCTCCATCCCCTCGGGTGCCTGCGGATAGAGCGTGCGGACCGTGTTCGAGACCCAGGCGGAGCGGTCGCGCTGTTCGGCTTCGATCTTGCGAATGAACGGCGTGCCGTTGGCGAGGACGCCGCTCAATGTCAGCGCGTTGCGTTCCTTTGCGACGCCGGCTGCCTGCAACAGCGCCGGGGATTCGAGCATCGGGATCAGGCGCACGCGGCGGCGCGCTTCGGTTCCGCCGTGATAGCGGCGGATGACGGCGTAGACGGCGTCGAGGCGCTTGCCGTCGATTGCGTCGATGCGCGCGCCCAAGAGATCGGCCACATTCGAGTTCGCCCACAACACGTAGAGACCGTCGGCGAACAAGAATGTGCGGAGCGGCAGGCGCGGCGTGTCTTTGCGAAAGGCGTTTTCGCCGATCACAGTGTGAGCGTTGTCGGCGAGGGCCGCGATCTCGGCGACGCGCAGGACAAATTGTTCGTGGGTTAGGTTTCGCGCATCGGCGGCGAGGGCCTTTGCTTGGCGCAGCGCTTCTGCGCGGGCGCTCGGCGAATACGACCGGTCGAAGTTCGGGAAGGCCGCGAAATAGGCGGCGTCCGCCGCTTGCCCGTCGCGCGCGTCCGGCACCTCGACGGGTTCGGGTTTCGGCGGGCCATATTGGAAGCGTCGCTCAAGTTCACGCTCGTATGACGCCCGGTCGAGCGTGTTCGGATCGATGGCCTCGGCGCGCGCGGGTGCCGCCAAAAGCGCAAACGCGACCAGGGCTTGGACAAGAGCGTGTTGGTGCTGCATTCTCGCATGCTAGCGCAACAGTTCGCCGTCATCTCGTCGATTTGTTAGAGCGAGCGCGGGAATTTTGCATTCTGGGCCTTCGGAACGCGGCGATTTTGCATGCACGACAAGCAAGACCTTCTCATTGCATCATACCTTCAACACGACAACCGAATTGGCGTGGACGAACTTGCGCGCAAGGCCGGGCTTTCGCCCTCGGCGGTGCATCGCCGCATCGCAAAGCTCCGCGAGAGCGGCGTCATCACGGCGGATGTTTCCGTGCTCGATCCAAAGGTGCTTGGGTTCACGATGACGTTCATCGTCGAGATCATTCTGGAGAAGGTGCGGGTGAGCGAGGTGGCCGCGATCAAAAAGCGGTTGCGGGCGGCGCCGGAGGTGCAGCAAGTCTACAACGTCACCGGTGACACCGACCTGTTGCTGATCGTTCTGGCGCGCGACGTCGAACACTTCGAGCAGATATCGCGCGAGCTCTTCGCCGCCGACGCACATGTGCAGCGCTATAAGACGAGCGTCGTCATGGACAGGGTAAAGACCGGGCAGACGGTGCCGATCGACGGCGCATCGAGTGCCAGGCCGCCCGCTCGGCGCTAATTGAAGCGGTCAAGAAGTAGATTGAACCACGAACACCACAAAGAACACGAAATGCCGCTGGGATCGGCGTGCTCAAAGCAGTGGGGCGACCTTCGCTACTGCGCCACCCAGCGTGATGGTCTGCTCATGTGAACAGTACACGACCCAGTCATCGGTGTCGCTTGTCCAAAAGCCCTCGTCACCATTGTAGTAAAAGTCGGCTGCGTCCGCATCGAGGCAATAGTTTTCTCTGCCGGATTCGCGAAGTTCGTAGATGCGCCGAATTCCGGTATGTCGAAGAAAGTCTCGAATTCGATCCTGCAAATTCGCCTCATCGATCTTGTCGATCTCAAGCGCAACCAAAGACGCATGCGTCTTAGGGCCCAACGGAAACCAATAGCCGTTCGGTACGCCCCATGTTGTCTTGAGCCTTTCTCGAAGCAACTCAACTTCGCTCGATCTAAGAACTCTGCGATAGGGCAACGGTTCTTGAACCGGAACCGTGTTGGCCGCGCCTAATGCCTCGACAAAGAGCTCTCGTTCGTTGGTTTCAGCCTGTTGCGCGATTGGGTTTTGATGTTGACCCGTGAACAGAGTGTTCGCGTTGAGACCTGCTGCGCGCAACAGTTCGCGAAGCTGATTGACCGGAGGGAGGCTTTCAGAGTCGAGCTCCTCCACATCCAATAGGATGGCACGGAGCACATTGTAACGAGGGAATATCCCGTAAGCCTCTGGCGTGTAGTCCGTCCCGCGGTGATCTCGCCCTGCCTCCGCGAGCCGGGAGTATTCCTCAGACCATCGACGGAACCTTTCCGCGCAATAGCGTCGGGCAAAGGTATGAAGGGCTTCGGCGGGACTCATGACGAGAGCTGTGTTCTTATCCCACCCGCACCATGCGTTTGCCGAAGTTGTCGCCGGCGAGGAGGCCGATGAGGGCTTTTGGGGTGTTCTCGAGGCCGTCCATGATGTCTTCGGGGACTTTGATTTGGCCCGACTTCACCCAGGCTTGGAGGTCGGACAAAGCTTTGTCGCGTTCGGCGTAGTAGTCCATCACGATGAAGCCTTGCATCGTCAGGCGCTTTGTTACGATGAGGCCTGGGATGCCGCGGGGGCCGGTTCGGGGCGCTGCACCGTCGTATTGGCTGACCGCGCCGCAGCAGGCGATGCGGCCGTGGTTGTTCATGCGGAAGAGGCAAGCTTCCAGGATGTCGCCGCCGACGTTGTCGAAATAGACGTCGATACCTTTCGGTGCGGCTTCTTTCAGCGCGCCACCGACGGCCTTCGCCTTGTAGTCGATCGTCGCGTCGAAACCGAGTTCGCGGGTGAGCCAGTCGCACTTCTTCGCACCGCCCGCGATGCCGACGACGCGGCAGCCTTTCAGCTTCGCAATTTGACCGACGAAGACGCCGACCGAGCCCGCCGCCGCGGAGACGACGACGGTTTCGCCGGCCTTCGGCTTGCCGACGTTGAGCAGGCCGAAATAGGCGGTGAGGCCGGCGATGCCATAAACGCTCAGCAAGTGCGACAGCGGCTCAATGCGCGGGAGCTTTTGCGCATGCTTTGCGGGAAGGCTTGCGTATTCCTGCCAACCGGTGTCGGCGAAGACGAGATCGCCTTTTGCGAAGCCCGGTGCCTTGGCCTCGACAACCTCGGCGATGGCGCCGCCGGCCATCACCTGCCCCGCTTCGATCGCCGCGCGATAGGTCGCGCCTTGCATCCAGGCGCGGTTCGCGGCGTCGAGCGAGATCAGCTTCGTCTTGAGAAGGAGTTCGCCTTCTTTCGCTTGCGGCATGGCGGCTTCGGCCAGGCGGAAGTGTTCGGGGCCGAGCTTGTCCTTCGGCAGCTCGACGATATGGATTTGGCGATTGGCCATGGTCGTTCGTCCTTCGCGAATACGGAGCGGATGGTTTTGAGGGCCAACCTCGCACAAAGATTAACGAAAACGAAGCAACATTCATTCAGAGGTAACGCATCGGGCTCGAACATGGGCGCTTCGGGCAGAGGCCAGGCCAGGATTGATGTTGCACTCGCACTCGAGAGCATTTGCGCGCGCGTGCTCGGTCTTCGGCGCGATCCTGCTTTTGCTTTTCGCGATGCCGGCGAGCGCGGATTTGCGCACAAGCCCCGCTTGGTACGATCAGAATGCGGTCGGAGCCTCGCCCGATTGGCACTACCGCGTGCCCGTCAATGTGCCCGCAGGCACCGCGGTCAACTCTACGATCAAGGTGGACGTCGATTTCAACGCCCTGCTTGCGACCATGGGGGTCAGCGGGACGTTCGACGTGAACAGTCCGCGCATCGTACGGCCGGGCGGGTCGCTTGCTACGCGACAGGAATTCACCGACAGGATTTACAACGGCGCGACGGACGGGGCGAACAACGGGCGCGGGGAAATCCGGTTCATTCTCGAAGACGCCGGCGCCAGCGTCTATCACGTCTATTTCGACATCACGCAGAACGGCGCGAAGGCCGCCAATCCGCAGACCCCGATCAACGGCAACTTCGAACGGGGCGCTGCGGTTACGTCGCAGCCCGCGGGATGGAATGCGCCCTCCGGCGCATCGAGCCTCGACGCGCAAGTGAGACCTTCCGAGACACCGTCGGTCACGACCGACGGGACGAACGCCTACCCGACGCCCAAGACAACCGACGGCACCCCGCGCACCGGCGCGTTCTCCTACATGATCGGTTCGCGCAGCCAGAACGAGAGCGGTGATTCTTCGCGTACGATCACAAGCACGTTCACGGTCCCCGCTTCGAACCCGGGCAACTTCACGGTCCGGTGGCGTGTCGAAGGCTGGGACTCGACCGGGTACGACACACTGACCATCCGGCTCAATGCCGGCGGCACGACGATCAACGTCGTCGGCCCCGCTTACGGCAACTACACGACGGCGCCGCACAGCCCAAACCTCAGCAACGCCACCAACGCGCCGCAAAGCGCCCTCCAGCCGGGCTACCGGGCCTACAACTACTTCGACATGACGTCGACCGGCCTTCACACGCAGGGCATGAGCGTCGCGGCGCAGGGCCAACCCTGGTGGACGCGTAGCGTTTCGCTGGCGCCGTTGGCCGGGCAAACGGTGACGCTGACCATCCGGTCCTCGCACATCAATCGCTTTCGCAGTTGGTTTCACATCGACGACGTCGAATGGTCGGTCGTGAACGGCACGCTGGGCGCGCCGCAAGGGTTTGGCGTCGCGTTCCTGACACCGACGGCCGCCACGGCTGGGATCACGCCGCTTTCGATCTCCGTCCGGGTCGACGCCAATCCAACTGCTACAGCGTCGCCGGTCACCGTCGAAGTGATCAATCCCGGCGGCGGCTCCATTCGTACCGCGCCGTTGTTCAACGACGGAACGCACGGCGACGCCGTGGCCGGCGATGCGATCTGGACGAACGACGGCAGCGTCCCAGCCGATAGACTGGTCCTTCCTGGCGGAGCGCTGGGCGGCTCGTGGCGTCTGCGTGCGTTCGCCCGCGACGCCTCCACCAGCACGGTCGGTGCGCGAAACGGCGTGATCCGAGGACCGGGGACCGGGCCTGCGCCCGAGACGGAAGCCAACTACTGGAACATCGACGAGTTCTTGCTTGGCGCCGGTGCACTTAGCATCACCAAGACCAGTTCGGTCGTCAACGACCCGTTCAACGGCACGACGAACCCAAAACGCATTCCCGGTGCGACCATTCTGTACTGCGTTCTGGTGTCCAACACCGGCAGCGGTCCCGTCACGTCCGTCGTTCTTACCGATACGATCAACCTGCCGGAGGTCTATGTCGCCGGATCGCTCCGCTCGGGGGCGACCTGCGCCACCGCCGTTATTGTCGAAGACGACAACAACACCGGCGCGGACGAAAGCGACGCTGTCGGCGCGAGTTTCAACGGAACGACGGTGAACGGCACGACGGCGAGTTTGGCCGCCGGGTCAACGATCGCGATCGCCTACAACATCACGGTGCAGTAGCTACTGACCCAACGCTTGGCGCAGAGCCTTTGCGGCGTCGGCGATTGCGGTGCGCGATGTCGGAACCACGGCCGACATGTTGAAAAAGCCGTGCACCATGCCGGGGTAATCCACGTGGACCGCCGCGACGCCGGCACGATTCAGCTTGTCGACGTAGGCTTTGCCTTCGTCTTTGAGCGGATCGAAACCGGCGGTGACGACATAGGCGCGCGGAAGACCCGCGACGTCGGGCGCGGCCAATGGCGACAGGCGCCAGTCGTTCGGGTCGGCGCCCGGGGCGTATTGGTCGAAGAACCAATGCATCGTCTGCTTCTCGAGGAAGTAGCCTTCCGCGAAGCTGGTCATAGAGCCGGTCTCGGCTTTCCATTGCGTGACGGGATAGATCAGCAACTGGTGGACGATGTGCGGACCGCCCTTTTGCTTTGCCATCAAGCACACGACGGCCGAGAGGTTTCCGCCGGCGCTGTCGCCTGCCACAGCGATGCGGTTCGGATCGACACCCAGGTTCGCTGCATTCGCTTCCACCCACTTCACGGCGGCATAAGCGTCCTCCGCCGCGGCGGGGAATTTGTGCTCCGGGGCGAGGCGATAGTCGACGGCGATGACGCGAGCGCCCGTTTCATTCGCGAGCGTGCGGCAGAGCGCGTCGTGCGTGTCTAGATCGCCGATCACCCAGCCGCCGCCATGGAAATAGACCAAAGCCGGGAGGGCCGCGCCGCCGCCGGCGACGGGCGTATAAAGACGCAGTTTGATCTCGCCCGCCGGCCCCGGCATCACGACATTCTCAATCTTGCCGATCGCGATCGCCGGCGGCTCCAAGACGGTCGCCATTGCGCGATACATTTCGCGGCCTTGCGCCGGCGTCAGTTCCCACAGCTTCGGCTGCGGGTTTGCCGCCATCTGGTCCATCAGGCCTTTGACTATCGCGTCGAGCGCCATCGTCTGCTTCTTTCAGGTCGTTTGCGGCGCGCATCAAATAGGCGCCGCGGCACGTGTGCAAGTGTCGCGGATTCAACCCTTGGCGAGGTCGGTCGTTAACACTTGCGGCTTGTCAGACGACGATCACGTCCGGCGCCGGGGTTGTTGCATAGAGCGCTTCGACCAATTTGGCGCGGCGGTCGAGCGTGGCGCGCTGGTTGACGTTACCTTTGTCCGTGATTTCGTGGCCGTCGATCGAGGGCGGTTCGGTCATCAGCATCAGACGGGCGACTTTGCCGGACGAGCCACCGGCGCCCTTGTTGTGCTTGCGCAGTGCCTCGCGCACGAACTCGACGACCGTCTTCGAACGCAGAATCTCGTCGGGCGTTTTCAGGTTCGGGTCGGCGCAGATTTCGCGGGCGGCGCCCATGTTCGGCCAGGCCAGGACGGCAACGAACTCCTTGTCGAGGCCGGCCACCACGCAGTCTTGGATCAGGGGCGAGGCCGCGGCGATGACCTCGGCGCGCAGCGTCCCGACCGAAACCCACGTGCCTGAGGAGAGTTTGAAGTCTTCCGTCACGCGGCCGTCGAAGACGAGGCCTTTGGCAGGTTCGTACGGGTCGACGAACTTTGCGGCATCACCGAGTTTGTAGAAGCCTTCTTCGTCGAAAGCGGCTTCGGTGAGGTCGGGGCGGTTCAAGTATCCCGGCGTGACGGTCGGGCCTTTGACGCGGACTTCGAGCTTCTGACCATTCGGGACAAGCTTCAGCGTGATACCGGGCAGAGGCAAGCCGATCAGCCCTACCCGTTCGGTCAACCAATGCACCACAGTGATGCCCTGGGTTTCGGTGGCGCCGTACATGGTGGTGAGCGCGAGACGGTGGCCAGTCGATTTGATCGCAAGCGCTTGCATGCGGTCGTAGAGGTCGTCGGACAGCGTCGCGCCGCCGTAGCCCATGTAGCGGAGCTTCGCGAAGAATTTATCGCGCAGCTTGTCGTCGCGCTCCATCGCGTCGGCGAGCATCGCGAAGGCGATCGGCGCGGACCCGAAGACGAGCGGCGAGATTTCGCGCAGGTTGCGCATCGTCTCATCGAACATGCCGGGAATCGGCTTGCCGTTGTCGAGATAGACCGTGCCGCCTGCATTCAAGTTGCCGTTAAAGCCGATGTTGCCGGCTGAGATATGGTTCCACGGCATCCATTCGAGGCTTTCGGGGATTTCCTCAGAGTTCGCCGGCTCGGCGCGCAGCGACTCGCCGCCGGCAATCACGGCGCACATCATGCCGTGCGTTTGGATGACACCCTTCGGCATGCCGGTGGAGCCGGAGGTGAAGAGATACTTGGCGACGGTTGCGTGGTCGATTTTTTCCATCGACGCGCGGACGGCGGGACCTGCATTCGTTTGCAGCAAGCTATCGTACGAAGTCGACGGCATATCCGGCGCCGGAACGACGGTCACGATCTCGATGCCGGTGAGGTCGAGCGCTTTGATCGCGCGTTCGTAGAGCGGGCCGTTGTCGACGAAGATCATCTTCGGCTTGGTGAGCGCGGCCACGTGGCGGAGCTTGCCGTGATCTTGGCTGAATAACGAATAGGCGACCGAAACCGGCGCGACCGGCACGCGCGCCTTCATCGCACCCAACATCATCACCGCGTGCTCGATTGAGTTACTGGACAGGATCAGCAACGGCGTATCCGGACCAAGGCTTCGGTCGAGCAGCGCCTGGGCGACGGCGTTCGCATGCTGGTTCATCTCGCCGTAGGTGATGTAGCGCCAGGGGCCTTGGGGCGTGCGCTGCGCGAGCAGATTGCGCGCCGGGTGTTCGGCGGCGCGTTCCTCCAGCAGGTGGGCGATCGAGCGGTGCATCGGCCCTAGGTCGTAGAGCGAGCGGATGATGTAGGAACCGTCACCGCGGCGCTGCGAATAGATCTTCGGCGGCAGCATCGGGAGCGGTTTGAACGGCGGCAGGGCTTTGGCCGTCGCGGTCATCGAGCGTTCCTTCCGTATTGTCGAATGGCGTAGGTTTCTAGATATTGCATGCCAACCGCCTATGGAGGAATACGTCTCATGCTCAAACGAACCGCCGCTACACCGGCGAAGCACATCTCGGCGGCGGAAGCGGCGGGACTGGTGAAGTCCGGCATGTGGCTCGATTTCGGCGGGATCAACGCGCAGCCGGAGGTGTTCGACAAGGCGCTGGCGGCGCGCGCAGGTGAGCTGTCGGATGTGAAAATCCGCTCATGCCTTTCGGTGCGACCGCTGGCGTTCCTCGAGACGGACCCCGAGTCCAAGCACTTCCAATGCTTCAATTGGCACTTCGGCGGCTATGACCGGGCCAAGCACGACGCGGGCCGCGTCGTCTATATCCCGCTCAATCTGGGCGAGGTGCCGGACTATTACCGCCGCTTCATCGATCCGCCGGACATCGTGATCTTGCGCGGCGCGCCGATGGACGAGACGGGCACGTTCAATTTCGGACCGCAAAGTGCGTGGCTTCGCGCGCTTGTCGAGCGCGCAAAGACGCTGATCGTCGAAGCCTCACCCGGCGTGCCCCACGTCTTTGGTCCGGGCAATAGTGTGCACGAGAGCGAGGTCGACTACATCATCGAAGGCACGTCCACACCGCCGACAGAGCTGCCGAAACAACCGATGAGCGAAGTCGACCGCGCGGTTGCGCGCCAAGTGGCGGCGGAAATCGAAGACGGCGCCTGTGTTCAAATCGGTATCGGTGCAATGCCGAACGCGGCCTGCGCGCTGATCGCGGAGAGCGGGGTCAAGAACTTGGGCATCCATACGGAGATGTTAACCGATGGGCTGATCGATCTCGTCAACGCGGGGTGCGTGACGGGAGCGAAGAAGAAGCTCGATCCCGGCAAAGTCGTCTTCACTTTCGCGTTCGGGTCGAAGTACATGTACGACGCGATTACGCGCAACCCGGAGATGCAGTGTCATCCCGTCGACTATACGAACTTGCCGCATATCATCATGCAGAACGACAAGGTCGTTTCGATCAACAACACCACGCAGATCGACCTGCAGGGGCAAGCCGCGTCGGAGTCGGACGGGCATCGGCATCTGACCGGCACCGGCGGGCAGCTACAGTTCGTGCGGGGCGCCTACGCGTCGAAGGGCGGGAAGTCGTTCATGCTTCTTTCGTCGACGTATGAGCGCAAAGGACAGCGCAAGAGCCGGATCGTCCTCGATCTCACGCCGGGTAACATCGTCACCACACCGCGCTCAGACATGATGTACGTCGTCACCGAATACGGGATGGTCAACCTGAAGGGGAAATCGACTGCCGAGCGTGCGCGTGCGCTGATCGGCCTCGCGCACCCCGATTTCCGCGAAGGCCTTGAGCGCGACGCCCGTGAAGCGGGATTGCTGCCGCGCTGGTTTGCTATGGGCGGCTGAGGTCGAATTCCAATCGCGGGAGCCGGCGACCTGGAATGGAACCCGACGGCACAAAACCGGCGTCGCGCGCACCCATGCGGCGATAGAAGTCCGTGGCGCCTGGGTCGGATTCGATTGTTAGACTGCGCGCACCGCGGTTGCGGGCCGCTTCGACCGCCCACGCGAATAAAAGCCTGCCCGCGCCCAGTCTCAGAGCATCGGGGGCCACGAACAATTTTTCGAGTGAACTCGCGGCACCGGTTACCGCTACCTGCACCACGCCGACGATACGGCCGCGGCTCTCAGCGACTTGGATGCTCGACTCCTCCAAATCGCGCGGCGCAAGCGTCAGCTCCGCGCGGCATGCCTCCATGAAGGCCGCGTCGTATCCCCAAACAGCCTTCGAGCGAAAACACAAATCGCTTAGCGCCGCGAGATCGGATTCGTGGGCTGGACGCAAGCGAGCATTGGAGAGTTGTGTCATGGCGCGTAAAAGTCACGACAGGTTGGGGGGATCAAGAGATCGGGCCGTGCGCGGCCGTCCTGATCCCAAGATGTATTGTCTCGGCGGCCTGCGTCGTCAACCAGGAGTGCGAGCCCGTTCCCGGCGCAGGCATTGCCTCAAGCGACAGTTCGCTTTCGCATTCGTGCACGACGCGATCAGTTAGATGGATGATCTGCGTGAAACAATTTCGTCCGGAGCGCGAAACGGGCGGCCCGTTGATGGACGCGCCGGACGTTACGTCGAGCTAACGCGCCCGGATGACAACGGGCAGCGACTTCACAACCGTCGCTTACATCTTGGCGCTGAAAGATCGTGATAGCGTCGCGGGACACGTCATCATAACATCGGCGTCTATTCGTGCGCGAACGCGCGTTCCTTCGAAGCACGTTTTCTTTCCTGCACGCCCATTACCTGGCGCGTGCGACACGCG
>CXWL01021249.1_pt1 | contig 11561 bp, 7 predicted proteins | sample 590931 | NCBI WGS metagenome assembly CXWL01 (sample SAMEA3498368, study PRJEB10139) | groundwater metagenome | biome: water well; material: biofilm material | place: Germany | collected 2015-04-27 | reverse complement strand
TGAAGAAGATTCCTTCGACAACATGAAGCTCATCGCGCAGCAATATGCTTATCCTTTCCCATACGTGATAGATGAAGCCCAACAGGTTGCCAAAAATTACGATGCGGTCTGTACGCCTGATTTTTTTGGCTTCAATAGCAATCTAGAGTTGCAGTATCGGGGCCGTTTGGACGCATCGCGCAAAGAAGCGGTAGCGGATGCGCCGCGTGATTTATTCAGTGCCATGCTGCAAGTGGCGCAAACAGGGCAAGGGCCGCGTGAGCAAATTGCCAGCATGGGGTGTTCCATAAAATGGAAAGCGTAATGGGTGCAACCATCAAAACGCCTGCGTATGGCACGATGAGTGCCATGCTCAAGGCGGTAATCGCGGCAGTTAAGTTGGTGTCGGCGGAGGAAATCATGCCGCGCTACCTTAAGGTGGCGCATCAGCTTAAAAGCGATGGCACGTTGTGTACCGAGGCTGACCTTGCCACGCAAGCCGCGCTGATTAAAAAGCTGCAAGCCATTCTCAACGTGCCTGTGTTAGGCGAAGAAATGACCGAAGAGGAGCAGCATGCCGCGTGGACTGAAGCGGAGCAAGGGTTGTGGTGCATCGACCCGATTGATGGCACGTCTAACTTTGTGCGCGGCTTGCCTTATTTCGCCACTTCCGTAGCGTTGTTACGCGAAGGCAAGCCCGTGTTGGGTGTGGTATATGACCCCTCGTCAAAAGAAATTTTTGCTGCCGAAAAAAATCGGGGTGCGTTTCTAAATGGCGCAAAATTGGTGAGTCGCACAACTGTAGAGACACTGGAAGATGCATTGGCGAGCGTGGATTTGAAAAGGCTCAAACAAAATCTGCTCACGCGGCTGGCAACCAATCCACCGTATGCCTCGCAACGCAACTATGGCGCGAGCGCGCTGGATTGGTGTTACACCGCAGCCGGCCGTTATGATTTGTATCTGCATGGCGGGCAAAAGTTGTGGGACTACGCGGCTGGCTCGCTTATCTACGCCGAATCAGGCGGATATGCGTGCTGTATCGAACATGATGAATTTGCGTCAGGCAATATATGGCAGCGTTCGGTGATTTTGGCACGCGACCAGAATATGTTTGAAGCCTGGAAAAATTGGGTGCGAGCGCAGCAATAACTCAAGGATAACCTTTGAAAATACTCATACTGGGTGCGGGTCAAGTCGGTTCGACTGTAGCGGAAAGTTTGGTGAGCGAAGCCAACGACATTACGGTTGTCGATTCCGATGGCGAGAAGTTGCGTCTTCTTCAAGATAGGTTGGATTTACGGGTGTTGGTGGGCAACGCCGCACACCCTTCCACGCTGGAAGCGGCGGGCATTGCTGATGCCGACATGCTGCTGGCGGTGACACAAAGCGATGAGGTGAATTTGGTGGCGTGCAAATTGGCAGCCAGTCTTTTTAATACGCCCACACGCATCGCACGCATTCGTTCGGCGGACTACTTGGATCGTGAAGAAGTGTTCAGCGCGGAAAATTTTTGCGTCGATTTGTCCATCTGTCCAGAACAAATTCTCACCGATTACATCGTCAAGTTAATTGAATTTCCCGAAGCACTTCAGGTGTTGGAGTTCGCTGAAGGTAAAGTGTCTTTGGTGGCAGTGCGCGCCTTTGACGGTGGGCCGTTGGTGGGTCGCCCATTGCGCGCCTTGCGTACTGATATGCCGCAAATCGACACGCGAGTGGCGGCGATTTTTCGTCAGGATCGTTCCATCAATATGACTGGCGATACCGTCGTGGAAATCGGCGACGAGGTATTTTTTATTGCCGCGACGGAACATATTCGTGCGGTAATGCAAGAGTTGCGTCGTATGGATAAACCAGTCAAGCGCGTGATGATCGTCGGCGGCGGCAACATTGGTCGGCGTTTGGCAAAAGCTCTCGAAAATAAATATCAAGTTAAGCTTATCGAATTCAACAAAAAAGTGTGCAACATGCTTGCCGAGGATCTATCCCGTTGCTTGGTGCTGCACGGCGATGGCACGGATGAAAAGCTCATGCAGCAAGAGCATGTGGCGGACATTGATGTGTTTTGCGCGTTGACCAACGATGATGAAAATAACATTATGTCTTCGTTGCTCGCCAAGCAAGCCGGTGCGCGCAAGGTCATATCCTTAATCAATCGAACCGCTTATGTGGGTCTATTGCAGGGCGGCAAAATTGATATTGCCCTGTCGCCTGCGCAGGTCACCATAGGCACACTGCTGGCACATGTTCGTCAGGGCGATGTGGCAGCCGTGCATTCGCTGCGGCGCGGTGCGGCGGAAGCGTTGGAGTTGGTGGCGCACGGTGATAGAGATTCGTCGCGTGTAGTGGGACGGCGCATTGAAGAAATTGACTCGCCGCAGGGGGCGACCATCGGCGCAATCGTGCGTGATGCGCAAGTGTTGATTGCGCATCACGACACCGTGATTGAGGCGGAAGATCATGTCATTGTGTTTGTCAATGACAAACGCTCCGTCGGCAAGGTTGAAAAATTGTTCCAAGTGAAACTGGGTTTTCTATAAATGCGGGGTTCTAAATATCTGTTAGAGCCGATGATGGCAAGGCAAAATCGAACGAGAAAACGGAGCTTACTTATTGTAAGTAAGTATTTGAAGTGCGATTTTAACGCCGCTAGCGCGGTTATGGCAGGTTTTTGAAATGTTGCGTGCGCTGACCGTTCTTCACGCTTTAGGCTTGATGTTGGTGGTATTCAGCATTAGTTACCTGATGCCCATTTTCGCATCACTCATCTATCAAGACGGCACATTGATTGATTTCGTGCAGGCGATGCTGTTGACCTTTGCAACGGGCTTCTTGATGTGGCTGTTTACCCGTCGTTACAAAGGCGAGCTTTCCATTCGTCACGGTTATCTCTTGGTGGTGGCAATGTGGACAGCCATGCCCGCTGTGGCAACCTTGCCGTTATTGCTGGTGATTGACGGGTTGTCGTTCACGGATGCTTATTTTGAAACCATGTCTGGTTTAACTACGACAGGTGCAACTGTGCTAGTGGGGTTGGACAACTTGCCACCCGCGATCAATCTGTGGCGACATGAACTCAACTGGCTGGGCGGTATGGGCATCATCGTATTGGCGGTGGCGATTTTGCCCTTGCTGGGTATCGGCGGGCGGCAACTGTTCAAGGCAGAAACACCGGGACCGATGAAAGACAGCGCGCTGACTCCGCGCATTGCCGAAACGGCGCGTAACTTATGGTTGGTGTACTTGGCAATCACTATCGCCTGCATCATTTCTCTAAAAGTGGCGGGCATAAATACCGAGAAAGGCATGAGCTGGCTGGATGCAATTTGCCATGCTTTTGCTGCAATGGGACTGGGAGGGTTTTCCACACACGATCAGAGCGTTGGCTACTTTGACTCTCCCGCAATAGAAGCGGTGTTAATTGTATTCATGTTGATTGCCGCGATGAATTTTGCGACCCATTTTTTGGCGTGGCGCGAAAAAAGCTTCAATCCGATCAAGCGTGACGTGGAATCGTTAACGACACTCGGCGTGATATTGGCAAGTTGTGTAGGTATTGCGGTGTTCTTGCAATGGCAGGGTGTTTACCCTGGTTTTTGGACAGCATTACGTCATGCCAGCTTTAATCTGGTTTCATTGGCCACCGATTGCGGCTTTGCCAGTGTGGACTTTAATCAATGGCCAATTTTTGCGCCGATGTGGATGTTGCTGCTGAGCTGTGTCACGGCGAGTTCGGGTTCAACGGGCGGCGGAATCAAAATGGTACGCACGCTGATTTTGTTCAAGCAAGCTGGGCGGGAATTTCTCAAGCTGCTGCATCCTGCGGTGGTGAATCCGATGAAAATTGGCGGCGCGGTCATCGCCAACAACATCGTGTTTTCAGTGCTGGGCTTTGTATTTTTGTATTTTATGAGCGTTGCCACACTCTCCTTTTTGCTATTGATAAGCGGACTGGATTTTGTTTCCGCATTCTCGGCAATCATCGCTTGTATTAACAATGCGGGTCCCGGATTGGGGGTGGTCGGGCCTGCCAGTAACTTTGGAGTGTTAAGTGATTTTCAAACTTGGGTGTGTACGGTAGCCATGTTGTTGGGGCGGCTGGAAATTTTCACCCTGTTGATTTTATTCACGCCGAATTTCTGGCGACGCTAAAAACGCCATGACAGCAAGCATGAGTTAAGTTAGCATAACGAGTTATAAAGTCGCTTAAAGACTATCTCCAAAGCCTATGTTTGGAAGATAGAATCACAAGATGGGGAATTGAGATGAGTGAAGAGCAACCATTGTCAGGCATCAAGGTGCTGCTAATTGATGACAGTAATACCATTCGGCGCAGCGGCGAAATCTTTTTATCCCAGGCCGGATGCCAGGTGATATTGGCTGAAGATGGCTTCGATGGCTTGTCTAAAGTGGTGGATAGTCAGCCTGACATCATTTTTGTCGATGTGATGATGCCGCGCCTAGATGGGTATCAAACCTGTGCGCTGATCAAAAAACACGATCACTTCAAAAAAACCCCCGTGGTGATGTTAACCAGCAAGGACACGCTGTTTGATCGCGCGCGTGGCAAGTTGGTCGGAGCTGATCAATATCTCCTTAAGCCATTCAATAAAAAAAGCCTCATCGAAGCGGTGATCACCCATACCCAAGCGAATGCTGAGGTGGGTTATGGCCATTAAAAAAATTTTGGTGGTGGATGATTCGGCAACCGAGCGGCATATTCTCGCAGGCATCTTGGGTAAAAAAGGCTATGAACTAGTCTTTGCCGAAGATGGTGAAAAGGGTGTGGCGCAAGCGAAATTAACCCTGCCTGATTTGGTGATCATGGACGTGGTGATGCCCGGCATGAATGGCTTTCAAGCCACACGCGCCATCACCAAAGATCCGCAAACGCAACATATTCCCGTCATTATTTGCACCACAAAAGATCAGGAAACTGACAAGGTGTGGGGTGCGCGTCAGGGTGCGAAAGACTATGTTCTCAAGCCGATAGACGCGACAGATTTATTGAACAAGATTGCCGCGTTAGCTTGAAAACACAAGAAATAGTAAAGTCGTCACTCAATGTTCGTGGGTGATTTAGCTATGATTAAGGGTGGAGCTTTGGGAGGCTCAATAGATGTCTAAGCGGCTTAATCTGCGCGAATTTCAGCAGAACCTGATTGATCAACTGCAAGCGAAAGACTTGTCTGTTGATCGCGTCACCACGTTAGGCATTCAAATTGCCAAGCAACATTGGCTGGTGGAAATGGCGGACATAGATCAAATCATGCCCGTTTCAAAATTGGCGAGTGTGCCGTTTGCCAAGCCGTGGTTTCGCGGCGTGGCGAATGTGCGCGGCAACCTCTATGGCGTGGTCGATATGAGCGCGTATCAGGCGGCGGGTCACGCTACTGGCGCGGTGGAAAACCGCATCATTTTGGTGTCCAATCGCTTTGAATTTAATGTGGGATTGTTGGTGGATCGCGTGTTTGGTCTGCGCGATGCCAGCGAGTGGATGCAAAGCGAATTGGCGGGGCAGATTGAATACCATGACGAGCAGGGCGTGTCGTGGCGCAAGCTCGATGTGGCGGGCTTGTTGGAGCAGGCGGAGTTTTTGCAAATAGGCAGTTAAAGTATTTTTGGCGGAGCGTGAAATCAAATGGCATTCAAACTAACAGAACTTAAATTTAATCTGAAGACCCTCATTGTTGCCGCGATTATTTTCTTCGCCCTCACAGTGATAACGGCCTACCTGAATAATCGGGAAGACCGCAGCAAAGCGAGCTATGTCGGACAGGCCGGGCAGCTGTCGATGTTGTCGCAGCGATTGGCAAAAGATGCTCAGCAGGCACTTGCGGGAAATGAAGAGGCGTTCGATACGCTATCCAAAAGCAAGGCGAGTTTCCAGGAAATTTTAACTCGGCTGGATAAGGGCGACATGACCTTGCCCGCCACGACAGGGGATGCGCGCGGCGTATTGACGGATGTCGTCAAAGCTTCAAACAAATCTCTTGAGGACATTAAAACGTTGGAGGCGGGACGTGCGGATTTGATCGCTTTGGGTAAAACCGTGAGTGCGATCAACGCGTCTATGGGTGAATTGCGCAGTGTGACGCAAAGTATGGCGGAGACATTGGGCGGTCCGCAAAAAGATCAGGCGACGCGCTTTGCGTTGGCGATGGAACGGGTCAGCAAAAATGCCAATATCACGCTGGGTGCGGCGGTAAGTAATGAGCAAGTCGCCAACCTCGGTTTGGAAGCGGGAATTGCCGAAGAGAGTTTGGTGGCGTTGCCCGCCTCGGATGCGAATGTGGCACTTGCCCAGAAATTATTTGCGGGCTACCGCAATGGCGTTCAGTTGGCAGCCCCGCAAGTGCGCAGCTTGGCAGCGGCTAAAACAGCGGCACAGGCAATCGTGGTCGAATCGGACGCGCTGTTGGCGAAATCCCAAGGATTGATTGAGGCGTATCAAAACTCATCCACCAAACAATCTACCAGCCTGTTAACGTGGCTGTTTGGCACATTGTTTCTGGCGACGTTGGCACTAATCGCAAAAACTTATTTGGATACTTCGCGTCGCCGCACCGAAGAAGCGGTGCGGACGAACCGCCAGAATCAAGACGGCATTTTGCGTTTAATGAATGAGTTGGGGGATTTGGCGGAAGGAGACTTAACAGTACGTGCGACGGTATCGGAAGACATTACCGGGGCGATTGCCGATTCGGTTAATTATACGACCGATGAATTTCGTAAATTGGTTACGCGCATCAACACTTCCGCCGAGCAAATGGGCGTGGCGACAAAAGAAGCGGAAAGTATCTCCAGGGGATTGCTGATTGAAGCACAAAAACAAGCTAAGGAAATTCAAGGAGCGGGTGAGGCCGTGCAACTGATGGCGCAATCTATTAAAGAGGTGGATTCCAGCGCGTCGCGTTCGGCGGATGTGGCAAGGCGCACTTTGGTGGTGACACAGCAAGGTGCGCAAGCAGTGCGTAACTCCATCACGGGTATGGATGGGATACGCGAACAAATCCAAGACACTGCGAAGCGGATTAAGCGGCTGGGTGAAAGCTCGCAAGAGATTGGTGAAATTGTCGATTTGATTTCCGATATTACTGAGCAAACTAACGTGCTGGCGTTGAATGCCGCGATTCAGGCGGCTGCGGCAGGCGACGCGGGGCGAGGTTTCTCGGTGGTGGCAGAAGAAGTGCAGCGACTGGCGGAACGTTCTGGCGAGGCGACCAAGCAGATTGGTGGCATCGTAAAAACCATCCAAGGTGACACGCACGACGCGGTAGCGGCGATGGAAAAAAGCATCTTGGGTGTGGTGGATGGTGCGGTGTTGTCAGACATGGCAGGTCAGTCACTCAAGGAAATTGAGCAAGTGTCGAATGAGTTGGCGACCTTGATTAACAGCATCTCGGTTTCTACCCAAGTGCAAACCGATATGGCGAGTGAGGTGGCGGGCGTGATGCAAGAGATTCTGCGGATTACCGAACACACCACAGAAGGGACGCGGTTGACAGCCAATTCCGTTGCGCAATTGGCGAATTTGACTTCGGATTTGCGCGGCTCGGTGGCAGGCTTTAAGTTGTAACGGGACTCGGTAGCTTGTCGGAAACGTCTGGCGGCAAGTGGTTTTTACAAGTACTCCATCAGAAACTTGAATTTTTAGAGATGCCTACATGATGAATAACGCGTCCTTCGATCAAAAAATACTTGCCGCAATCAAACCTGGGTTAACGAGTTCGCTCGCTGAAGTTGGCAACGGTATTGAGCAGTATCTCGCTTCACCGACGACCAATACGCCAGCTCTGGTAAGTGCATGCAGTCAGCTGCGAGGCTTGCAAGGCGTGTTGAAGATGTCTGGTTTGGAGGGTTTGGCGGTATTTTGTGCCGAGCTGGAGCTGGGCTTAAGTGACAATGCCACCAATTTGCAGCAGCTCACCACGTCGAGCCGCGACGTGTTTCGCCGTGCCTTGTCAGCTATCTCAAAATATCTGGATGCTTTGTCAGCGGGTGCAGATAACGCGGCGGTGAATTTATTCGACCAATATCAAACTCTGCAACAATTGCGCGGCTTGGAGATGTCGTTTAAGACAGATTTGTTTTACCCCAATTTAACCGTTCAATTACCTCTGCAAATTTTGGATATTGCGCAGCGCAGCGACAATGTTGTGCACCTAAAATTATTGCGCAGCCAATACCAGCAAGGTTTGATGCGCTGGTTGAGGCAGGATGACACGGTGGCGGCTGCGCAGCAAATGCAGCTTGCCGTATCAGGCGCAGTTGCTTGTGTGCCGCAAGATAATAGCCGCGCATTTTGGTGGATTGCGCAGGGATTTTTTGATTGCCTCCAGCAGAATGACCTTCCGGAGGAATCCAATGTACGCAAATTATTGAGCCGCATTGATCAGCAAATGCGTGCCGTCGCCGAAGGAAAAGACGGTGATGTGCAATTGGTGGTCAATGAGATGCTGTACATCATTGGCATGGGGCAAACCGCGACTGAAACGACGGAACTGATTAAAAATCTGTACGCGTTGGACAGTTATTTGCCGAATCAATTTGCCTTGTCCATGGGAGATTTGGATCGGTTGAAAGCGGATTTGCGCGAGCAGCTGCGCGGGGCGGAAGAGGGGTGGGAGCGTTGCGTACAGGGGGACGAGTCCTCTTGCGAAAAATTCAAGATCCACGTTAACCAGCTGGTGGCCGATAGTGGCAAGCTGGACAAACAAATTTTGTTGCCGTTAGCCCAGCAAATTCAAACGATTTCGGTCGATTTGAATAATTCCGAATATGCGCGGTACCTTGCCATTGATATGGCAATGACACTGTTGCTATTGGAAAGCGGCGTGGAAAAACATACCCAGCTGGATGCGACGTTCCAAGATCAAGCCCGCATATTGTCGGAGCGGATGCATGCTGTGCTGAACAGCCAGCCGGAAGATGCCGAGAAATTGGCGCGGTTGGTCGAATTGAATTTCCAGATGACACAAGCGGGCGTGACGATTCCGTTGGCGGGCGAAATGCTGGCCAATTTGCAGCGAGTTGAGCAAGGGTTGAACGCGGTTTTTGCCGACCCCAATCAGCGCGGTGAACTCAAGGGTTTGTTGCGTTTGTTGAATCAAATTCATGGCGGACTCAGTATTTCGTCATTGCAGCCAGCCAGTCAATTGTTGGCAAGCATACAGACGGACGTGCAACAGTTGGCGCAAAGTGATGCCGCGCCCAATGCTGAAAAAATTAACGCGTTGGCAGAGGCGATCAGTCGTCTGGAAAATTACTTGCAGCACCTAGCCTATGGTCAGAAAAATGATGAGGCATTGCTCACCACTGCGCCTGTGGTCAAATCAGAAGTGGCTAAGCCAGCAACGCTGCCCATGATTGAAACGGTGGAAACGGCTGTGAGTGTTGCACCAGTTGTGGAACAGCTTGCACCCGTCGCACTGGAGCTTGATGCAACATCGCCGAGTGTTGAGGCAGCAGCAATCGACATATCGCCCGCAGCGACATTCACCCCTCAGTTTGTCGTTGAAGTGGAAGCTGAAGCGGTTGCAGAAGTGATTACAGACGTGCCGTTGGAGCGTCCCATTATTGAAGATCAAGAGTTGCTCGACATCTTCTTGGAGGAAGCGCAAGAAGTAATTGCGACGATACGCAGCAACTTGGATAGCTGCCTGTCGTGTCCCGATAACAATGAAGCGATAGTCACCATTCGGCGCGGCTTCCATACCTTTAAGGGCAGTGGTCGCATGGTCGGATTGAACAATCTCGGCGAGGTGGCGTGGAACGTTGAGCGTGCGCTGAATCATTGGTTGCAGATCAAAAAGCCCGCTACTCCTGAGCTGCTCAGTTTCATCGATACGGCAGTGTTATCTTTTGCAGGGTGGGTAGAGGAACTGGGGCGGATAGGCGGCGTGCATGTGGAAGCAGGTGCGCTGAACAAGCTGGCGCAGCAAGTGGAGACTGGGCAAGTGCCGTCAATGATGGTTGCGCAACCCGTTGCGACGGAAACCCCTCTCGCCATCCTGTCAGAGTTTGGATTTACACCCGCGATGGAAGCAGCGCAGATAGATGTGTTGTCTCCAGTTGATGTTCAAGTTGAAGAAGTTGAAGTTCCCAAAATTGCCGCACCTATGTTCGATTTTGCGTCCGCACTGCAAGCCGCGCCTGATTTGCATTTGGAACGGACTGAATCACTTGCCTTTGAGGCAGTTGAGCCTGCGGTAGCGACACGTGTTAACTCAGAATCGATGGCAGAGGCTGGGGAAGAAACAATCACTATAGGCAATCGCACCTTGCCCGCCGCGCTGTTTAATATTGCCAGTGCCGAGTCGATGGAAAATGTGGCCCTGCTGCAAGAACAGTTGGATGCCTTGCGTTCGGCTGACCGACCCGTGGTGCAATACGATTTGATGCGTGCCGCCCATACCTTGGTGGGGTTGAATCAAGCGATGGGTTTTACCGAAGCAGTGGATTTGGCGCACGCATTGGAAAATTGGGCGCGGGCGCGTCTGGATCCTCCCGAATTGGTTAGCGGCGATCAGTTGCACGTGCTGGATGAGGCGGTGGCGGGCTTGGGCGATATGGTGCTGAGTATTTGCAGCTTGCAACCACCGTTACCTAGACATGACCTGATCGACAAAGTCGCTGCGTTGGATAAACCCTCCGAAGACAACTATCAAGCGGTGGGGTTGCAAGCGAGTGAAGTGCTCAAAGCTTTTGCTAGCCCGGAAATTCCGCCTGCCGAAGTGGTTGAGCCAGTGTATGAAAAATCGGTCGCTGGTCGGGCTGATTCGGAAAAACCTGCGGCCATCGATGATCTGGATGCCCAGTTATTGCCCGTGTTTTTGGAGGAGGCGGAAGAACTCAGCCCGCTGATTAGCGATGGCTTACGTACTTGGCGCGCACAGCCCGATAACTCGCAACACGCGCAATTATTCAAGCGGCAGATTCACACCATGAAAGGCAGCTCACGCATGGTGGGGGCGATGCGCATTGGTGAAATTGCCCACAACATGGAAGACCGCGTGGCAGCCTTCGCCACGGAAAGCGGCAAAGCGGGCTATTGGGATGAGCTGGAGGCAGATTTCGACGACATCAACGCTTTGCTGGAAGAATTGCGCGGTGGCAAGCCTGCCGTGTTGCACCGCGCCGCTCAAGCCGCGCCTGTGGAAGTGGCGCAGCCTGTTGCCGCACAAGCCACGGTGGAAGCCAAACCTGATCGTCGCGCCTTGGATCAAAGTGGTGAGCGTGCCGCAGCGGGCAACATGTTGCGGGTACGTTCTGACATGATTGATCGGCTGGTGAGTGATGCGGGCGAAATGAGTGTGGCACGTTCGCGCGTCGAAACCGAGTTGCGCAATTTCAAAGAAAGCTTATTGGAACTAACCAGTAGCGTCGCACGCTTGCGCCAGCAATTGCGCGAGGTTGAAATTCAAGCCGAAGGTCAGATGCAGGCGCGTGTTTCCTTGGCGAAAGAGAATGCGGGACAATTTGATCCGTTGGAGTTTGATCGTTTTACACGCTTGCAGGAACTCACGCGGTTTATGAACGAAAGTGTGCATGATGTGCAAACCGTGCAGCAAATGCTCTTG
>CXWL01054007.1_pt1 | contig 11562 bp, 13 predicted proteins | sample 590931 | NCBI WGS metagenome assembly CXWL01 (sample SAMEA3498368, study PRJEB10139) | groundwater metagenome | biome: water well; material: biofilm material | place: Germany | collected 2015-04-27 | reverse complement strand
CTCTGAAGCATTTGCAGCACATCCCGGACCTTCATTGACTCAGAGTATCAGTGATGGGATTTCAAAGCCGCGTGACGCCCTTGCGGCATAACGTTCAATCATAAGAATTAATTCTGTTTATCTTAGCCCTCCCCCGCTAGTCCCGCTGTCAACGCCGTTCCGAATCAGTGCGTTAACGACACTGTATGAATATCCATGCTCGCAAAATACCGCAGAAATGACGCAACCGCCTGATTCACCTGACGTATCGAATTCCGCGACCGGTAAGCCCCGCCTGCGCGACCGCCTGCACGAAGCAATCCGGCGCCGCAATTACAGCCGGCAGACGGAGAAGACGTACTGGTTCTGGATGCGTTGGTTCATCAGGCACAACGGCCTGCGCCATCCCGATGAGCTCGGCGCGGCGGAGGTGGAGGGGTTCCTGAGCTGGCTGGCGACGACGCGCAGTGTGTCGGCGGCAACGCAGAACCAGGCGCTCTCTGCGCTGCTGTTCCTCTACAAGGAGCTGCTCGGGAAGGAGTTGCCCTGGTTCAAGAACCTGGTGCGGGCGAAGCGCCCGGTGCGCGTGCCGGTGGTGCTGTCGCGCGCCGAGGTGCAGCGGCTGCTGGCGCAACTGCACGGGCCGAAATGGCTGATGGCGAGCCTGCTGTATGGCTCCGGATTGCGGCAGATCGAGTGCCTGCAGTTGCGGGTGAAGGACGTGGATTTCGCCTACCGGCAGATCCTGGTGCGCGACGGCAAGGGGGCGAAGGACCGGGTGACGATGCTGCCCGAGCAGGCGGTGCAGCCGCTGCAGGAGCACCTGGGACGGGTGCGGGCGCTGCACCAACGGGACCTGGCCGCCGGGCACGGCGAGGTCAGCCTGCCCTTCGCGCTGGCGCGCAAGTACCCGGGCGCGGGACGCGAATGGGGCTGGCAGTTTGTGTTCCCTTCGGCCTCGCTCTCGGCCGATCCGGAATCGGGCGTGCTGCGGCGCCATCACATTTTCCCGGACACGCTGTCGCGGGCGGTCAAGGAGGCGGTGCGCATGGCGCGGATCGTCAAGCGAGCGAGCTGCCACACGCTGCGCCACTCCTTCGCCACGCACCTGCTGGAGGGCGGCTACGACATCCGCACGGTGCAGGAGCTGCTGGGGCACTCGGACGTGTCGACGACGATGGTCTACACGCACGTGCTGCACAAGGGCGGGCGCGGGGTGCGCAGTCCGCTGGACCAGGAATCCAAGGGGGACCGGAATGGAATGCATTGATTGCCCGCAGCTGGGCACAGGAGAACGAGCGAGAATTCTCACATCAAATCAAAACGATGGAAACTTGATGTCGCAATTTGCGACATCAAGTTTGCCCAATGCGACCCGTTGACCGGATCGCATCGCGCATCCTGCTGGTGCGCGGACAGAAGGTGATGGTCGACGCCGACCTCGCGGCGCTCTATGGCGTCACGACCAAGAGACTGAATGAGCAGATTAAGCGCAACCCTGGGCGCTTTCCAGGCGAGTTCGCGTTCCGACTGACGCGCGAAGAGAAACGGGAGGTGGTCGCAAAATGCGACCACCTTGCCAACCTGCGCTTTGCGTCGGGATTGCCGCTCGCCTTCACAGAGCATGGAGCCCTGATGGCCTCTGCGGTCCTGAACACGTCCCAAGCAGTCGAGGTGAGCCTCTACGTGATTCGCGCATTTTTGCAGATGAGGGAGTCACTTGATTCCCACAAGGCGCTCGCGAGGCAACTCGAAGCCCTGGAACGAAAAGTCGGCACGCACGACCGCGCAATACTCGAGATTCTCCAGGCCATCCGGCATCTGACCCAGCCACCGGAGGCTCCGCGCAGGAAACGGATCGGATTCGTCTAGTTCGATACTTTCATCCTGACGAATCAGTCGCTTGCAGCTTTGAGATCACAATTTGTGATCTCAAAGCTAGTGAGCCGTCGAGTTCAGTTCGCTAAATGTAACCGATCGATTACATCCACCCGCCCCCAGCGCCCGCCCTACCTCCGCTCCATCGCCAATCGCGCCGCCAGCCCCACCAGAATCGCCCCACTCGCGCGGTGCACCCACAGCAGGACCGACGGCCGCGAGCGCAGCCAACCGGAGAGCGCGCCGGCGAAGATGCCTACCGGTCCTTTCACGAGGAAGGTGAGTCCCGCGAAGGCGACGCCGAGCGCGAACACGGTGAGGGTCGGGTTCTCGGCGCCGGGCGATACGAACTGGGGGAGGAACGCGAAGTAGAAGAGCGCGATCTTGGGGTTGGACAGGTCCGAGAGCGCACCATCCAGGAACAGGCGTGGCAGCGAGCGGCGGCCCGCGGCGCCCAGTTCAAGTTGCGCGCGCTTGGTGAGCAGCATGGCGATGCCCAGGTACAGCAGGTAGGCGGCGCCAACCAGCTTCAACGCGACGAACAGCCACTCCGAGGTCCGCAGGATCGCGCCCAGGCCCAGGGTCGCGAGCACGGTGTGCCCCAGCAACCCGGTGCTCACGCCCGCGGCAGTGGTCACCCCAGCGGCCACGCCCTGCGACACCGAGCGCGACATGACGAGGATCATGTCCTGCCCCGGCACGACGATCAGGACCAGCGACGCCGCGGCGAACAGCAGCCAGTCGGCGTCGATCATGCGGCCTTCAGCGCGCCGAAGAACCCCGCGATGCGCGCGATCCGGCCATCGACGAAATGCACGAAGTCCACGCCCTCGGGCAGCGCGCTGCCGTCGGCCAGCACCATGCGCCAGCCGAAGCGCGCCACGTCGTGGTGCCGGTCCAGCCGCGACGTGCGCTCGAGCCTCGCGCCGGGATACTTCTTCTGCACCTGCCCGATCATGCCCGACAGGGCGGCGGCGCCCTTCGCTTCGCCGGTCGGGTCCGAGTAGACACCCTCCTTTGTCCAGCACTCGTTGAGGAGCGCGTCGCGCTTCGAGGCGTCGGCCTCGTTCCAGGCCGCGAGGTAGCGCTCCAGGACCTGCTCATCCACGCTTCTTCCCCTTGCCCAGGTGTGCGAGCATCGCTTCCAGCCCGAGGATGTAGGAGTTCACCCCGAATCCCGCCACCATGCCCACCGCGGTCTCGGCCAGTATCGAGTGGAAGCCCCGCTTCTCGATGTTGGTCATGTGGATCTCGATGTACGGGAAGGGCACCGCGCGCAGGGTGTCGCGCAGCGGGTGGGCGCCGAACAGCCACGCCGCCGGGTTCATCACCAGGCCGTCGATCTTCCCGACCGAGGCGTAGAGCCGCTCCATGGCGGCGGGCTCGCTGTGGGTGTAGAAGATATCGAGCGCGTAGCGGTGCTTCTTCGCGTGGGCGCGCACGATGGCGTCCAGCTGGGCCGCGGTGGTCTTGCCGTAGATTTCCGGCTGGCGCTTGCCCAGGTAGCTCATGTTGGGCCCCTGGATGAGCAGGATCTTGTGCATGGGCGGAATCCCCCCGGGTTGGCGTTGCGAAAGCGTTCTGGATAGCACGTTTCCGCGCCTTAGAATAGCGGCCATGAACGCGCCCATGAAGACTGCCACCCGCCCGCCCTTTACCTACGACTTCCCCTACGCCTGGCCGCGGAAGCCGCTGCTGGCGAGGAACGTCGTCGCCACCTCGCAGCCGCTCGCCGCGCAGGCCGGCCTGCAGATGCTCGCCGCCGGGGGCAACGCGGTGGACGCGATCCTCGCCACCGCCATCACGCTCACGCTGGTGGAGCCGGTCTCCAACGGCATCGGGTCGGACCTGTACGCGATCCTGTGGGACGGCAAGCAGCTGCACGGCCTGAATTCCTCGGGCCGCTCGCCCGCGGCGTGGACCCCCGAATACTTCGGTGACGCCAAGGCCATGCCGCCGCGCGGCTGGAACTCGGTGAGCGTGCCGGGCTGCGTCGCCGGCTGGCGGGCGCTGTCGGAGAAATTCGGGAAATTGCCTTTCGCCAAGCTCTTCGAACCCGCGATCCGCTATGGCCGCGAGGGATACCTCGTCTCGCCCACGATCGCGAAGCAATGGGCGCTGCAGGCGAAGGAACTCCACGCGCAGCCCGGGTTCGCCGAGGCATTCATGCCCGGCGGCCGGCCGCCGTCGGCGGGCGAGCTGTTCCGCTTCCCGGAGCACGCCGCCAGCCTGGAGAAGATCGCCGCGACCAAGGGCGACGCGTTCTACCGCGGCGAACTGGCCGAGATGATGGAAGCGCATTCGAAGCAGAACGGCGGCGCAATGAAGGTTTCCGACCTGTCGGCGCACGCGGCCGAGTGGGTCAAGCCACTGCAGATGGACTACCGCGGCTACACCATCCACGAAATCCCGCCCAACGGCCAGGGCATCGTGGCGCTGATCGCGCTCGGCATCCTGCAGCAGTTCGACATGAAGTCCCTGCCGGTGGACGGCGCCGACAGCCTGCACCTGCAGATCGAGGCCATGAAGCTCGCGTTCGCGGATGCGCTCGCCTACGTCGCCGACGTCTCCTACATGCCCTTCCCGCCGCAGCAGATGCTGGACCCGGCGTACCTGAAGTCGCGCGCGAAGCTGATCGACATGAAGCGCGCCCAGCCCTTCGCCGCGGGCACGCCCCCGAAGGGCGGCACGGTGTACCTCACCGCGGCGGATGCCTCGGGCATGATGATCTCGCTCATCCAGTCCAACTACATGGGCTTCGGCTCGGGCGTGGTGGTGCCGGGCACCGGCATCTCGCTGCAGAACCGCGGCGCCACCTTCGTCATGAAGGAAGGCCACCCGAACCGCGTCGGGCCGGGCAAGCGCCCCTACCAGACCATCATCCCGGGCTTTGTGACCCGCGACGGGCAGCCGGTGATGAGCTTCGGCGTCATGGGCGGCACCATGCAGCCGCAGGGCCACGCACAGGTGGTGTCGCGCATCGCCGACTACGGCCAGAACCCGCAGGCGGCCTGCGACGGCCCGCGCTACCGCTGGGTGCAGGGCATGGAGGTGAACGTGGAAGGCGGCTTCAAGCCCGAGGTGCTGTCCGAGCTTGCCGCGCGCGGCCACAAGCTCACCGAACTCAAGGAAGGCTACATGGACTTCGGCAGCTGCCAGGCGATCTGGAAGCTCGAGGACGGCTACCTGGCGGCGAGCGATCCCCGCCGCGACGGCCAGGCCGTCGGCTACTAAACGAAAACCCGGGACGGACCACGATTTCCGCCTCCTGGAAATCGTGGTCCGTCCCTGATTTTAAGGAAACGCAATGTTGAAGCTGTGGGGCCGGGTCAACTCGGTCAACGTGAAGAAGGCGCGCTGGTGCCTGGATGAACTGGGCCTGCCTTACGAGCGCATCGATGCGGGGCTCAACTTCGGCGTGGTGAAGACCCCCGAATACCTGAAGCTGAACCCGAACGGCCTGGTGCCGACGCTGGACGATGACGGCTTCATCCTGTGGGAGTCGCACAGCATCGTGCGCTACCTGGCCGCCCGCCACGGCAAGGGCGTGCTCTGGCCGATGGACGAGCGCGAGCGCGCCATCGCCAACCAGTGGATGGACTGGGCGTTCTCCTTCCAGGGCAGCGTGCGCGACGCATTCTGGAACCTGGTCCGCACGCCGGAAGAGAAGCGCGACGCCAAGGCGATCGAGGCGGCGCGAGTGAAGTCCGGACAGATGGCCGCCATCCTCGATGCGGCGCTCGCCGGCCGGATGTACGTCGCCGGCAGCTTCTCCATGGGCGACATCCCCATCGGCGCCGAGGTGCAGCGCTGGATCCGCCTGCCCATGGAGCGGCCGAAGCTGCCGCACCTGGAGGCATGGTTCGAGCGCCTGTGCGCGCGCCCGGCGTTCAAGAAGAACGTCGACATCCCGCTGTCGTGAACGAAAAGACGCGCAAAGTCGCCGAGTTGACCGCGCCCAAGGTCGCGCTGGTCACCGGCGCCGCCAGCGGCATCGGCCTCGCCTGCGCCGAGCGCCTCGCCGCCGACGGCATGAATGTCGTGCTCGCGGACCTGAACGAAAAGGCGGGCTCGGAGCACGCCAAGCGCCTGGGCGGAAGCTTCGTGGCCGCCGACCTGTCGCAGCGCACCGGCTGCCGCAAGCTCGCCGACGACGCGCTGCGCCTGCACGGCACGGTGCACGTGCTGGTGAACAACGCCGGCTTCCAGCACGTCTCGCCCATCGAAGCCTTCCCCGAGGACCAGTGGGACCGGATGCTGGCGCTCATGCTGACGGCGCCCTTCCTCCTCACGCGCTACCTGTGGCCGGCGATGAAGCAGCAGAAGTGGGGCCGCGTGGTGAACATCGCCTCCATCCACGCCCTGGTGGCCTCGCCCTTCAAGGCGGGCTACATCTCGGCCAAGCACGGCCTCGTCGGTCTCACGCGCACCGCGGCGTTGGAAGGTGGCGAATCGGGCATCACGGTGAACGCCATCTGCCCCGCCTACGTGAGGACGCCCCTGGTGGACAACCAGGTGGCCGACCAGGCGAAGGCGAACAATATGTCCCCCGACGAGGTGATCGAGAAGATCATGCTCGCCCCGGCGGCGGTGAAGCGCCTGATCGAGCCCGCCGAGGTGGCGGCCTGCGTCGCCTACCTGTGCAGCGACGCCGCCGGCGTCATCACCGGCTCGGCGATGACCATGGACCTGGGCTGGACCGCAAGGTAGGGTTCGCCGCCAGCTGCTTCACGCGCGCGTAGAAGCGCGCCAGGTCCCCGCCCTCCTCCGCCAGCAGCTTCTCGAATTGCGGCACCAGCTGCGTGTAGGTCGCGCGCGCGGCGAGGAAGGCGTTGTTCGGCTCCACGGCGGCCAGGCGCGGGAATTTCACCAGCTCGGCCTTGAGCGCCGTCATCTCCGCCGCCTTGCGCCGGCGCAGCTCCTCGGGTGCGAGGCGAGCCTGGTAGAGCTTGCGCAGGCGCCCCCGGATCTCCTCCAGCCGCGCGGTGAATTCCGCGCTGCGCCGCTCCACGTTCGCCAGCGCCTGCAGGTCCGCGTCGCGCCCCGCCAGCCAGCGCCGCAATCCCACGCGCTCCACCACCACCGCGAAGGACTCGTTGAAGGTGGAGTCGTCCCTGGCGTAGGCGACCTGGTGCGCGAGCTCGTGGAACACCAGGCGCGCGAGTTCCCCTTCGGAATACTGGATGAAGGTTGACAGGAGCGGGTCGTCGAAGCGTCCCAGCGTCGAGTACGCCGGCACGCCGTGGACGTAGACGTCGTTGCCCTGGGCGCGCAGTTCGCGCGCGTGTTCCTCGGCATCGTCCCGCGCGAAGAACCCGCGGTAGGAGACGCAGCCGGCCACCGGGAAGCAGGATTTCACCGGCTCCAGCGAAAGCGCCGGCGCCGCGACCACGTTCCAGACCACGAAGGGCCGGGGCAGCGCGGCGTAGCTGCGGTAGCTGCCGTTGTCCGGCAGCTTCAGTTCCTGCGAGGCGAAGTCGCGGATGCGGCGCGTGAGTTCCAGGCGCCGGCGCAGGTCGGGCGGCGTGTCCGGGTCGGCGAGCAGCCGCTCCACCGGCTGCGCGGCGGCCATGATTTCCATGTGCCCGCCCACCGCCTGCGCGTAGTAGGACAGCGTCTCGCAGCCGGCGAGCAGCACCGCGCACAACGCGACGATGGCGTTACGCATCCTGGAGAAAGGCTCCGGTGCGCAGGAAGGCAGCCGCCTGCGCCGCCACGCGCGAGGAGACCAGCATCGCGCTGTGCCCGACGCGCATCACGAGGCGCCCGGCCATGCCCTCGACCTCGGTTTCCTCCAGCCGCACCACGCCGTCGTTGACCCCGGGCAGGCGCCCCAGCACGCGTCCCAGTCCCAGCGGCAGCGTGCCCGCGATCACGGCCAGCGGCTCGGACCGCGTCCAGCGCGCGTGGCGATCGCTCTCGCGCCACAGGTCCTCGCTCTCGCCCAGGAACCATCGGCCCGCGGCATGGCCCGCGAGGCGCCGCCCCGCCATGCAGCCCCGTGCCGGCGTGCCCAGCAACAGCACGCGGCCCGCCGGCAAGGCGCGATCCTGCTCCAGCGCTTCCAGGATCACGCGCCCGCCCATGCTGTGGCCGACGTAATGCGCCGGACCGATGTCGCGCCCGAAGCGCGCCAGCCGCTCCGCATGCGCCGCGAGCGGGCGCGCGCGCCCGAAGTAGCCGAAGCGGTGGCAGCGGAACCCGGCCTGCGCCAGGCGCGCGCCCAGCGGCGACATCACCACGCCCGGCACCCACAGGCCATGCACCAGGACGACGTCCTTCATCGACGCCCTACTTCGCCGCCTTCGCGGGCAGCGCGAAAATGGCACTCGCCCGCACGATCCGCGCCTCGCCCACCATCAGGTAGCAGTTGGCGAAGGCGAGTTTGCCGCCCACCTTCTGCACCTCGACCTTCGACTCGACCCAGTCGCCCTCGCGCGCCGAGCCGGCGAAGTCCAGCGACAGGTGCGCGGTGACGAAGCCGCCGCCCGTCTTGAGCGCGTGCAGCATGCCGTAGCCCAGCGCCAGGTCCGCCATCGTGGAGAGGAACCCGCCATGGCAGATGCCGCGCGAATTCAGGTGCCGCTCCTCGATGCGGATGCCGATGGACACGCCGGCCTCGTCGCGCCGCTCGTAGAACGGCCCCACCAGCTCGTTGTAGGGCTGTCGCGTGGGGCGGTGCACCGGCTTGAAGCCCTCGGGAACGGGTGTCATGGCACCGAATCGAGCAGCCTCTGGGCCTGGCGCACCACAGGATAGTCCACCATCTTGCCGTCCACCTGCACCGCCGCGGCGCCCTTCGCCTCGGCCTCGCGGAACGCGTCCACGATGCGCCGCGCGCGCGCGATTTCATCGGCGGAGGGCGCGAATCCGGCGTTGGCGCCCGCCACCTGGTCCGGATGGATGCACAGGCGCCCCTGGAAGCCCATGCGGCGGCTGCGCAGGGTGGACAACCGGTAGCCCTCGGCGTCCTTGATGTCGAAATACGGGCTATCCAGCGGCGGCTCCACGCCCGCGCTCGCCGCGGCGAGCACCAGGCGCGCGCGCGCGTGGTCGAGCTCCCGCTCGTCCGCCGATGTGGTGATGCCCAGCTCGTTGGCGTAGTCCGCGGCGCCGAACGCGGCGCGGCGCACCCGCCAGCGCCCGGAGTACGGCTTCAGGCTGCGCGCCTGGAACACGCGGTCCACGCGCGACAGGCCCGCGGCGGTTTCCACCAGCGGGATCAGGTCCAGCGACCCCGGGGCCATGCCGCGCTCGAGCTCCAGGTTCCACAGCATCCAGTCGATGGCGTGCAGGTCCGCGGCGCTCTCCACCTTGGGCAGCACCACGCCGTGCAGGCCCGGCACCACGGTGTCGACGAGGTCGCGGAAGCAGAACGGCGTGCCCATGGCGTTGACCCGCACATAGACCCGCAGCTTCCCGGCGCGCGCGACCGCTTCGGCCACGGGCTTTCGCGACGCGGTCTTCTCGGACAGCGCCACCGCGTCCTCCAGGTCGAGGATCACCGCATCGGCGCCCAGCATGAAGGCCTTCTCCACGCGGCGCGGATGATTGCCGGGGGCAAAAAGAAAACTGCGATTCAACGCCATGGTGGTTGCCTCGTTATCCTTACCTGAGGAGCTTGCGCCCAGCCCAGGCCGGGTAGGGAAGCTGCCATTTTGCGGTAGCGAGCGCCTCGGGCCACACGATTTCGCGCCGGCCGCCCTGGATCTGCACCACGGCGGGCCGCGCGGCGACCTGCGCGCCGTTCGCGTCCACCTTGTAGGCCCCAAGCGGCGTGCCGGTTTCCAGCGAGGCGAAGGCGTCGCGCAGCTTGTCCTGTTGCAGCGTGCCGGCGCGCTTCACGGCCTCTTCCAGCACCTTCGCCGCGGCGTAGCCCTGCGCGGCGAGCACGCCGGGCTCCGCCGACCAGCGTTTCGTGAACGCGGCGACGAAGGCCGCGTTGCCCGGGGTCGCGGCGCGCGCGTCGTAGGGTGCCAGGCCCATCACCTGCTCGGCGTCCTGCCCGACCAGGCGGAGGAAGGCGGGGTCGGAGGCGCCCTGCGCGAGGAACAGTCCGGGCGCGTAGCCCATGCGCCGGAACGTCTGCACCATGCCGGAGGCGTCCGCGGCCGAGCCGAAGGCGATCCAGGCCTGCGCGTCGAACCGGCGCGCGCGCTCGACCAGCGGATCGAGGGCGGTCGAGCCCGGCGCGTGTGGCGCCGGCTCGTCCACCTGGAATCCGAGCTTGACGGCCGCGTCGCGCGCCTGCTCCGCCATTTCCCTGGACTGCGGGTCCTGGCGGTAGGCGATGAAGAGGCGCCGCATGCCCTGCCGTTGCGCGATCTCCAGCGCGCCGCTGCCGTAAGCGGCGTACGGCGCCGGGACCTGGAACACATAGCGGTAGCGCGAGCGGTGCACGAGGCGCGAGGCGCCGGTGGCGTTCACCAGCACGCGCCGCGCGCGCTCCACCGTGGCGGCCGCGCCCAGCGTCGCCGCCGAACCAACCGGGCCGACCAGCAGGTCGGCGCGATGGGTTTCGATCAGCTTGCGATAGTGCTCCGGCGCCTCGAAGGCTTCCGACCCATCGTCGAGCAGCACCAGCGCCACTGGCCGGCCGAGCAGCCCGCCCGCGGCGTTCACCTCGTCCCGCCACAGTTCGAGCGCCTTGGGCAGGTCCGCGCCGAGGGCGGCGAGGCTGCCGGTGCGCGGCACGGCCGCGCCGACGACGACGGGTTGCGCGAAGGCCGCCGGCGCCAGCGCGAGCAGGAGGAAGAAAATAAGCCGCTTCATGGTCCGGTCCCAAAGTACGGTGTGGGAAAATCCCCGTCAAGGAACATGGACAACGAATTCACCAGGGCTTTGCACGCCATCGTCGGCCCGGCCCACGTGCTCACCGATGCGGCGGACACCGCGCCCTACTTCGGCGACTGGCGCAAGCAGTTCCGCGCCGAGGCCGAATGCGTGGTGCGCCCGGCGGACACCGCGCAGGTGGCGGCGGTGATGCGCCAGTGCGCCGCGGCCGGCGTCGCCGTGGTGCCTCAAGGCGGCAACACCGGCCTGTGCGGCGGCTCGGTGCCCACTGGCGCAGCGCGCGAGGTGGTGCTGTCGCTGTCGCGCCTGAACCGCGTCCGGCGCGTGGATCCGCTGGACAACACCATCACGGTTGAGGCCGGCTGCGTGCTGGCGGCGATCCAGGCCGAGGCCGAAAAGGCGGACCGCTTCTTCCCACTGTCGCTCGCGGCCGAGGGCAGCTGCCAGATCGGCGGCAACCTCTCGACCAACGCCGGCGGAGTCAACGTGCTGCGCTTCGGCAACGCGCGCGACCAGGTGCTGGGGCTGGAAGGGGTGCTGCCCGACGGCCGCGTCTGGAACGGCCTGCGCAGCCTGAGGAAGGACAACACCGGCTACGACCTGAAGCAGCTGTTCATCGGCGCCGAGGGGACGCTGGGCATCATCACCGCGGCGGTGCTGAAGCTGCAGCCGCGGCCCACCGCCACCGCGACCGCCTGGGTCGCGCTCGCCGATCCGTCCGGCGCGGTCGAACTGCTCAACCTGCTGCGCCGGCCGTGCGGGGACCGCCTCACCGCGTTCGAGCTGATGTCGCGCCGCTGCGTGGATGCGGTGCTCGCGCACCGGCCGGCCACGCGTGACCCGATCGCTGGTTCTGGCGCCTGGTACGTGCTGCTGGAACTCAACGACGGCGGCGGCGATGCGGAACTGAGG
>CXWL01003746.1_pt1 | contig 11562 bp, 10 predicted proteins | sample 590931 | NCBI WGS metagenome assembly CXWL01 (sample SAMEA3498368, study PRJEB10139) | groundwater metagenome | biome: water well; material: biofilm material | place: Germany | collected 2015-04-27 | reverse complement strand
GGTATATTCCACAGTAAGAATTTCACTATCCACAACAGGCAGAGCAAAACCAGCCCGTTGCAATAAACTTCCAGCAGTTTGTGCATCAATAAAAGGGGATATTCTTGGTGATAAGCCACCACGAATTTGCATTTCTGCTTTTGCAAAAGATGCCCGCAATTCATGCAAAGTTTGTCCGCCAAAAAACACCGCCAGAAATAACCCGTCTGGTTTTAATACACGCTGAATTTGAATAAGCGTCCCTGCCAAATCATTTACTGAGTGCAGCGAGCCAACGCTCATAACCAAATCAAAACTATTTTCGGCAAATGGCAATGCTTCCTCATCCGTTACCACTCTAATATTTTGTGCTTTTTGTAATAATAATTCAGAAAGCTCCGCCTGTACCAATGTTTCTATCCCACCCCGCCCCTGTAAGATTTCTGCCAGAATCCCCGTATGCGCCCCTAAATCAAGCGCAAGAGGGAATTTACGTTTAATATATTCCAGCCTGTCGCATAATCTCTCAGCCATTTCCCTGAATAGAAAGTCATGCTCAGCAAAATTATTCGCTGCCCGAGCGCGATGCTTCCTTAACCTATCTCGGTCAAAAATATTAGGAACTTGGTTAGAAATCATAAGGATGCTTCTTTTGAGATGGTTAAAATGAAAGCCAAAGTCTCGACTGTCATCAATTCTTCACATAGTATGATATTGATTTTTAGAAGAATAGTGATAGTTTTATTAAAGCAATTTAACCAAGTATAATATCAGAATTATTCGATAAGTTCCTGATACTATAAAGATCAGTTATTACAACAGGATATATGCCAGAGAATAGACAAGATCCTCTAAAATCAACTGAAACGGTTTCCCTTGCGCGGGAGCTGAGTAATCAGCAAATTAAAATTATAGCTGATAATCAGGAGCTTGGCGGGAAAATTATTGCTGATAGGCTGCAAAAACTACGCGATGCCGTATGGACAACGGAAGGTATGCCGAAAGAACAACAAAAGTTGCCCTCTGGAGAACAAGAAACAAGACAAAAACAAGTTTTCAGCGATGCCGTTGCAGGACTCAACAATACGCAAAAGGAACAATTACTGTCATCTTATGCACGCATGGGGCATCTATATGAAATTGCTTCACTTTCTGCCCGTGGAAATTATTTTGATAGTATTACAAGAAATGGTGAGCCAATACCAGGGGGTATAGAAGCTCTGACTAGGGAAAATGGCAATACTAATAAACCTGTCGCGGAGATTGTAAACAAACTTAATCAACCAGTTTTTGAAGTGATAATGACAGCGCATCCTACCAACGTGAATTCGCTGGAGTCGATGAAAGCCCAAAGAGAAATCGGCAAAGCACTTGAAGAACACGATCAAAAAACTCTCACCAAAGCTCTAACCGAATATCAAAAAACTCCGTTATTACATCAGGTCAATGGAAAAGATGCCAATCTCTCTGTACATGATGAAACAAAAACCGCGCTTTATTTCCTCGGGAATATTTATGAAGATCTGCCTAAAGCCTATAAGAATTATGATGATGCCCTAGCTAAACATGCAGAGAAGACTGGCTCTGGTTATGACCCATCCTCACTTAACCTCAAAGCAAAATTTGGCTCATGGGGTTCATCTGGTGATAAAGATGGTAACAATAAAGTCACGGCAGAAAGCACGCTGGAAGCTATTGCTCTGCACACGCAAGCAATACTAACACGCTACAGCAAAGATTTGGGAGAGATGAGTTCTCCAGATGCTGTAAAATGGAAAAGAAATTTTGATAATGCGCTAAATAATGTAAATGCATTACTGCCAGAAATAGCCCAAATTCGTCAGTATTCCGAGAGCGGAAATGCCCCACCAGCGGTGCTTAGTGAAAGATTCGATCAACTATCAGAGAAATTAGCTGTAGCAAGGAATTCTCTTAACGGAAAAGAATTCGAAAAAGATTTAGAAAAATCAGCAAAAGGAAATACCGAAGAAAATAAAAAAGCTCTAAACTTACTTCGTCGCTTCCGTACCTTTGGTTTTAGTTTTTCAAAAATTGAGTATCGAGAAACAGCCGAAGCATATTGTCGTGTAGTTGGAGAATTGGTAGAAGGCTATAAAGACTTAATGCCTTACCAGAAGGTTGAGAAACTCACCGAACTTTTACAAAAACCCAATAATGTTGCTGCTGAATTTTTTAAGGAAAATGAAAGTAAAATTATTGAAGGTGCAGGTAAACACTACGACAAAAAATCAGCTAAGCCCATCGCCTATCACACTCTTAAACGCATGGCACTGGCTCGTGACTTTGGCGACGTAATTAAGGATAATGTTCTAGCTGAATGCGGGCAGTTAAAAACAGATGGAAGATCGCCAACAGACAAGGAAATAATAGATCAAGGCATTGCCAATATACTTGAGGCACAATTTCTACAACGTGCGGTGGCAAAAAATGGAAAAAGCCCAAAACTTGGAATAATTCCTTTGTTTGAAGAACCAGACACCATGACCCATATCGATAAAATCGTGGGTGGGGCATATGAGAATGGTGCTTACAAAAAACATTTGGAAGCCGTTAAAGAAGCAAACGGTGCAGAAAAATTAACACAGCAAGTGATGATCGCCCACAGTGATAACGCCAGACGTTCAGGATTACAGGCAGCACGAGCATATATCCACATCGCTCACCACAAAATGCGTGAGCTAAATAGAGACCGTCAAGCCGCTGGCAAAGAGGCAATACAAACCCAATTCTTTGAAGGGGGGAGTATTTCTGATGCTTACCGCAATGGTGTGCGGGCAGTGTCTGCATCCGTCAATGCGTTTGGACTTCATGATTTTGCAAAATTCACTTTCCAAGGTGGCGACCTGCTTAATTTCTTCAATCACCCAGCTTCTATCGTGCGTACTTTTGATCGCCAAATTTCGCATCAAGCCAGACCACTGGAACAAGAAAATGGAACTTGGGCGGTTAGAGTAAGAGGGGCAAATGAAAGGACTCCGAATATTGAAATTGAGAAAAATGTTAATCGCGCGCTTAAACAGACTCTCCTCGACTATAGAAATAACGATTTTACCCAAGAAACTATGGGTGTCCTTCTCGCTGCCTTGAACTACAAAAAAGTTATAGAAGATAGCAATGCTGGTTCGCGTGCAGGCGAAAGATCTTCTGCTTTTGCTGCTGGTTCAACCACAACCGTGGGAGCGATGGTGACAGCAAAGGAAGTTAATAATGCCATTGAATTTACACCAGTACCTATCGAGGATGTCCGTACCATTGGATTCAGTAAAACATGGCAAGGTGCAGGAATAGTTCCATCTTGGGTTGGTTCATTAGATTTAAAAAAACGTATGGATAGTGTATTTAAGAAAAAAGAATTCAATGATGTTACAAAAACTGGGATACCGCGTGCTGAACTTACACCAGAATCTCTCAAGAAGATTTATGATCAATCGCCAACTTTCCGTGATGCCCAAGATCGCTCTGCTTTTGCTCTCGCTCTAACTGATATGGATTCAGCCATGGCTATAGCAAATAAAAAATTGCTGATTAATGACGGCGATTCAGAACAAACAAAAAAATATAAGGAATTTGGCAGTTTCTACCTAGAGCGCATTCAAGAAACTTATAAAGCTGCTGCAGAGCTTGCCTATTCTTCACTCACTGGAAATGCGCTCCATGCCAGCAATCTCAGTAACGGTCAGATTCGTGAAAAAATGATAGAGGCTTTGCCAAATCTCAGAGAAGATGTAACCAACAAAACCAATTATCGCGCAGCTCTTCTACATTGGCAGATTAACAATCCCGATCTTTTTGCAGACCCACACATGGGCAGGATAGCGCAAGCAGCTAAGGACACTGTAGAGCATGGTCGTTGGCTTGGTGCTGGTGATCCAGCCACTGCAAGACACCGCGCAGCAAGCGGACAAGCTCAAAGCATGATTCGTTAAATCCGCGTATGAAAACGCGAATTCTTAACCTCCTATTCCCTCCGCAATGCCTGAATTGTGATGTTCGCGTACCAACGCACGGAACGTTGTGTCTTGATTGCTGGCAGCATATACAGTTTATCAGCGATCCTATGTGCGGCTGTTGCGGTTTACCATTTGATTATGATATTGGTGACAGCGCACTATGTGCTTCCTGCCTGCATGAACACCCGCCCTATTCGCGGGCGCGGGCTGCATTTCGTTATGATGAACATAGTCGCAAACTTATAACCCGCTTCAAATATTCCGACCATACCCAGCTTGCTAAAATATATGGAGTGTGGCTTGCGGGAGCAGGTGGAGAATTGCTGGCGCAAACTGATGTAATAATTCCTGTACCGTTACATTATTTCCGTTTCATACATCGTCGCTTCAATCAATCGGCCTTGCTTGCCAGTGTTTTATCCAAAAAAACTGGCATAAAACATCTGCCCAATGCTCTCAAACGCTCCCGCCACACCACTCCCCAAACTGGTCTAACCCGCAAACAACGCGAGACAAATGTGAAAGGCGCATTCAGGGTAAACAAGCGTTATAAAAATTCTATAAAAGGAAAAAATATCTTGCTGATAGATGATGTGCTTACGACTGGTTCAACTATTGGGCAATGCACAAAAGTTTTACTAAAATCTGGTGCAGCGCAAGTTAATGTGCTAACTTTAGCACGGACTATTAAATGAGGAATTAATATGAAAATTAGAACAAAAAATATTTTTGCCATCTGCTTAGCTTTGTTAGTAGCAACTTATAGCGGAATTGCTATTGCAGAAAAAGGTGGAAAACACCATGATAAACATGGTTACGACGATGATGATCATGGTGGCAAGAAGCACAAAAAAAACAAGCACCATAGATCAGATGATGATGACGATCATGGTCATTCATCCAGAATATATTTTGGTGATAGTAATAGAGTTGTTATCAGAGAATATCTGGCGCACGAATATGCTCCAAACTGCCCACCAGGGCTTGCCAAAAAACATAATGGTTGCCTTCCCCCAGGTATCGCGAAGAAGCGTTACGTTATAGGGCAGCCTCTACGCGGTGAATGGCGTCCTGTTCCTCACGAACTTGTGATGTTGCTTGAACCTGCACCAATCGGTTATCGATATGTTGAGGTTGATAAAGACGTGCTTCTGATTTCCGAAGCGTCAAAAAAAGTAATAGATGCGGTGACTTTGCTATCTGCCGTTGGGAAGTAAGCTAATTAACGTCATCCCCGCACAGGCGGGGATCTAGAGCCACAAATTCTGTCATTGGTTTTATCCCTAGATCCCGCATCAAGTGCGGGATGACAAATTATATATTAAAATACTTTGCTTGCGGATGATGGACAACGATTGCTGAGGTAGATTGTTCAGGGTGGAGCTGGAATTCTTCGGAAAGTTCAATACCGATGCGCTCTGCGCCAAGCAGCGACATAAGCAACGCTTGATCCTCCAAGCGCGGACAAGCGGGATAACCGAAGCTATAGCGTGAACCGCGATACCCCTGCTTGAGCATTTTCTTTACATCTCTATCATCCTCATGCCCGAAGCCTAGCTCCGAGCGAATTTTTTTATGGATATATTCCGCTGATGATTCCGCCATTTCCACGCCCAGCCCATGCAGATATAAATAATCCTGATAACGATTTTCGGCAAACCACTCACGCGCCACATCCGCCACTTTCTGCCCTGCCGTTACCACCTGCATCGCAAGAACGTCTCGTTCACCAGCATCCACATCACGGAAGAAATCAGCAACACAAATGCCGCCTTCTTTTCCTTGACGCGGTAAATCGAGTTGCCCAACTTGTTTTTTTCCTGAATCATCAAATATCAGCAGGCTATTTCCTTTACTCGCGCATTTGAAAAAACCATAAGCGGCTTTGGGCTGCAAAATATCTTCACGCTCACATTCATCGAGTAGTTTTTTTAATATCGGTTTTACATCAGTTTCCACCCATTTCCAATATTCATCCAACGTTCTGCCCGCTTTTTTGAAACCCCAATGGAAGGTAAAAAGCATCTGCTCATTAAGGTAAGGAATCAAGGCTTTTACGGGAATGGCATCTACAATTTTTGCCCCCCAAAACGGTGGTGTCGGTACTTCCACTTGCTTGGCAAGCTCAGCACGTTTTAGATTAATAGCTTCCCACTCAACTGGGCGCATTTCCACGCCGATTAGCTTCTGCCCTGCCTCTTCATTTTGTGACCAACGCTGCTTGGCTTTGGCATTTGCTGGGCGGTTATGTTTGCGTTTTTTTATTTCCTCGAGATGGCTGTCGAACTCGCCACCTGCTATTTTATTCATCAAATCCAACCCGTCAAAAGCATCCTGCGCATAAGCCACCCGCCCTGCCCCGTACGCTTCCACACAATCTTCTTCCACATAAGCGCGAGTAAGTGCTGCACCACCTAGCAGAACAGGAATATCAATTCCGCGCGTAGTTAAATCCGCTAGATTTTCGCGCATCACCACCGTGGATTTTACCAGCAAACCAGATAGCCCAATTGCATCTGGCTTTACTTCCTCAACCGCTTTCAAAATCAAATCTATCGGTTGTTTGATGCCAAGATTGTATACCTTGAAGCCATTATTGGTAAGGATAATATCCACAAGATTTTTGCCAATATCATGCACGTCACCTTTAACCGTAGCGAGAACGATTTTGCCTTTTTCCTGCCCTTCCACTTTTTCCATGAATTGCTCAAGGTAGGCAACGGCTTTCTTCATAGTTTCCGCACTTTGTAACACAAATGGAAGCTGCATTTTACCAGAGCCAAACAGCTCGCCAACTACTTTCATACCCGCTAGCAGAATATCATTGATGATAAATAGCGGCGCATGGGTTTTCATGGCAATGGCGAGGTCATCTTCCAGCCCTTTCTTGTCACCATCAATAATCCTGTCTTTCAGCACACCCTCGATAGTCTCCGCCCGCTGCTTAACCGCCGATGCCTCACCCTTGCGCCCTTCAAACAAGGCAATAAAATACTGCAACGGATCGTAAGGATCATCTTCCGTACCTGCTGGTTTTTTGGGAATATATGGTGTGTCAGTGGTCACTTCTAAAGTTTTTCTATAAAATTTGCTAACCCCTCTTGGCGAACGCGTTTTAGACGTTCGGCTTTGAGAATGGCATTGATTTTTTCATGGGTTTGGTCGAGGTCTTGATTAATTAAAACATAATCATATTCCTGCCAATGGCTGATTTCAGCACGCGCCTTGCTCATACGTTTCTGCACCACCTCTTCTGCATCCTGCGCTCTTGCCCGCAAACGACGCTCCAGCTCCATCATAGAAGGCGGGAGAATAAAAATACTGACCAAATCATCTGGTAGTTTTGCGGTTAGTTGCTTAGTTCCCTGCCAATCAATATCGAACAAAACATCTATACCTTTTTCTATATTTTCACGCACGAATTTTTCAGGCGTGCCGTAGTGATGGTCAAACACCTGCGCATGTTCCAACAATTCACCTCGCTCTACCATCTTTTTATAAGCTACGTCTTCCACAAAGAAATAATCTCTGCCATGCACTTCACCAGAGCGCATAGCGCGAGTGGTAACTGATACGGAAAGCACTATGGTTTCATGCTCGGCAGCGTTTTTATATTGCTCCAATAAACGGCGCGACAAAGTAGTTTTTCCAGCACCAGAAGGTGAAGAAAGAATAAACAATAATCCCCTTCTGTGGAGTTCGACTTCAGCTTGCAACGACATTTTTTACCTTTACTTTAATAAGCCAGAAACGGAGGAGGTTATATCCTGCACGCTCGCATCATATGGGAAGTGCTGAACATAAGCACCATTTTTATCCATAATATAAATAAAACCTGAATGATCAACGCTTTCATCGCCTTCTGCGGTTTTTGATTGGGCAAAATATGCCTTATAAACAGAAGCCACAGTTTTGATTTGTTCCTGTGAGCCAGTCAGCCCAATAATGCGCTTATCAAAATTGCTTAAATATTCTTTCAAAACCGCTGGCGTATCACGCTCTGGGTCAACACTGATAAAAATCGGTGCAACTAAATTTGCCTTGTCACCGAGTGATTCCAATATTTTTGTAAAACTGGTGGCAGTTGTTGGGCAAATGTCTGGACAATGGGTAAAACCAAAAAAAACCATCATTATTTTACCACTAAAATCTTTATCGCTAACAGTTAAACCGTCCTGATTTATTAGAGTAAAATCACCCCCAATAAGTGCCACCCCTTCGCCCTGTGCTTCATGGATTTGAACATTGTTTTGAAATCTATTTTTGGTCACAACCAGCATTACGGAAGTCACAACCAACAATAAAAAAATCAAGAATGTACAAAATTTTATCATAAATCAATGCCTTATATAGTTCCTGTTAACCTGTTTGGCAAGCAGTATAACTTGCGCGATTAACATAAATATGTTAATATTTCCTTTAGAATACTAAATAAATTACACTAGCAGTTTTAATAATATGTTCGCCTCGATAGGAAACACGGTTAATATTCCGACACCGCCAACGCTGGTTGCGACAGCGTTGCCGAATAGCATTGCCCTGCGCGTTCCCTACGATAACGTAGCACCTTCTGTTTCTAGCTCACAACTAGATAATAACGCAAGTGGCAACCGTAATTCTTTGCCAAAAACAGAATCTCCGCAATCTTTTGTGAATGTTAGTTCTGCGATAGAAAATTTTTCTCTTAGCAGCTTGACTGTAAATTCTGCATCTTACACTGCAAATGCACAAACCAGTTTTTTAGCACAGTTAGCTGGAGGAGATCTTTCTCCCGAAGTTCATGGAATTTTCGTGCAGTACGATAAATTGGTAAGTTTCGCTAATGTAAAATACAAACCAAGTAATGCAGGAAAACCTGTAGATCCAGTTGGTATATTCAAAACCTTGCTACAGCTCGAACATGAATCTCAGGACAACCCTCAGCCGATAGATTTGGTGGATGTGCATGATGCACCTGTTGCTCCGATACCGAAAGACAACGCAATTCAAGTAAGCGTTGAACCAGTACATGCCCCTGTAGAAACTGTTAATACTCAGCCACAGGAAATGCCGCAACCCAAAGAATTTGTTTTACCACAGATAATGGCTTATAAAACAACTATTGATAACACTAGCGATACAACTCCAACAAATGTTGAATTAGTCTAAGCCTTATCCCCTCCGATAAACCCAGACATGCGCTGGCGGAACGTTTGCTAATACCAGCTTCACACGCTCTCCGATAAGACCGTAACGTTTCAATTCACTCCTGTTAATTGGAGATTTAGGGCCGTAGGTAAACTGCACAATAATGCCGTAATCACCAATCGCTTTTGCCATCTGTTCTTGTATGCCGTGTCGTATAGCAACTGGCATGGTAATAAATGGCAAGCTGGAAACGATCGCATTCACTTTTTTCATTCCAGCATTTTTTATCACTTCTTCTAGTTCCATGGCATCCGCGCATAAAACCTTCAGATCATGAAATATAGAATGTAATAGAGCATGTAATTTTTTATCACGCTCAATAACTAGCAATTTATCATTGGCAATCCCTGCTTCAAGCAAAGCCTGAGTTACCACTCCTGTGCCAGCACCAAGTTCAATAACTCCACCTTCACGAGATAAATCAACTTGCGCTGCCATTGCCCTAGCAAGTGTACGCGAGCTGGGAAGTGCCGCCCCAATCTTAAGCGGTGAACGCAACCATGCAGCAATAAAATGATGGCGTAAACGACGCTGTTTACCGCTCGCTTTAGCAGAATTAAGGTTTGGTTTCATGTTTTATCTGTTCAACGGCTGTTGTTATTTTCAAATTAAGTAAATACCTGCCATAATCAGCAGAAGCAAGCGTAGAATCTCCCATTGCACCACTAATTTTAAAATCTGCTATTGAATGCTTCCCGCGCAAGGCATCACGCACGCTGTTCTTATCAATTGCCATCAGCTCAGAAGTATCCTCAAAGCCAGCATGTGCGCTTGGCTCTGCAATAGACAACTTTAGTGATTTAACCCAATCGTCCTGCCCGTTGTTATCATAATAATCAGAAACCTGTAGTACACGAACACCGCTATCTTTCCATTTTGCGGTTAGTTTTTCTGCTAATTTTTTCTGCACCGCCTGATTACCACCCGAATCACCTAGAAAACAAATTAATTTAAAGCCGTGTTGCTTCAGGCTGGAAGCCGTGTCTTCAAGCAAAGCAGTGAATGTTTCTTCACGCACGGAAATTGTCCCTGCAAACTGCATATGCCCTTCTGGCGGCTCTATATTTCCTTCAGGAACATATGCAATAACAGGAGCAACCAGCGCATTGCCAAGTTTTTTGGCAATTTCTCCTGCTGTGTAACGCACTATGGTATTATGCTTGCCTATAACCATATGCGGACCATTTTGTTCACTTCCACCAGTAGGAATAATCGCTATAACAACACCGTTGTTATAATTGCCCATCCTCTCGATGCGTTCGCGAATCTCTGGGGATGTCATTTCCTCAATATATACACTTTCCACTGCGTATGCAGGTGTTGTTAGTATAATGCTGATGACACAAATAAAAACTACTCTTAAACTCCTCATCCATCCTCCACCATTTTAGTAAACATACCATATATGAATAAACAAAAAATAGATAAAATCTTTAGTCGTCTAAGCGTAGCAAATCCAGCACCAACAACCGAGCTTTTCTCAACAAATGACTTTACTTTGCTGGTGGCAATAGTTTTATCCGCACAAGCAACAGACGTGGGTGTAAACAAGGCTACCCCCGCTCTATTTGCTGTTGCTGACACACCAGAAAAAATGCTTGCTCTTGGAGAACCAAAGTTAAAAAAATACATTAAAACCATTGGTCTATTTAATAGTAAGGCAAAAAATATAATTACTCTAAGCCAAAAATTAGTTGATGAATTTAGCGGAAAAATACCTGAATCACGCGAGCAGTTAATGGGATTGGCTGGGGTAGGGAGAAAAACTGCTAATGTCTGGCTTAATTGCGCGCGTGGCTTGCCAACCATAGCTGTTGATACGCATGTGTTTCGGGTGGCAAACAGGCTGGGTTTATGCACAACAAAAACTCCAGATTCCACCGAAGCTGCTTTAGAAAAAATAATTCCTGAAAAATGGAAAATACACGCCCATCATTGGCTTATCCTACACGGTCGTTATGTCTGCAAAGCACGCACACCTTTGTGCAATACATGCTCTATAAATGATCTATGTGAATTTAAGGGGAAGTAGAAACAATGCCTTTTTCACGATAATATTTCTGCGCACCAGAATGTATCGGAGAAATATTTTCGTTTGCAATCATATGGGCAGCATCAAGAGTGGCAAATACTGGATGTAGCGTTTTGAAATTATCCAGATTTTCGAATACAGCTTTTACCACTTCATACGCTATATCATTATCCATATCAGCCGATGCCACCAGAAGTGCGCGCACACCAAAAGTTTTGGTTTCTTGCGGGTTAGAATTATACATACCACCTGGTATAGTTGCCCGCACATAAAAAGGATGAGAAGCAATGAGCTTTTCTATGTCAGCTTGAGCAACATCAACAAGACGAGTTGGGCAGGAAGATGTAACTTGCTGGATTGCACCGTTAGGGTGACCACCAGCATACACTAATG
>CXWL01018698.1_pt1 | contig 11563 bp, 15 predicted proteins | sample 590931 | NCBI WGS metagenome assembly CXWL01 (sample SAMEA3498368, study PRJEB10139) | groundwater metagenome | biome: water well; material: biofilm material | place: Germany | collected 2015-04-27 | reverse complement strand
AATGTCACGGTATTTGGAAACGCTACGCGGATTTTTTGATGAAGAATCGCCAAATTATCAAACCAGCCATTTTCTTGAGCATCCGTCATGCTTGGCAACGCATTTCCAAGAGCCGTTTCATTCATTGTAATGCCTTCAAAAAAGGGATGCGAATTATAACGTTTCCCCATTGCAGCAAATAGCGCTGCCAAGCGATCTCTAACTTTTGGATTCCAAAGCTTTACATTACGACCCTTAGGTGTTTTTGAGCCAGACTTCGCCCAAACAAATTGACCACCCTCGTATTCAGGTACTTTCATGTAATTAGGGACAACATTTCCATCAAGATCAAATGCTTTTAGTCCTACATGAACAAAAAGTCGTTTTTTCCGACTGGATAACTGCGCAAGAAGCTTATCAATCAACGCAAAGTTATAAACACCTTTTGAGGGCTCTAGCTCTGGCCATGAAAAGCGCGCTTGTATTCCTCGCAAGGCCGGTGTACTTTGCATTTCGTCATAAACCATATTCATGTACGAATCAATCGATTTTTGCTTAGGCGTAAGTATATAGTAGTGGCCAGGATGCCATTTCATCGCACCTGCCGCATTTACTACTCCCAAAGGAATTAAACTCATGCCTATGACAAAAGTTATCCCAAAAATTAAATTACAAGCTCGTTTGATTTTAAGCGAGAATTTATCGTCTTGTGTATTATTCATTTCGTAGTTAAAGCATTTTTTCATTAAAAGTNNCTGCTTCAAGCACTGATAAAAGAATCGTCTTGAATCACATTGATTCGATCTTGCTATCCTCCATTTTTTCATTATGACGTTTTGAACAAATATTTCTTATTATCTGATTAGCAATAAGAAATCCATAGAATCCTACTCAATCAAAACAATTCCACCCGACTCGCGATTTACTGCGATTTTTAGGGCGTAATGCAAAAATCACAAAATTAATTCTAACTCAGAAGAAAACATCGAAATTATTTCGTGTGATTATTTCCCCCTCTTAAAAATATACGTGGGAAAAAATACCATGTCAACCATTGTTTCATAAAATGCAGCGAGTAAATAAACTATCCTGGCTTGTAGCACAGGATCTATACGGCTTTACATGGAATCCGATGAGAATTTCAAATGAAATTGATGAAATGGTTACCGGAAATCAAGAGAATGAAATTTGAAGAAACATATGGCAATTGCAAAAATGACACGCGTAGCGAGGCATGACAACTACGTCGGTTTCAACAACATTAAGCTGCAGATTCCTGCTGATCACCATCGATAAGGCAAAGGTAACTGTATTACGCTACAAGAGCGGCAAACTCCCAGTCTTACACGAGCTACGAAAAAAATATTAATTACAAGGATATTTTAATAAAACTAATAACACATGCCGGTCGCCTCTTCAACAAGACCTGCCTTCATCTTTTCTGGGATCGTTAAGTATGCTAAAATACAAGGGTGCCAGCTCATTTAGTTCAAATTAAGTGTCTTTTTTACAAGCTTATTTCCGAATAATTACTGTTATTGCTCAAATCCTCATGGATAAATATCATGAGTAAGTAACTATCTAATTGATATCTGTTTTGGATACCAATACTCGCCAAACTTGTTTATCAACAACTTAAGAATATCTATGTATCAATCACTTCTCAACAAAGAAAATACACTTGCAGTTATTGGGCTAGGCTATGTAGGATTACCCATTGCATTATCATTTGCCAGAAAAATCAAGGTAATAGGATTTGATATCCATGCACATAGATTAGAAATGATGCGTAATAACATTGATCCTAGCAACGAGTTGACTGGAGATGATTTCATTGATTGCGATATCGAATTCACAAACGATTTAAATGTTTTAAAAAAAGCAAAATTTTTTATCGTAGCTGTACCTACTCCTGTTGATTCACATAATGTTCCTGATTTAACAGCTGTTTTAAGAGCCTCCGAAACAGTCGGAAAAGTTATTAAAAAAGGCGATTATGTAGTGTATGAATCAACGGTATACCCCGGATGCACCGAAGAAGATTGCTTACCTGTTATAGAGAAATCATCCGGATTGAAAGCCGGTATTGATTTTAAATATGGATACTCACCTGAAAGGATCAATCCCGGCGATAAACTTCATACACTGGAAACTATCGTAAAAGTAGTATCCGGAAATGATGCAGAAGCGCTTGATCAAATTGCGAAGGTTTATCATTTGGTAGTGAAAGCAGGCATACATCGAGCTAGCTCAGTGAAGGTAGCCGAAGCAGCAAAGATTATTGAAAATACACAACGCGATTTAAATATCGCCCTCATGAATGAGCTATCAATTATTTTCGATAAAATGAATATCAATACTTTTGAAGTACTTGAAGCTGCCGGAACCAAATGGAATTTTCTGAAGTTTTTCCCTGGACTCGTTGGAGGTCATTGTATCGGTGTAGATCCTTATTATCTTACTTACAAATCACAACAACTCGGTTATAACAGTCGCGTCATTTTATCTGGCAGAACAATTAATGACGAAATGGCTAATCATGTTGCAAAAAAAACGTTCAAGCCATCATTAAATCCGGCGTCAATGTAGCGCAAGCTAAAGTGCTCATTATGGGATGCACATTCAAGGAAAACGTATCGGATATCCGCAATTCAAAAGTAGCTGATGTATATAATGAGCTGATTGCATACCAGGTACAGGTAGATGTATCCGACCCTCGCGCAAATAGTGATGAAGTTAAACATGAATATGGCTTTAGTCTATGTGAAAAAATAGGAACAAGTTATGACGCAGTCATTGCAACAGTTGGCCACAATGACTACAAAGACTTAACTGAGGAATATTTCAAATCACTGTTAAAGCCCAATGGCATTTTAGTTGATATCAAAGGTCAATTCAGGAACAAGATTCATAACTTGAAATACTGGAGCCTTTAATGACCTCATTTCATTCAAATTCGCTTGATCAGCATACTTTTCTTATCACTGGTGGAGCTGGTTTCATCGGCTCGCATATCGTTGAATATCTGTTAAACAATAAAGCTAAAAAAGTCAGGGTATTAGATAATCTGAGTACAGGTCTGCAAAATAATATAGATCTCTTTAGTAATCATCCAGCTTTTGAATTCATGTGGGGTGATATACGAGATTTTGCTATTTGTCAGAAAGCCTGCGAAGGAATAGATTATGTTTCCCACCAAGCAGCACTGGGCTCGGTTCCTCGCTCGATAAAAGACCCACTCACTACCAATGAAGTCAATATTACTGGCTTCGTTAACATGATCACTGCTGCAAAAGATGCGCACATTAAGACATTTGTATACGCTTCATCGTCCTCTGTTTACGGCAGTGAACCCACGCTACCCAAAATTGAAAATCGCGTAGGAGAACCACTCTCACCTTATGCGGTAACAAAAAAAACAAATGAATTATATGCTTCTGTCTTTCATGAGCTGTACGGCATGCAAGTCATTGGTTTTAGATATTTTAATGTATTTGGACCAAGACAAGATCCCAACGGTCCCTATGCAGCTGTTATACCTCTTTTCATCAAAGGCATACTCGACAAAACACCTGTTTATATCAATGGTGATGGTGAACAAACTCGTGATTTCACGTTTGTGGATAATGCCGTACAAGCCAATATTCGCGGCCTGTTTTGCGAAAATCAACAAGCTTTTGGTAAAGTAATCAATGTAGCCGTGGGTGAAAAATTTACCGTAAACTATATGTACGATGCAATCAAGGATATGTTGCAATCTCAACATGAAGCAACCCATCGCGCTCCACGTGCTGGAGATATCCGCAACTCCTTAGCAGATACCTCATTAGCCCATGCCTTGATTGGATATACCCCAACACATCGTTTTATGGATGGATTGAAAGAAACCGTGAATTTCTTTGTAAAAATTTATCGATAGCTTCTTAAGCTAGAAACCTCGTTTTAATCGAGGAATCTAGCTTGGATTTAAATTAACCGCCAGTAGATTGTTGTAAGTGAATCAAAGCTTCACTGACATGCTTAGTAGCCTCATCTGCATGATTTTGTTTGGCGTGTTCAATAGCCTCATTCAGATGCTTAACAGATTCAGAAGCATGTTGTTTATTGGCACCTGAAAGTTCATTCGCTGCAGCTTCTGCATGTTTCAAGCTTTCTTCTGCATGTTCCAACAACACCTTAGTATGGCCTGCTTTCCCATGAGTTTGTGCAGATTCTGCATGTTTTATTGCTTCTGCAGTATGTGGATTGATATCCGCAGCAACCAGCGGAAAACTAATAAGAAGTGTGATGATCGCGGTTACCAGTAATGATTTAATGCATTTCATAAGCCTATCCTTTTATACCTCGTTATTAAAAGAAAGAATTCGCTATTCAGTTTCCTAACTCACAGTGAACAGTGTAATTCTATAAAAATAGACTAATACGATTAACAGTAGTTCAAATTAGCCTCCCATAACCTATTCAATATTAACCATTATTTCAACANNCGGTTTTTCTGGCTCACCTAAATCAGACAAAATTGCTAGCGCGCCAGAAAAGTCTTGCAAATGGGTGTAACCGTTGACTGTAATCAATGTTAGCAGATTTGCCGCCATTGCTGACTTTAACCCATTCTCAGAATCTTCAATTGCAATACATTGCCGCGCATCCAATTTAAGCTGGTTCAATACCCAGTGATAAATATCAGGAGCAGGTTTCTTCATCGGCACAATATCTCCGGCACCAATCACATCAAACCAATCAATGGATTCTTCTCCAAGGGTGGATTTTAGTAGTGAAGTAACATTTTCCAACGTGGTGGTTGTGGCAATGGCTAACATTATTTTTTTGTCACGCAGTTCATGGATCAATCGAACCACCCCTGGTCGTAGCGGAATGCTACCTTTTTCCATGAGCATTTCATAAAAACCCGTTTTGGTTTTATGTAAGTGTGCGATCCAATCTTTCAAATCATTTCTGTTCAATAACCCCGGGGAGTATCTTTCCATGTAATAGCGAATGCGCTCTTTACCACCCGTTATTTGTAATAATTCACCATAAAGCTCGATACTCCATTGCCAGTTCAATCCATTTTCTTTGAATGCTTGATTAAAAGCGACACGGTGACCATCTTGTTCGGTATCCGCGAGTGTCCCATCAACGTCAAATAAAACAGCTTGCAAAGTGTTACCAAAATTCATACGAATTTACCTTAAAATAAACTTATATTGTGTGATGACTGGCTCGCTGCAGGCGATCCTCAATAGCTAGCCAACTGGAGTGATCGGGCACCACTTCGACTAATAAATAATCAAATCCTGCCTGATCCAATTGATGCAAAATCGCATACAACTCCCTACCATAAGATTGAGGATCATTGGGCATGGAGCAATGTTGTAAATATTCATTTTGCTGCAAAGGTCGTTGAATAGTCGACCAAGTGATAACCATCGTTTTTAACCGCTGACTCGTCAATTTTTGTGCGTACTGCCACAGTTGTTCTGTCGCACACAATTTGAGCGGTGTCGTTGGCGCATAGTGCGAAGGNNAAACTGACTATCGTGCTTTCCAAACCGACTGTACAAGATCCTCCATCTAAAATCATGTTGACTTCTGCACCCAACTCTTTCTGCACGTGCGCTGCCGTAGTTGGACTGATCCGACCGAAACGATTAGCAGAAGGCGCGGCAAGCGCTCTCCCCTGCCCTAGAGATCGAAGCAAGGCTAATGCAATAGGATGACTGGGAACACGTATTCCCACAGTATCTTGCCCACCCGTTACAACATCTGACACACGTCGATTGCGCTTCAGAATCAAAGTCAATGGTCCAGGCCAGAATTGTGTTGCGAGCTTTAAAGCAGTATCCGGTATTGCTTGTGCCCATTCGTGCAGATACGAAAAATCAGCGATATGCACTATCAGAGGGTGATTCATTGGTCTTTGCTTGATACGATAAATATCGCTAACCGCTTTGATATTGGTTGCATCAGCACCAAGACCATAAACTGTTTCTGTCGGAAAAGCGACGATTCCACCCGCATTCAAGACACCCACAGCACGGGAAACTTGTTCGCGCTGTTGCTTCGTAATAACAGCACTTTCCAAAGAAAAAGATACGGCTTTCATAGCATGAATAAAACTATGAAATCTTCAGCATGCGATCCAATGATAATTTGGCAAGCTTGGCCTCATTTTCTGGCACTTTGATTTGATTGACCACGTTACCATTGACTAGATTCTCCAGTGTCCAAGCCAGATGCTGTGGATCAATACGCGCCATGGTTGAACACATACACACCATCGGTGACATAAATTGAATGATCTTTCCTTGTGGTTTAAATTCCTCAGTAATTCGACTGACCAGATTCAGCTCGGTGCCAACTAACCAACGCGTATTGTTTGGCGCTTCGGCAATAGTTCTAATAATATATTCTGTAGAGCCAACAAAATCAGATGCTTTACAAACCTCAAAGCTACATTCTGGGTGGGAAATAACAATGCCATCTGGATGCTGATTACGAAACCGAATAATGTGATGCGGTTGGAACATTTGATGAACCGAGCAATGACCTTTCCACAGTAGAATTTTGGCTTTCTTAATTTGCTCAGGTGTAAGCCCTCCTAAAGGCTCATCAAAATTCCACACCACCATTTCATCCAAAGGAATACCCAACTGATGGCCACTCCAACGCCCTAAATGCTGGTCTGGAAAAAACAATACTTTTTCTCGCTGCTTAAAAGACCATTGCAATACTTTACCGGCATTGCTGGAAGTACATACAATTCCACCGTGTTCACCACAGAAGGCTTTCAGATCCGCCGCCGAATTGATATAGGTCACCGGTGTAATTTTTTCATCAGGATCCAGCACATCCGTTAAATCACGCCAAGCTCGCTCTACGTTCGACAAACTCGCCATATCCGCCATTGAGCAACCTGCGGACATATCAGGTAAAATAGCCACTTGCTGTGGGCTAGAAAGAATATCTGCGACTTCTGCCATAAAATGCACACCGCAGAAAACCAAGTAATCTGCATCGGTTTGTGCCGCCAAAAATGAAAGCTTTAAGGAATCNNACGCTTGCCGAGCATTTTTTTGGCTTCGATGATACGCTGAGTACACGCCTCATCTTGTAATAAATCATAATGTTCAAAATCAATTGCTTCATGCTGCATAATGTTTATTTACTTCCAGTAATGGTGGCTGAAATGATGCACATTATCATATTAAGATACAGATTCAAATGCGCTATTTGAAGGTCNNCATACAAAACTTTGAATAGTCTTAAGTTGTGTTGAATAAATTAATTTTACTGCAATCACCAAACCAACCATTTTCCTTTATCTAATATGATTAAATATTCCCATATTAGTTTTCCTCTAGCGGTGTTTATTTTTCTCGCGCTGATAGCATTATGGTTGGATCAGATTTCTCGACCTTATGAATCCATCAACGGTAAAGGCATGTTTCATAATCCTGATTATATTATTGAAGGGGTATCGGGTATACAAATGAATCATACACAAGCCAATCGTAGAAATTTCTCGGCGGAAACGTTATCGCATTATTTTGAAGAAAATGTTACACGTATGCAGCAAGTCAGTTTTGTAAACTCTGGGCAAGGCAAACCTGTGTTTCGCTTACAAGCCGATATTGCGGAGATTAGAGATAAAAACAAAAATATTTATTTAAAAGAAAACATCACCGCTATTCGCGGCACTGAAAATGAAAAAGATCAAATTACTTTGACTACCGATTTTCTATATCTTATTCCTGATGAAAGCATGGTCATCACAGACCACGCTGTAACGATTTCTAAATTAGGCTCTACAATTAGTGCTATCGGAATGGAATTGGATAATCAAACCGGTATTCTGCAGCTCCTATCTAGTGTAAAAGCCATTAACTTCAAATCATCATCGAAATAATGAAATTATTTTTCACGGCTTGTGCTTTGTCATTTTTTATTACTGCTAACGTATTGGCTGAAAAAGCTGATCGAAACAAACCGATACATCTTGAAGCAGATCGAGCGACAGTTGAAGATGTCAATCGCAAAGAATCCACTCGTATCAGTACGTTTATTGGCAACGTCATCCTCACCCAAGGCACGCTACGCATTAAAGCAGACAAATTGGTCATGAAAGAAGACATCAATGGTTTCCGTCATGCCACAGCAACTGGGAATTTGGTCACTTTTCGCCAAAAACGTGATGGTTTGAATGAATATGTCGAAGGTTGGAGTGAACGCGCTGAATACGATAGTAAAGCTGACAAAATTGAATTATTCCGTCGTGCTCGCTTGAAACGTGGTGACGATGAAGTAAACGGCGACTACATTTCTTATGAGATGAGCAATGAATTTTTCAAAGTGATTGGAAATGATAATCGTAATATCGAATCAGCTCCTAACAAAAGAGTACATATCACCATTCAACCCAAGAATAAATCAGAATAATTAACCTACACGGCATCAAAATAAGCGGCAACCTGGAATGAGTGAATTAAAAGCGAATCAGCTGAAAAAAAATTATAAATCACGCACTGTAGTTAAAGATGTATCGTTTTCGCTGAATAGCGGTGAAGTCGTTGGACTACTGGGACCCAACGGTGCTGGCAAAACTACTTGCTTTTATATGGTAGTCGGNNTAAGCTATTTACCCCAAGAGACTTCTATCTTTCGACGCTTAACCGTTGAAGAGAATATTTTAGGAGTATTGGAATTACAGAACTTCGAAGAGGACGAAAAACAGCGCCATTTAGATAGTCTATTAAATGATTTACATATCTCACATTTGCGTAATAATTCCGCTATGAGTTTATCCGGTGGCGAACGCCGGCGTGTTGAAATTGCACGGGCTTTGGCATCGCAACCAAGGTTTATCTTGTTAGATGAACCGTTTGCTGGTGTTGATCCAATCGCAGTCATCGACATTCAGAAAGTTGTTGCCTTTCTCAGGCAACTCAATATTGGTGTCTTAATTACTGATCATAATGTTCGAGAAACTTTAGGAATCTGCGATCGGGCTTATATCATCAGTGAAGGGCATGTACTGGCAAAAGGCAAACCTGAGGAGATCATTCATGATGAACGAGTCAGAGCAGTTTATTTGGGTGAGCACTTTCGACTGTAACATAATGAATAAAAAGTGATTTTTTAATATAATGGCCGTTTTCTTGGAATCATGAAACCAGCACTGCAACTAAAGCTTTCGCATCAACTTAAACTGACACCTCAACTGCAGCAATCGATACGATTGTTACAGCTCTCTACTATTGAGTTGAGTCAAGAAGTCGAGCGGATCGTGCAAGAAAATCCGTTGCTGGAGTTGCTGGAGTTGCTGGATACTCCCCGAATACCGGCTAATGATAATTACTCAGAGATTGGATCCAGCAATCATGAAACTAACAACGAAAGCAAAGTAGCTGAAACACCTCCCTCCGAGAATTCGAATACGAGCGACGAAGAATATGATAGCGGCACGGAATGGCAACAGGAAAATTTCCCAACGTACCAAGCTTTAGAAGACGATGACTACGATGGACCTCAAATCCCTGCAAAGCCTACCACTTTACGAGAACATTTACTTTCGCAAGTCGCCTGCTCACAAAGAGTTTCTGAATTCACNNCAAGAATGCCTGCTCATACAACTGCAAGCCATGCCTGAAAAAACGCCTTATCGAAGCGAAGCTTTTAAAATTGTCGCAGAGCATTTACATATCTGGGCATCTCATGACTACGGTCAAATCAAAAAATTACTGGGATGCAATGATAAGGCACTACAAGCAATTCAGAAGTTAATCACGCATTTAAATCCAAAACCTGGTGCAGAATTTAACGCATCGGTCGAACGATATGTTATACCAGACATTATTATAAAAAAGAAAAGTAGTGTTTGGGTTGCGGAGCTTAATATGGCTGCTTTACCGCGCCTAAATATTAATCATCTGTATGCTAACATATTGAGACAAAATGGCACTGCTAACAACCTGTCAAGCCAACTGACTGAGGCTAAGTGGTTGATTAAGAATATTCAACAACGCTCACAAACGATCTTGCAAGTCGCTACTGCTATTGCTACGCGCCAACAGCAATTTTTTGAACATGGAGAAGTAGCTATGCGACCACTTGTTCTCAGAGAAATCGCGGAAATATTAAATCTACACGAATCAACGGTTTCACGGGTGACAACACAGAAATTTATGCATACACCGCGTGGTATTTTTGAACTTAAATATTTTTTTGGCAGTCATTTGGCAACAGATACTGGTGGCTCTTGCTCGGCCACAGCAATTCGCGCACTGATTAAGGAATTAGTTAAACAAGAAAATACTAAAAAACCTTTAAGCGATAGTAAAATCGCTGCAATTTTAATACAACAAGGAATTGTTGTTGCACGCAGAACCATTACCAAGTACAGGGAAATATTACAAATCCCTCCAGCTAATCTTCGTAAATCATTTTAAATAGAATAAAGGATCATTATGAATCTTAAACTTATCGGCAATCATGTGGAAATTACCGAAGCATTGCGTGAATACGTTACTTCAAAAATCGGTAAAATTACACGGCATTTCGATCATGTTATTGATGTTAGTGTCATCTTGTCGGTAGAAAAACTAATACAAAAAGCAGAAGCGAACATTCATATCCGCGGTAAAGATATTTTTGTCGAAACAGAAAGTGAAAATATGTATGCATCGATTGACAGTTTAGTCGACAAATTGGATAGGCAAATACTGAAGCATAAAGAGAAGAACCTTGAAAAACGCAACCATAGCGGGTTAAAAGATCAGGATTTTGAATCTTAATCNNTCAAAATAATTATTAAATAAACACATTCTTAATGAATCTTATTTCTCAACTACTCCCTCCAACCAATGTCATTGTTGATTTAGATGTTGCCAGCAAAAAAAGGGTATTTGAACAAGCCGGATTATTATTCGAAAATACGAAACAAATTGCACGCAGCCAAGTTTTTGAAAGCTTATTTGCCCGTGAAAAACTTGGTTCCACCGGTTTAGGACAAGGTGTAGCCATCCCGCATGGTCGTATTAAAGGATTACGTGAGGCTGTGGCAGCATTGGTAACCTTAAAAGAACCAATTCCATTTGATGCCCCTGATGGTCAACCTGTCAATATTGCTTGTATTCTGCTCGTCCCAGAAAAAGCCACCGACCAGCATTTGCAAATCCTCAGTGAATTGGCACAAATGTTTAGTGATAAGCAATTTCGCGACAATCTTTTACGTCATAAAGATGGCGCTGCAATTCACCAAATGATTGCTAACTGGAAACCGAATGTCACAAATTAGCATCGCACAGTTATTTGAAGACAAGAGGGAAAAACTCAAGCTCAGTTGGGTTTCAGGTTCCGAGGGAAGCAATAAATTACTGACAGACGATTCTGTCTTAAATACTGACAAAGAAGCCATTGGTTACTTGAACTTCATTCAACCCGATTGGATTCAAGTATTAAATAGCGACGGAATCAATTATTTAAATCGGCTCGATACTCATACATTAGAAAAAAAAACCAACCAATTGATACAAAGTAATATGGTTTGTATCATTATTGCGGATAATGCGGAAGCACCCAAATC
>CXWL01012387.1_pt1 | contig 11563 bp, 10 predicted proteins | sample 590931 | NCBI WGS metagenome assembly CXWL01 (sample SAMEA3498368, study PRJEB10139) | groundwater metagenome | biome: water well; material: biofilm material | place: Germany | collected 2015-04-27 | reverse complement strand
AGCGTTTCCGCAGCCAGGCAGCGAATGCCTTCGCGATTCATCGTTAATTTGGCGGCACGGGCTGTCGGAATCACGGTCGCAATACCAGCTTGCTCGATTTCAACCAGCATATCGGTCGCGATGGCTTCGATCTCCGGCACGATAATGTCGGGCCGCTCTTGTTCGATCAGCGCACGCAACGCTTGTCCATCCGCCATATTGATCACATGCGCCCGGTGCGCGACCTGATGTCCCGGTGCGTCGGTGTAGCGATCCACCGCAATGGTTTCCACGCCCAGGCGCTGCAACGCAATAATGACTTCCTTGCCGAGTTCACCGCTGCCCAACAACATGACTTTGGTGGCTGACGGACTCAGCGGCGTACCGATAACCGATCGTTTATTCATGGTATGTTTTCCTCAGTTACTAATTTTTTCGTATTTTGTTGTTGTAATGCCCACTGCACATGCTCGCGCACTAACGCGGAAGCATCATCCAATCGGGCTTGTAATGCTTTAACGATTTCGTTCGCGTAAGGCGCATTGCCCAAACCGACGGCGATATTGCGCAACCATTGCGGATGACCGATGCGGCGAATCGGCGTGCCCGCCAGTTTCGTCTCGAATGTTTCCTGATCCCAACCAAACAACTCTATCAGCGATACATCATCCATGCCATTGCGCACATGAAAATCGTTTTCGTTGGTGATTTGGGCGAATTTATTCCACGGGCATACCAACTGACAATCATCGCAACCATAAATGCGATTGCCAATCAGCGGACGTAACGCTTCCGGTATGCTGTCTTTTAACTCAATCGTCAGATAAGAAATGCATCGCCGTGCGTCGACCTGATACGGCGCGACAATCGCTTGCGTCGGGCAAATATCGATACATTTGGAACAACTGCCGCAATAATTTCCGGTCTCATCGTCAACAGGTAGTGGCAAATCCACATACATCTCTCCGAGGAAAAACATCGAGCCCGCCTGGCGCGACAGCAATAAAGTATGTTTGCCGCGCCAGCCCAGCCCGGATTTTTGCGCCCAGGCCACTTCCATAACCGGTGCGCTATCGGAAAAAACGCGGTAATTAAATGTTCCCGCTTCCGCTGTCATTTTGTCGGCCAGTTTTTGTAATCGTGCGCGTAAAACCTTATGGTAATCGCGCCCCAACGCATAGCGCGAAATAAAGGCTTGATCACCTGAATTGATGACATCCCAGCTATCTTTGGCAGCAGGCGGCGCATAATTCATGCACACGGAAATAATCCGTTGTGTTCCAGGCTCAAGTTCGGCAGGCCGGGTACGCTTGGTGCCATGTTTCGCCATATAATCCATGTCACCATGATATCCTTGCTCTAGCCAATGGAATAAACCGGATTCTACCGCTGTCATATCTGCAAGCGCGTCGGCAATACGGATGTCGTGAAACCCGAGTTCCTTGCCCCATGCTTTAATGGCGACCGCCAAGGCAGTGTAATCCGGTAATTTATTTGTTGAGGTATTTTCTTGCATAACGCGCATTCTACAGATTCTGAACCCGTACAGAGCTTGGCATATGATCTTGCTGACGAAACAGCGATGCTGGCTCTGGGTAAAAAAATGGCTGCTTGCCTGCATGCCGGATTGACTATTTATCTGTTTGGCAATCTCGGATCAGGGAAAACAACGCTCACGCGCGGTATTTTACACGGCCTTGGCTATCATCATGTAGTCAAAAGTCCTACATACAATTTAGTTGAAATCTATAAAATTTCTAAGTTATACTTGTATCACTTTGATTTTTATCGGTTCAATGATTACCACGAATGGGAAGAAGCAGGCTTTCGCGAATATTTTAATTCAGACTCAATTTGTGTGGTGGAATGGCCTGAAAAAGCCGGTGACTTATTGCCAAAAGCTGATCTACAGCTATTCTTCAGCATTCTTGAAACCGGGCGCAATATTGAAATCCGGGCTGGCACAGAAACAGGAAAACAATGCTTGATACAGTGGAAAAATCAGAAAGAAGTATGATCGCATATTTTAATGGCGGCCAAAGTGTGCCGGAGAAATCTGCTTTCCTGCCACACTTTATTCTGAGCTTCTTATTTTTCCTGCTATTTTTAAGTCAACCGGTTCTGGCTGCGGACACCACCGTTCAATCGGTGCGTGTCGGATTAACACCCGACTACACCCGTATCACATTGGAATCCGATCAGCCGCTTGAGTATGAATTAAGTATGTTGGAGAATCCGCATCGCGTTGTTATCGATTTAAGTCATACCAAGCTTTCTCAGGCACTTACCACGTTACCTCAGAAAGTGGATGCCATCGACCCTTTTGTGCAGAAAATTCGTGTCGGCCAATTTACTCCCCATGTTATCCGGCTGGTATTCGATCTGAAATCAAATGTTGTGCCACGCACATTTGTCATTGAGCCCAAAGAAAATTTTGCACATCGATTGATATTGGATATTTATCATCCGGACAAAGCTGGCAAGGCCGATTTGAACGCCCGTATCGATCCCTCTGCCATCGCCGATTTCGAAACCGACGTTCTGGATGAATTGGTTGCCACACTGGTACACGAAGGCAATAAATTAAAAACAAATCAGACGCCACTTATTCGCCCGCACGCGCCCAAACCGCAGCTTAATCAAACCAAGCAACCCGTTAGTTTACAGGCAGCGCAAGCCCGCAAACCCAGCAAGGCGCCACAAAAAATTTTGGTCCCACGGATTATCATCGTAGCGATTGATCCCGGTCATGGCGGCAAAGATCCCGGCGCGGTGGGTTACCAAGGCACCCACGAGAAAGATATTACTTTGGCGATTGCCAGAAAGCTTAAAGAGCGTATCGACAAAGAACCGAATATGCGTGCTGTTCTGACCCGTGACGGCGATTATTATATTTCACTCCCGCAACGGCGTATTAACGCCCGTCGCGCCAATGCAGATCTGTTTGTATCGATACATGCTGACGCCAATCCCAAATCACACGCGCACGGTTCCTCGGTATTCACCTTATCCGAGCATGGCGCCACTTCAACTACAGCCAGCTGGCTTGCCAACAAGGAAAACAGTGTCGATAGTGATTTGATGGGCGGGATAGACATCACATCAAAGTCAAAAGATATTAAAGAATTGCTGCTGGATCTGTCACTCAATGCAACCATCAATGACAGCGTCAAATTGGCCGAATATGTTCTGAAACAACTGGGTGATATTAATCATTTACATAAAAGAAATGTTGAACAAGCCGGTTTTGCCGTGCTCAAATCCCCTGATATCCCTTCCATTCTGGTTGAAACGGCTTTTCTCAGCAATCCCAAAGAAGAAGAGAAGTTGCGCAGTAAGAACTACCAAGACAAAATGGCCGATGCGATGTATTTAGGCATTAAAAAATACTTTGCAGACAATCCGGCATTAGCACGCGCCGCTGAAATGGCTCAGGTAAAATAAATACCTTTTCCCTTGAAGCATATTATTCAGTTCAGTCTGTTTCACAATAACCATATACAATAGTTTTTTCTTGTCCCGGCAGATTCACGGCACACTTAATTAAGTTATCCAGGTCTTTGTATAGTTAAAATTTACCTCTATTGGTTATAAACATAGTCGGCTTTCCTATGAATGAAACCAAGCCTAATTCGACACATACCAGCCATTCTCAGAAAACGATGAACCAGTGGTATCAACTTTGCACCAAACAGGGCTATCTACATATTAGCCTGACCGGTGATTACACTTTAACCGCGCTGGAAAATATTTTGGAGCCGTTAGCTGGCAAACTTACCGAGCAGGCTGAAAATAAGAACCTTTATTGGGATTTAACGGGCATTCAGCAAATGGATACCGCAGGCTCAGCCTTGTTATGGCGCGTCTGGAAAGCGCAACGACCCGAACATTTACAATTGCGTCCTGAACATGAAAAGATGTTTAAACGGCTGGAAAGTCTTCCCAGTCTCCAACCGGAAGGTAAACCGAGAGACCTACTATGGCCCATAACCGCTTTGGGAATGTTAGCGCTACTTTTATGGCAACATACCCTGGGTCTTATTATGCTGATTGGTCAATTGCTAATTGATGTTTTTTACCTAATCCGGCATCCTATTTATATTCCATGGCGTGAAATTTCTGCAAACTTATATCGCACTGGCGCACAGGCTTTGGGTATTACAGCTTTGGTCGGATTTCTGATTGGCATCGTAATCAGCTATCTTTCTTCCAAACAATTACAGTTATTTGGCGCAGATATCTTCATTATCAATATATTGGGAATTAGCATTATTCGCGAATTGGGTCCAATGCTGGCTGCAATTTTGGTAGCCGGCCGTTCCGGTTCATCCATGACGGCGCAACTCGGTGTTATGCGCGTAACTCAGGAATTGGATGCTTTGACTGTTATGGGTATCTCGCATAGCCAGCGTCTGATATTACCCAAAGTGTTAGGTCTTGGCATTGCAATGCCATTATTGGTCATGTGGACCAGTGCAATCGCCTTGCTGGGTGGCATGGTGGCGGCAGAATTACAGTTAGGCTTAAACTACCAATATTTTCTGACCGCATTACCGGATTCTGTGCCCATAGCCAATTTGTGGCTAGGACTTGGAAAAGGGGTTGTATGCGGTATGGTCATTGCGCTTATTGCCTGTCATTTTGGTCTAAGGATCAAACCCAACACGGAAAGCCTGGGTGAAGGCACTACTTCTTCTGTCGTGACAGCAATAACAGTGGTTATTATTATCGATGCGATTTTTGCCATTGTTTTTTCTGATGTGGGACTTACCTAGAAGAATGACAAATCCGGAATGCATCATTGAAATCGAAGCGCTATCAACCCGTTTTGGTAATCTTGTTGTTCATCAAGATATCAATTTGTGCGTTTATCGTGGAGAAGTACTGACACTGATCGGTGGCTCGGGTAGCGGAAAAACGACATTGCTGCGCCAAATGCTTGGCCTGGAACAACCATCCCAAGGCAGTGTTAAAATTTTTGGCAGCTCCCGGGGGGATCCCGGCTTTAATCTGCAGAAAAAGAAAATACGAAGCCGCTCCGGTGTGCTTTTTCAACAGGGTGCATTATTTAGCGGATTATCTGTGTTTGATCACGTTGCTTTACCGTTACGTGAATTACATACGCTGAATGAAGAAATGATTCGTGAATTGGTAATGATTAAATTGGATATGGTGGCAATCGGACCTGAACATGCGAATAAAATGCCCGCAGCCTTATCCGGTGGAATGATCAAACGTATCGCCTTAGCACGAGCTCTGGCATTGGATCCTGAACTATTATTTCTCGACGAGCCCACAGCTGGATTGGATCCTGAATTAAGTGAAAGCTTTGTAGAACTAGTTCTTGCATTGCGCAGTGAAATGGATCTGACGATTGTCATGGTGACACATGACCTCGATACACTGGTAGCATTATCCGATCGGATTGCAGTCTTAGCCGATCAACAAGTTGTTGTAACAGGCACCTTGGATGAAGTATGCCGCTTTCAGCACCCATTTATTACCAGTTTCTTTAAAAGCATACGACATAAAAATGATCAAAAAAATTATCCGGAGCAAACATGGAAAACCGTGCCCATGCCCTTGTAGCTGGCATATTCGTTATTTTCTTGAGTATCACAGTGACTTTTGTCGCGATGTGGTTCAGTGGTAACAATATCCAACGCAATTCTTATCTCGTGGTAACCAAAGAGTCGGTTAGCGGACTCAACCCGCAATCTGCTGTACACTATCGCGGCGTTAATATTGGCAAGGTTGAAAATATTGAATTTGATCCGGATAATCCGCATCAAATTTTGATTCATATCTCAGTTGATGAGAATGTTAGGCTTCAAAATACTATTTATGCACAATTGGGTTATCAAGGCGTCACTGGATTGGCCTATATACAACTCAACGATGATGGCATTGGAAATGAGCAGTTACCGAGCGATGCACAAATTCCGATGCGCCGTTCATTACTTGATGAAGTGACTGGATCGGGACAAGACTTGCTCAGCAATGTCAATCAATTGGTATTAAAAATGCATCAATTGCTGGATGACCAAAACCAAGCGCATGTCTCGAAAATTCTCCAAAATATCGAAAAGGCCACCAGAAATTTTGATGGCATTGCCGGCCGTTTGCAACCTGTATTAGAGTCTTTCACTGGATTAACAACTGAATCCGCGACTCTGGTTAAGAATTTGGATCAACTTTTAGGCGAGGTTAATATTACTGTCGCAAAAATCAATCAGAAAGAAGGCATTTTTGACAGTTTGTCGCATAGTACACAGGAATTGGCAACTACGATTCCTGAATTGCGTAAAGTAAGTAACAGCATTGCACGTAACTCAAATAATTTAGATAAAGTTTTGCATCAATTGGAAGAGAATCCACAAAGCTTATTATTCGGCCGCCCTCCATCATTAGCTGGACCTGGAGAAGCAGGTTTTGTTCCTCCTTCAGGCAATATCCAATGACAAAAATAGCTCTTTTATTAATGCTTAGCGCTTGCCTGCTCTCGGGTTGTGTGGCATTCAATAAATCGCAATCCCCGATTTCTATTTACGATTTTGGCATGCAACAGGCGCAGCCTGCCAAGCCTATGCCGCAGCAACCCATGCAGCATCGGAAAAGCTTGCTGATAGCCGATGCAACAGCACCTTCATGGCTGGATAACAATGCAATCCATTATCGGTTGTTGTATCACAATCCTACGCAATCTTATACTTATGCGAGCAGCCGCTGGATAGCAGCACCCGCTGCCTTGCTTACCCAGCAAATACGCAACCGCATCGTTACAAGTACCAACGAGCAAGTCATTAAAGACAACAGTACTGCAAAAACTGACTATACTTTACATATCGAATTGGAAGAATTTACCCAGCTATTTGAAACGACGGATGTTAGCCATATTGTTATTGGCTTGCGTGCTAGCTTGGTTGAACGCAATACGCGCAAGCTATTGGCGCAGAAAGATCTCAGCATAACCGAAAAAACGCCTACTGCGGATGCAGCCGGCGCCGTATTCGCTTTAAGTTCGGCAAGTAATCGGTTAATTAATGAATTGGTGGATTGGCTGACCGCTGAATTGCCCCATGATTAGCCCTAACATCCGCTGCCAAAATTAATCACGAGTTTGATTAATTTATTATTCTCTTATGTTAGTATCCCGTAAATNNGTCTTAAAGGGCCGCTTTATCTTCCCAAAACTGATGAACCAAGTCGTGTGCCAGCTATTGAAACTGAGAAGAAATGAGCGGCTTTCCTGAATTTAGCTACTGCAACAACGAACTCTATGCGGAATCTGTGCCATTAAAGCAGATTGCTGATGAATTCGGCACGCCATGCTATGTCTACTCACGATCCGCCTTAACTCAAGCTTACCAGGAATTTGATTCTGCTTTTGCCAACCGGGATCATTTAATTTGTTATGCAGTAAAGGCCAATTCTAACATTGCCATACTCAATCTATTGGCACAGCTTGGCAGCGGCTTTGATATCGTATCAGGCGGGGAATTGCTTCGTGTCATTAAGGCAGGTGGGGATCCAAAAAAAATAGTTTTTTCCGGGGTTGGCAAAAATACTCATGAAATGCGCTTGGCACTGGATGCCAATATTCTATGTTTTAATGTGGAATCTGAAGCGGAGTTAGTTACTTTAAATCAGACCGCAAAAGACATTGGCAAAATTGCACCGGTTAGCTTACGCGTAAACCCAAATGTTGATGCAAAAACCCATCCATACATCTCTACCGGCCTTAAAGAAAATAAATTTGGCATTCCGGCCAGTGAAGCTGAAAAAATTTATCGATCTGCTCACCAATATGCTCACATCCGTTTTACCGGATTAGATTGTCACATTGGTTCGCAACTGACAGAGATTGAACCATTCATGCAAGCAAGTAACAAAATGCTTAATCTGCTCGATACCTTGCAATTTCAAGGTCTCGAAATTACGCATCTGGATTTAGGCGGTGGATTAGGCATTCGCTATACCAATGAAACGCCACCGTCGATTAAGGATTATGTTTCCGCACTGTGCGCCTGCACACAACAAGTCAAACAACGCCTATTAATTGAACCAGGCCGCTCGCTCGTCGGTAACGCAGGCATCCTGCTGACTCGAATTGAATACCTGAAGCATACGCCCTCACGCAATTTCGCCATTGTCGATGCGGCAATGAATGATTTAATGCGTCCAGCACTTTATGATGCCTATCATGAGATTCTTCCAGTCATCAGAAACAAAGAAGAAATTAAAAATTACCAAATTGTTGGGCCTGTTTGTGAAACAGGTGATTTTCTCGGTCACGATCGCAAGCTCGGCTTGATCAATGGAGATTTATTGGCAATCATGTCTGCCGGTGCCTATGGCATGAGCATGAGTTCAAATTACAATACCCGGCCACGTGCTGCTGAAATTATGATCGATAAAAACACAACCCACGTCATCCGGCAGCGCGAAACCATTGATCAATTAATCGCTACCGAACAAATCTTATCGTAATTTAATGACATAGAATTTGGTGATGCACTTAATTGTAGTAATATGCCTTATCATTTTATGACAAATCAGTAATGACAAGCCTTTCTTCCAGTTTCGATGATGAACAGTACCAAGACCATATTTTGCAAGGCGTATCCCGCACTTTCGCATTAACAATTCCACAGTTACCCGAATCTTTACGCCGTGTTATCGGCAATGCTTATCTTCTATGCCGTATCACCGACACGATTGAAGATGATAGCGCTTTAACTATGGAACAGACCAGGCAGCTATCGCACATGTTTTCCGAAGTGGTGTGTGGCAATGCATCAGCCGAAGATTTTGCACAAAAGCTACATCCCCTGCTTTCCGGCCATACAATTCCAGCAGAACATGACTTGATCAAAAATACACCCGCAGTCATTCGCATTACGCATAGCTTTAATCCTACGCAACGCAATGCATTGGAGCGTTGCGTTCGAATCATGGCACAGGGCATGTCCGACTATCAGGAAACAGAATCTCTGGAAGGACTTAAAGATCTGTCCGCAATGAATCAATATTGCTATTACGTTGCCGGGGTGGTCGGTGAAATGTTAACTGAGTTATTTTGCGATTATTCAGAGGAAATTAATAGCCAGAAACCAACCCTGATGAAACTTTCCGTATCCTTCGGACAAGGATTACAGATGACAAATATTCTCAAGGATATCTGGGATGACCGGAAACGCGGCGCTTGCTGGTTACCGCAAGATATTTTTCTTAAAAATGGGTTTAATCTCGCTGACTTGCAACCAGGTACATCCGATACAAAATTTCAAGCCGGATTAGCAGAGTTATTAGGGGTTGCCAAAGAGCATTTACAAAATGCGCTAATATATACAAGTTTGATCCCTCCCCAGGAAAAAGGAATTCGACGATTCTGTTTATGGGCAATCGGTATGGCAATCCTAACTTTAAATAAAATTAATCAGCACCGGGATTTCTCTGAAGGAACACAAGTTAAAATAAGCCGCCGCAGTGTTAAAGCTACCATTGCAACAACCAGTTTGTTTGCCCGTCAGGACTGGATATTAAAGTTACTGTTCAAGCTCACATCCAGCAAGCTTCCTGAAGTAGCTATACACAGGGATACTTATTTGAGAGACAAAACAAATAATCAATAGCCTTTTATCTCTACCAAGTTATTATAATATTAAGCGAATCTAACTTAAAAACAATTTAAAAATACAAGGTATTATGAAATCATTGGTCACTGGTGCAACAGGATTTCTTGGCTCTGCTGTTATGCGATGCTTGCTAACAGCGAATCATCAAGTTCGTGTATTGGTTAGACCAGATAGTGATCGCAAAAACCTGGAAAACTTCCCTGTTGAAATTACTGAAGGTGATCTACGGGATCATCAATCGCTAAATCGTGCAATTAAAGGCTGCGACAATCTATTTCATGTAGCGGCTGATTATCGTCTTTGGGTTCCAGATCCAGAAACTATGCACGAAATTAACGTTGATGGCACACGCGCACTGATCCTAGCAGCGACTGAAGAAGGCATAAAACGCATTGTATATACTAGCAGCGTAGCAACTCTAGGTTTAAAACAAGATGGAACGCCTGCTAATGAAGAAACGCCATCCAATTTCTCCGCCATCGCAGGGTATTACAAACGCTCAAAATATCTGGCTGAACAAATGGTGAAACAATTGACTGACGAGCACCAATTACCCTTAATAATCGTCAACCCATCAACTCCCATTGGCCCCGGAGACATTCGCCCAACACCAACAGGCCGTATTGTATTGGATACATTAATGGGCCGCATGCCTGCCTATGTCAATACCGGATTAAATATAGCGCATGTTGATGATATTGCCCATGGTCATTTATTAGCTTATCAACACGGAAAACCGGGGGAACGTTATATACTGGGCGGTGATAATATGACTTTGCTGCAAATCCTTCAGACCATTGATGAAATCAATGGGACCCAAAAGAGCCGAATCAATATACCGATCGGCTTAATGCTTCCAATGGCATGGCTAATGGAAAAGATCGCATCGTTCACACACACTGAACCACGGGCAACTCTGGACAGTATCCATATGGCAAAAAAACTAATGTTTTTTTCCAGTGATAAAGCGCACCGTGAATTAGGTTATCAATATCGGCCCTCAATTGAAGCACTTAAAGATGCTGTTAAATGGTTTAAAGAGAATGATTACTGCAACTGATGAACTGATGTCAGTATCGTAATAGTACATTAAGCTTCAACCTCTATATTAATGACCCTATCCCCTCTCAGTCTTGTGCATCATAACGCCTTGCTGTTGACACCACATGATCTTGCATTAACCTAATTCCTCAGTTGGAATTTAGGATAAAAATGGCTGTAATCTAATACTATCAATGATTCCCGGCCTAAAATGTTAACTGCTCCTCAGTTACAGAAAACAAGCTGAGAGCAAGGCATGGCAAAACTTTCAGCAGATTTTGATTATTTCACTAGATTCTCACCTGATTGGTGATGCCATGTATCTTTCAAAGAGCCTTAATCAGTAGGGTTCTTGAGCGATTTAAGAGTCTTCAACTGAGGAATTTAGGATTAAGAAAGCCAGTCAAAAGAATTTTCTGGGCTTTTGTCAATTATTGATCCGGCCAATATTCCGGTCGTCCGCCAAATCAGATCCGGCTCAAAATACCTCAATCTTCTCCGGTTTGAATTTAACCGGCGCCAGCATACCCTTGCGTGCCCGATGTAACACAAACGGTTGCAGCTCTTCCCATTTTAGTACCCTTTGCAATGATTTATTGCCTGCACCCGTTCCCTTAATTTGCAGCGACGAACCTTCCGGTAGCACCGCCGTGGCAATCAACGACTCACCGTCATTCAATCCGAGAATGATAACGCCCTTCCCGCTCGACAATTCTTTCATTTCGTTGATCGCGAATAACAACAGTTTGCCATTGCTGCCCAGTGCCGCAATTAGATTGCCATTGGCAACATTCGCCGGTGGCAGCAAAATATCCGCTTTGCTCAGCGTCATGAAAGCCTTACCAGCCTTCTGGCGAGATACCAAGTCTTTAAGCGTAGCAATAAAACCATACCCGCCGGACGAG
>CXWL01002590.1_pt1 | contig 11565 bp, 9 predicted proteins | sample 590931 | NCBI WGS metagenome assembly CXWL01 (sample SAMEA3498368, study PRJEB10139) | groundwater metagenome | biome: water well; material: biofilm material | place: Germany | collected 2015-04-27 | reverse complement strand
GCTCTGGGCGTCAATGTCAATGCGTTGATTTGACCGGGTCTACATAGCCCTGGTGTATGAGAAACTTGTATAGCATCGCCGACTGTTTCGGGATCAGTTCTTTCGTCTTTTCATCGACAGCGAATAAGCCGAATTTCGGCCCGTAACCGTGCATCCATTCGTAATTGTCCATTAAGCTCCAGTGGAAGTAGCCGCGCACGTCGTAGCCCGCTTCCATCGTCCGCCGAATCGCCTGCAAATGCCTCAGTAGATAGAGCTGCCGCTTGGCGTCGCCTGCGTCGGCGATGCCGTTTTCCATGATGACCATCGGCTTTCGATACCGCCGGGCCAGATACACGATCTCCCGCTCCAAACCTCGCGGGTCGATGAACCATCCCAGATCGGACACGTCGTCGCCGCGACGGGTGGATTGCGCCCAGACCGACAGCGGCGAGGCGATCTCGCGCTGATAGTAATTGAAGCCAAGATAGTCGATCTTGTCGGCGATGCCGTCGAGATGGGCGTCGTTGAACGCCTGGGCCATCTTGATCCAGATGCCAAACCAGTCGAAGCCGTCCTGCTGCCAGTGGATGACGCTTTGCAAGCTCAGAACTTTTGCGCCGGGGCACTCACCGTGAATCATGTCGGCAGCCTGACGGAACTTTCTGATTTCCAGGCGCGTCAACTCGTCGTAGTCGTGTTTGCCCAGCTTACTTCCCGGTGGAAACTTTCCGATTGTCACGGCCAGCGCATAGGTGTTGGGTTCGTTCTGCGGGGCAAAGAGCTGGACGTGCGGCGACAGGTCGCGGCAGATTCGTTGCACATAGCGCGTCCAGGCCGCTTCCGCGTTGGGATGGCGCCAGCCGTGCAGTTTGGGCGAATCGAGATTGGTCAGCCAATCCGGAAAGACAAAATGCCACAGACACGCTACTGGCGTAATGTTTTCTTCGCGAAGGCGACGGGCGAGCGTGACGTAGTGCTCGATCGCTTGCTCATCGAATTGGCCTGGCGCAGGCTCGACGCGGGCCCATTCGACGCTGAAGCGATAGTGTGTGATGCCCAGCAATTTCAAGGCGGCGATGTCGCGCTCGACGTGGGAAAGACTCGCCACGCGGTCGTCGCGCGACGGAATCTTCCGATTCTTACGGCAAAACAAGTCCCAGTCCGTCGAGAAGGTCGCGCCGGGCCGGCGGCCGGGCGGTTCCTCGATCTGATAGGATGAAGTAGACACGCCCCACCAGAATGGTGGCGACGCCTCCGGCCGCGAGGACGCACGATCGGCCGGCGGAATGTCGTACCGCTCGGGGATGGATCGCGCACATCCGACGAGCAGAATCGGGAGCGATGCGATCATCCAGCGCGTAGCATTAAAGCGTGCGACATGAAAGCCCATGATGCCCAATCATAATGGCGGGACTGTGATGAGGAGCGTCGAAACGATGTTTTCTCGCGGATTCATGAGAGAATCGATGCTATCCGTGAAACTCGCGTCGAAGGGCCGTTTTAAGGGGCAGTTGTGAACCGACCCATGCCCTCCGACCGTTTTTACGCGACGATTCAATGGACGATCCTGTCCATGATCGCCCTTCTCGCGCTGTACGGCTTCGTTCTCGCACGATGGATTCCCGCGCCGCGATTCGTCGGCTTTCGCCTCATTGTCGGCGCGATGCTGGCCATGAACATTCTTTGGTGGTCGATCGCCGATCGGCGATTCGCCCGACACATCGTGGGCGTTAACCTCTCGCGCTCGCTTCGCATCATGGCGGGCGTGTTTTCGATCGCGCTCAACGCGCCGATCGTTTACATGATCTTCGTGGGTCGAATGCCGCGATTTCTGGAGACAGCACCGACATGGTACTCCGCGGCCGTCACACTCTGGCAACTGAGTCTCATCGCGTTCATGCCGATTATCGCGGGACTGCGACTGCTCTGGATCGGTGCTTTCGCGCTGGGGCGGCGCACAACATCATCCTCCCAAACGGACTGCGATCCACGGCGTCGCGCCTTGCTCAAGACCGCCTTCGCCACCGCCCCCATGACACTTCTCGCAGGCGGGGCCGCCATGTCGCACGCGCAGGAACGCCGCTTGCAGATCAATCGCCATCGCGTTGCCGCCCCCTGGCTGCCCGATCGTCTCAAGGGTTTGACCATCACGCACATCAGCGAACTGCACGTCGGCCGACTCTATCGCCCCGACATGCTTCCGCAAATGATCGACGCCGCGAACGGTCTGGACGGTGACCTCGTCGTCATCACCGGCGACATCGTCGACGTCTCCAACGACATGCTCGATCCGGCGCTCGACGCCATCGCGCAGCTTACGCACCGTCACGGCCTGTTCGTGTGCATCGGAAATCACGACGAGATCGACAACAGGCCCGAGTTCATCAGGCGAGTGCGCCATCGGTTTCCGCTTCTCATCAATCAACGCCGCTCGCTTCGCATCGGCGGCGAATCGCTCACTATCGCCGGCGNNGAGCCGATCGGCTGGCGACGCTCGCACCTCACCAATGTCGCCGCGACATTGAAGGACTACGATCGCGCGACAGAGGGGCCGATGATCGCGCTCGCCCATCATCCCCACACATGGGATTGTCTTGCCGACGCGGGCGTGGCCCTCACGCTCTCGGGTCACACGCACGGCGGCCAGATCATGCTCACTCCGGCAGGGGACCCGCGCGAGATCGGCGTCGGGCAAATCCTTTTCCGCTACAACCGCGGTTTCTATCGCAGGAACGGGACGACTCTCTTTGTGAACTCGGGAGTGGGCAATTGGTTCCCGCTGCGATTCAACGCACCGGCCGAGATCGTCCAGATACAGCTTGTCTGAAATATGGCCCTGAAACGCGCAGATTCTGCGCGAATCGGCCTCCAGAGACACCGAATCGAGCAATTGTGAGTTCTCCGTACAGGCGAATAGCGATAATTGCCGTAATATCAATACTGATAATGGGTTTGACAGAAGTAGCCGGCCCCCTAACATATCGCGTTTCACAGGCCCTCATTGGGGGTTGGCGCGGTGAGTTCCTCGGTGAGGGCCTCCCGGTTAGAGCGTTACCAGGCAGTATTGAGGCTGAATGTCCGCACCGAAACCGACCATATTAATCCTACTCGGTAGTTGCTTTTCACTCCTTCTCGCCGCGGGCTGCCAGCACTCCGAGAACGAGGCCGCCGAACCGGCCGTGGCGCGCTACGAAGAGCGCATGGCGACCGAGCAACCGTTCGAGCCGGCGCCGGTGCTAAAGCGCATCGATCCGCAGGCGCCGGTAGACCTCAGCAGCAAGCCGGTCACGACGATGCCCTCGGTCAAGGACGGCATCTGGGTGCAACTGCCCGATCCCTCCATCGCTTCGGAAGTGTTCGACAAGCGGTTGGAGACGACCCGCCTCAGCGCCGCGATCAAGCGCGAATACGAGAAGATCTACGACGAGACGCGGCGCCTGATTTCAGAAATCAAGCGGGAAAGGCAGTTTCGTCTTTCGCTCGCCGACTCCCTGCGCCGGGCGCTGGCTAACAACTTTTTCATCAAACTGGACGGCTACGCGCCGGCCATCAGCGCCGCGCAGGTCGTGCAGGCGGAAGCCGCCTTCGACATGGCTTTCTTCGCCAACGTCAATCGAAACAACACCGACCAGCCCACGCCGTCGGCCTTGGCGGCGTCGGCGACCGACACCACCGTCGTCAACGGCGGCATTCGCAAGATGCTGACCACCGGCGCGACCGTCACGCTCCAGCATCAGATGACGCGGGTGGACAATCCTGGCTTCCAATTTCAGTTGCTCAATCCATCGTGGGCGCAAAACTTCATCGCGGAATTGCGTCAGCCGATCCTTCGCAATTTCGGCATCGACTTCAACCGGGCACAGATCAACATCCGCAAGAACGAGCGAAAGATCAACGAAGAAGCCTTCCGCGCCCGGGTCATCGAAACCCTTAACAACACCGAGCGCGCCTATTGGACGCTGGTCGGCGCCAGGCGCGACGTGACCCTCAGCGCCGAGCTTCTCGCCGAGGCCAAGCTGACCTACGACCAGGTTAAGGCTCGCGTCGATTTCGACGCCTACCAGACCCTCCTCTTTCGTAGCGAGGCGGCCGTGAAGGCGCGAGAGTTCGAATACATCGACGTGAAGAACCGTGTGCGCAACAGCGAGGACCAGCTTCTCAATCTGCTCAACGATCCCGAAGTACCGCTGTCGGCCGACCTGGAGATTCTGCCGGTCGACGAACCCACCATCATCGAAGTCTTGCGGGACCGCTTCCATGATGTCGAGTCCGCCTTGATTCACCGCCCCGAGATCATTCAGGCGAGGCACAGGGTCGACGTGGCCCGGATTCAACTCGGCATCTCCAAGAATCAGGCCCTGCCTCAGTTGGACGTGGTCTATCGCATGACGCTCAACGGCCTGGGTCCCAGCGCCGACCAGGGATTCGACCAGATGACCGGCGGTAACTTCATCGATCAATATGTGGGAATGGAGCTGGCGTGGAACTTCGGCGAGCGCGCCGAGCGCGCCGGCATCCGCGTCGCCGCTCTGCAACAGTCCCAGGCCGTCCTCACTTACAAGAGAGCGCTCGACGACGTCATCACCGATTGCCGCGTCGCCATGCGAAACCTTGACACGAGCTATCGACAACTTCAACCCAGCTACGAGGCGGTCGTCGCGGGGTCTGAGAACCTTCGGTCGCTTCAGGAGCGGCAGGAGCGCAAAAGCCCCGCCGAACTGGACACCACCCTCAACGCCCAGGTCAATCTGGCCCAGGCGCGCCGCGCCCTGCTCAATGCCATCGTCAGCTACAATCAGGGTGTCGTTGACGTTGAGCGCTCCAAGGGTACGCTGCTCGATTACGACAATGTCGTCGTCGCGGAACAGCCCTGATCGGCGTATCTCCATCGGAGCCCGCGCATCCTCACTATCAGAGCCGGCGTGTCCTCACGCCGGTCGACACTGTCAGAGCCGGCGTGTCCCCACGCCGGTCAGACTCCGGGCCGAGGACGGCCCGGCTCTGAATGGGACGCATGCCCTCACTGGCCTCTCATGATTTCGCCGCCATCGGCCTCGTCGTTGTGGGGCTGATCTGTCAATTGGTTCGCGGGCGGCTTCCCCGGTTTGCCGGTTCGTCGCTCTTCTGCGCGCTGACGACCATCGGGCTTGGCGTCGCCGTCTATTACAACTTTCCCGCGCCGACCGAGCTTCCTAGATCGCTGGCGTTTGTCTCGACCATGTGTTTCCTCTGGGCGATGCTGGCCTACTTCGTCGCCGCGCAGGCCGAGCAGGTGTCGCACGATACCGAGGTCGCGACGTTCTTCGCCTGGTCGCTCGTCTGCGGCATCGCCGGCGCGACGATTTGTCTCTACCTGCTCGTCTTTTCAACCTGGCCGCGCATCCTCGATCCACAGGCGCTGGGCGACGGTCTGCCAGTCAGCGGGCTGCCCTGCATCGGCGGGTTGCTGACGGCCGCCGTTTGCTGGAACGCCGCGCGGCGCGATCCGCACCAGCCGGTCGTGCTTCTTGCACTGGGCGGCCTGTTCGTTTGGTGGAGCAGCCTCGTCATTTCATCCGGCGTCGGCGCCTATCCGCGCGGCACGCCCTTGCTGGCATGGCAGCCTGCGTGGTGGACGTGGACGCTTCAGCTTCAAGCAGGCCTCTCGCTTCTGCTGGTCGTCGCCACGGTCATGCAGGATTCTCGCTACCGTCGCAGGCGCGCCCAGGCGTGGCCCAATCGTCTCGACCATCTCACCGCGCCCTATTCTCGCTGGCCGGCCTACATTCAAACCGAAGCAGTCTTGGCCGCCATTGTTCTCGTCGCAGGCGTGTACCAGATTGTTCGATCCGGTCCGCCGAGCTGGCCGCTTCATACGGTCAGCGCCATGGCCGCGCTGAGCGCGGGCCTCGTGTGCCTGTTTATGACCTATCGCCGATGGAGCGCCAACACGGCGGAATTGGGCATGGCGCTATTGACGCTTTGCGCCGCCAACTGCGCCTGCGCCATCGTCGAAGCGTGGATGACGCCGGCGGTTCGCGTCGAATACGCCGTGCGCATCCCGATCCTGTTCAACGCCGTGCTCATCGCGCTATTGGCGATGATCGCGCTGTGGCGATGGCTGGCCGCGTTTTGGCGGCAACAGTTGCTCGATGGCAGTCCGTGGACGACGGCGGGGCGCATGATTCCATGCAGCAAGCGAACCGCGTTTCTACTGTCGGCGCTCGCCGTACTGGTTGCCTATCGCATGGCGCTCTGGCCGCAATCTTCTCCGACGGGCCACGAAGACACTGCCGGCGGCCGCATGATTGCCGGCGTCGTGACGATTGCGCTGCTCTGTCTGCAACAAACGCGATCGGGCCGGCGCGAGGGATCGGTGGCATCGGCCTGCCTGGCGGTGGCGCTGGGAGCGGCCGCCATTCTGTTCGCGTTCATCCGGATGCCAGCCTCGCCGATCCGCGGGTGGATCCTTCAATATGATTCGGTGGTGTACAGCGCCATCTCGCTGCCGATCCTCGCGGTCGCCGAGGCGATTCCCAAGTCGAAGTGGCGGGCCTTCGCTGGGCCATTGTGGATGATTGCGCTGCTGATTCTGCCGGTGGCGGCGCTGGTCGATCTGCTCGTCAGTCCGCTTCCCGCCGACTGGGTCCGACCGCTGACGCTGGCCCTGCTCGGCGCGCTTTATTCATTCGCGGCGGGACGCGAGAATCGCCGCGCATTTCTGATCCTCGGCGCGGCGCTTCTCATTGCGTCGCTCACCAGTTTCTATGGCTCTTATCACCGCGTCATCATGGAATGGGTCAGAAGCTAGATCGCGGGCGCACGCCCAGCCCCGGTCCTTCGCCGATGGTGAGTACGCCGCCTTGTCCGCCCAGCCCGGTGAACGGGTCTTCGGCCAAGAGCAGGTGTCCATCGAGGTCCAGCCAATCCGCCAGTGGCGCGAGCTGCGCGGCGGCCGCGATACCCAACGAGCTTTCCACCATGCAGCCCAGCATGACGCGCATGCCGTGGGCCTTGGCAACGTGAATCATTCTCAGCGCCTCGCGCAGGCCGCCGCACTTGCTCAGTTTGATGTTGACGCCGTCGACGCACCCGGCGAGTTTCACCACGTCCGCCAGTCGAATGCAGCTCTCGTCAGCAACGATCGGGCATATCCGCGCCTGCGTGAGTCGTCTCAAACCATCCACGTCACCGGCCGGTAAGGGCTGTTCGACAAATTCCACGCCGCATTCCGCGAGGGCAGGAAGTTTCTTCAAGGCCTCGTCCACGGTCCACGAGGTGTTCGCGTCCACGCGGATCATCTTGTCTGGCGCGATGCGACGAATCTCCGAGATCATGCGCTCGTCGATGCCGTGTCCGAGCTTCACCTTGAGAATTGGGAACGATGCGGCGGCCAGTACCTTCTGAGCCACGGCCTGCGGTTCGTCGATCCCGATGGTGAACGAAGTGGCCGGTGCGCGAGATGGAACCAGACCCAACATGCGACACGTGGAGATCTCAAGGCGTTTACCAATCCAATCGTGCCAGGCGGCGTCCACGGCGCACACAGCCGCCCGCTGATCGTCGAACTCTCTGAGCAGCCGCCCGATTGTTTCTTCGATTGCGAATGGGTCGTTTCCGAGTAGCGGCCCAATTCGGTCGAGGGTTTTTTCCGAAGATTCGAGGGTTTGCCCATAGGTATCCATGGGGACAGCTTCCCCCCAACCCTCGATCTGCTGGTGGGCAATCTTTACCCATAGCGTCTGCTTATCCGTTCGTGTCGCCTTGGCGGTGCGAAAAGTTCCCGCCATTTTTAGGGAAATGCGCGAGTAGGAAAGCTCCATGTACTAACTCCCTGTGGATCAGATACTAACATCGCGCGACATTAATGACATTGGCATAAGCTATTGATTTACAACCGCTTACGTTGCAAAGCCGCGTGCCTTGCATGGTGCTGCTCTTAACTTCTTGTTGATCATGGAGTAATGCCCCTGCACCCCTGTTTTCTCCTGCAAAATGGGGCGGTCAAGTGGCGATAATAAGGAAGCGGCGAAGCGGTTGTCGCGTTGACCGATTTCGTGTAAACATGCAGCCTGCACTTGCGGCGCAGGTTTTGCTATCATACGCGACTTGCGGTTCCGTGCGGCCCCCGACTCCTTTTGGTCGGGGAGCGAGGATTGGCGCAGTTCGATCCGCCCGGCACCGGTGCAAGCTTGGACCAGGAGTATTATGTCTTTTTTACCAGTCAAGATCGCGGGGACCGGGAGCTTTCTTCCGGGGCCTCCCGTCACGAATGACCGCCTCGAAGCGGTCCTCGGACCGCTCACCAACGCACCGCAGAAGGTCAAGACTTTCGTCGACAATCTCGGCCGAAAGATGCTCGAACGCGGCGGCGTGAAGACGCGCCATTTCGCCGTCGACCCCGAAACCGGCGACATGACGTTCAACTTCAGCATGTTGGCAGAAAAGGCCGCCCGCAACGCCCTCGAAATGGCGGAGATGGAGCCTTCCCAGCTTGAGCTCATCATCATGTCGTGCCCAACGTACGACCAGAGCACGCCGCCGACCAGCACGCTGCTTCAAGAGCGTCTCGGCGTGCAAAACTGCGCCGAGATGGAGATTCACTCCAATTGCACCGGCGTCGGGAAGGGCGTGCAGATCGCCTACGACGCCCTGCGCACCGGCCGCTATCGCACCGCCCTGGTCTGCTACAGCCAGCTTTCGTCGATCTATCTGCGAAGCTGCTATTTCAATCAGCCCAAAATGGACAAGGTCCATGCCGCGTTACGGTGGATTCTGGCCGACGGCGCCGGGGCGCTTGTGCTTCAATCCAATCAAAATGGCAAGCCCGGTCACGAGCTGGTCGGTACGTTTGTCGAATCTGTCGGCGCAGGCCGGCCGGCGGGAATGACCGCAGGCGGCGCCGCCACCGATCTGATGAGTTCCAAGCACCAGATTCCCGAGCTGTACGCCGACGGCACGCACCATCTCTGGCAGGATTTCTCGGCCGTCAACGACAACGCCGCGCCGCTGCTCTTGCAGGGTCTGTGCAATTTCATCAAGCAAATGAAGATCGAGCCGGGAACGGTCGACCATTACGTCGTATCCATCCCGACGATGCAACTTTACGAAGACCACATTCCGGCGTTTCTCGACCGCCTGAACATCACCCGGGACAAGATCAAGTTCCGCAGCGGCAAGATCGGCTATTGCGGTGGAGCCGCCACGCTCCTCCACCTCGACGAAATGGTGCGGGCCGGCGAGATCCATCCCGGCCAGCTCGCCGTCGTTCACGCCGTCGAATCCAGCAAGTGGATGACCGCGGGTTTTGCCGTGCGATGGTAGCCCCGGCTTCGCCGAATTCTCCGCCCTCAAAGCCATTTGCCCTTCGAGCCGTCGTCTACACGATTGGTTTTCTCGGCGTTGTCCTGGGAATCATCCCGTCGATCTTTTATTACCTTGGCGAAATGCGGCTGGGCCGCGCCGGCTTCTGGGCGGAAGTGTCCATCTTCTGGAGGCAGCTTCACCACCTCGTCGGCATCGCCGTCTTTTCGGGCGGCCTCATCGCTTACTTACTCTGCTCGGCATGGCTCATCTTTTACGGCAAGGGGCCGCACGTGGAGTTCGACCCGCCCAAGACCTTCGTCGCCAGCGGTCCGTATCGCTGGGTGCGAAATCCCGTCGTCATCACCCTTATCATCACGGCTGCCGGCGAAGCGATCTACATGGCGTCTATCGGCATCGCCGTCTTCGTCGTGCTGGGAATGGCTTTCGCGCAATACCAGGTCACGCGCATCGAGGAGCCGCTGCTGTGCAAGCGCTTCGGCGAGCCCTACGATCACTATTGCCGAACCGTGCCGCGGTGGATCCCCAGGCCACCCCAAAACTAGCGCCGTCTCAGAGTGCCCATGAAAGTTTTCGTCACCGGCGGCAGCGGCTTCGTGGGAAGCCACCTCATCGAGCAACTCGTTGCTCTGGGCCATCAAGTCCGCGCGATTTCCCGCTCCGAATCAAGCTCGGAGTTTCTGCGATCCATCGGCGCCGAGCCTGTACCGGGCGATCTCGTTGACGGGACATCGCTCAACGGCACGTGCAAAGGCTGCGAAGTCGTCTATCACGCGGCCGCCAAGGTTGAGTTCGACGGTTCTGAATCGGAGTTCACGCGCACGACCGTCGAGGGAACGCAACGGATCGTCGAGACCGCCAAGGCCGAGGGCNNGGGCGTCCGTCGATTTGTTCAGATCAGCTCGTGCGGCGTATTTCACCCCGACCAACTTCTGCGAGAGTCGCCGCTGGATGAAACCGTTGAGCCGATGGAGCCGCCCGATTGGTTCCCCTATGCACGCGCCAAGCTCCGCGCGGAAGAACTCGTGCAACAACTCTGCCCGCCGGAAATGGAATGGACGATTATCCGCCTGGGCTATCTCTACGGCCCGCGCAACCGCACGATGAAAGTCTACGTCGAGCCGGTCATGCGCGACAGCATCATGATGATCGTCGGCGACGGGCAGAATCCGCTGGCCTTGGTCTATGCGGACGATGCCGCCCGCGCGATCCTGCTCGCCGGCTGCAAGGCAGAGGCGGTCGGTCAGATTCTCATTGCCGGTCCGTCGCAGCTCGTCACGCAGCAGCAATACTTCGACGCGATGGCCGACGGCTTCGGCATTCCCCGCGTCAAGAAAAGGATTCCCTACGGCGTGGCGATGTTCTGGGCCTGGGTCGGCGAGAAGGTCATCAAGAGCGGCCCGAAGGCGGCCGCCGCCCGCCGCAGCGCCATCGCCCTGAACGGACTGCCGCAGCGATTTAATTGTGACCGCACGCAAAAACTCCTCGGCTGGCGCGCGACGATGGATTTCGATGAGGGGATGAAAAAGACGTTCGAGTGGTATGACAAAAAATACAAGAGTTGAGCCACAGATTTCACAGATTGACACAGATTAAGAGGCCCAGATACTTAGATAGGCATGTTGCAGAGTGTTGATGAATCGAAAGACCCTCAAACTCATGCGATCATTGGCGCGGCAATGGAGGTGCATCGCACCTTTGGCTATGGATTCCTTGAAGCTGCTTACCAGGCTGCATTAGAAATCGAGTTTCAAATTCGCAAGATTCCCTTTCAACGCGAAGTAGAGCTGCCCGTTTGGTACAAGGATCGCAAATTGTCGTGCGGTTACCGAGCCGACTTCGTCTGTCATGAAAGTGTTGTCGTTGAATTGAAGGCCATTCCGAAACTGAGCGGCCTGGAAGAGGCGCAACTTATCAATTACCTCAAGGCATCCGGTTTCGAGCGAGGTCTGCTAATCAACTTTGGCAGACTGAGCTTGGAATTCAAGCGGTTCGTTTTCTAGAATCTGTGTCAATCTGTGAAATCTGTGGCTAAGCCTTTTTGGTTTTCTATCGACAACAGCCACCACCGCTTCTTCGCAGACTGGCCGCGCTTCACGTGCCGGACGGCGTAGAGCGTCATGGTCTGGCCCGTGTCGACGCGCACTTTCCAGAAGTGTTTGCGATAATACTTCTCACCACTGCGATGAAACTCCGCCTCGCTCTCTTTCCATTCCTCCAGTACGTCTCGAATCTCGTAATGCCGATCGCGCCACGTAAACCCCGTCGGCAACCCCGGCT
>CXWL01034363.1_pt1 | contig 11566 bp, 13 predicted proteins | sample 590931 | NCBI WGS metagenome assembly CXWL01 (sample SAMEA3498368, study PRJEB10139) | groundwater metagenome | biome: water well; material: biofilm material | place: Germany | collected 2015-04-27 | reverse complement strand
ACACCCAATGAGCCGACTGTCGACCATTGGATTCAGCTGCGTAGCATGGGTTTGATTGGGCCACATCTCACAGCCTGTCATGAGTCCAAAATCCTCAACAGTGCTGATGGTCATTGCGCGTTTATCTCCGATCCAACCACGCACCAATGACTATGGACGGGGCTTCCCTTTTACTGGACGTGTCTCAAGCGCTTTACTCCGAGGATTGGCTCGAGTCGGGTCGCGATTCACCTTGGCTTTATCGATCAGCTCATTCACCGATGCTCGAAACACACGCAGGCTGCCCTGGCCGATCTTGGTGCCACGCAATCGGCCTTCTTCGACCCATCGATAGACCGTCCACTTACTCACCTGCAACAATTTGGCCGTCTCTTGAATACGGAGCAACAGCGGTTCCATCGTCCTAGATCCCAGTCAAGGAGTGACCACTCGCAGAGTCGGCTGCCCGAAGCCGGCAAGGCCCCACTATTTCATCACCTGCGCGCTGCAGTGCCACCCATCTCCCTTGACCCCGTTCACGGCTTTCACGAGTTGATCTGGAGTGGCCTTGTCGTTCTCGACCATCACGATGGCGTGTCCTTTCATGCTCTTGAGATCAACCGTTTTAACATCTGCCACTTTTTCCAAGGCCGACTCGACATCGCCAAGATAAACATCACAATAGGTTCCACCAAACATCAGCATCACCTTTTGCTCGGCTGCCGCCTGCGCCATACTCACACAGCTGGACAATGCTACAAAAAGCACGATTCCAATCAGTATCTTTTGTATATTCACCTGCATATTCACCGCCTCCGTGCAGTCCATTCGAGGTTTTCCGCCACGATCTTGATCCATTGACACTCCCCCTTCGTCCCCTTGGCCGGGGGGAAACTGGGAGAGAAGCGCCCTACTCCCCCCTGGCGGGTAGCGAAGGGAGGGCATCTGACTCGACCACAGCAATGGTGTTTCCGACCATAGACACACCGCAAGCCGAGATGACCTATCCGGCCAGCGCACCATCATGAAGATGCGACGTGGCGGTAGCCCTCCGTGGCACACCGACGTGTCGTCGTCGCCCAACACGCTTCAGGACGGGAATTCGACATGCTGCCTGTGAGTGACTGGTTACGGTACCGCCATTCCCAGGCTTGGCATCAGCCGTGGTTCTCAGCTCCACCGGACCGGCAGTAGAAATAGGCACGGTGGTTGGATGACTTTTCGTCTTCGAAGAGTAGGAAACTGCATCGACGGCCTTTAGTTTGAAACCGACACCCTTGATCGTGACCAATCGGCAGAGCCCGCGTGGATCACGATCGAGTTGGCGGCGAAGCGCGTGAACATGGACATCCAACGTATGTTCCCCAATCGCAAACTGCGGTCCCCACACCCGATCAACTAACTCACTCCGACTGAACACTCTAGAGGGTGCCTGTATCAACGTTTTGAGAATCGCAAAGGGCTTGGCCGAGAGTGTAAGTCGTTGGCCGGCTATTTTCGCTTCGTGGATATCCGCGTCCAATTCTAGGGCACCGACCTGGTAAAGGCCCCGGCTGACAATCTCGTGACCAGCTCGCCGTAGATACGCATCCACCTTGGCGATAAAGAGACGCGATCCCTGGCGAAAATCGTGCATGCCGTCCGCCCCTCGCTCCAGATCTGACATAGACTGCTGCTCACCGTACACACCGCCGCACGGGACCACGATCATGAGCGGAACATGTCTCAGCGCAGGATTGGTGCGAAGGATGTCCCAATCGCTGATACGGTGATCGATGAGGAGCAGCGACGGCGAGGTATGGTCCGTGAACAGCATCACCTCGTCCGTTGTTGATACGAGGCGAATTCCATGACCCACCCGCTGCAAATGGTCTCGAATCGAAGCGGCAAATTCAACATCCATCGAAAGCACCGGAATGCAGATCGACATTCCCGCCGAACGTGGACTCGGTTGAGCATCACCGGCTGGTTCAGATGTAGCAACGCAGGACTGTTCACGGAGAAGCACTCCAAGCAACCCGACCAACGCGGGAACAAACAACAGGGCGGATGACGGTGCAGGAGCAAGCGTGACCACCGGGGAAGTGCTGGCCAGATTAACTGCGCCAATAGGCAGTTGTATCGGACCGTAGCCCCATTGCTCTTGAAGAACAAGATTGAACGTAAATCGTCGAGCATCCTGTTCGATCTCAAACAAGGAGTTCCAGGTGACCGGCGTGAGGTCATGATGGGGAATCGTCAACGCGTGCACCAGATCGTTCGGCGAGGTGGACAACGACAGCAACATTGACTCACTTTCCCCCCTCAACCCGACACGATCATCAAACTCCCACAGATCGACATCGGCCGGAATGAGGATCGCGACCTGCCGATCGCCGGCCTGGAACAACACCGCAGCATCCGCCTCTCCGGCTATTCCTACGAGGCAGATCAATAGACTAGCGAGGAAGAGGAGCCTCCCCCAAAACGATCGCAGATCCGTCCGTAACCAGGCCTTCATCTTGTGTTGCATGACAATTCCTTAGATTCTTGCGGACCGGCACAGAACCAGGCGACTGCGGCGGCCATCGCCGCCGCAGTCCAAATACCTAAGAAGAACCAGCGCACGGCCCTTCTGATGTAATCGATCTCGATGTTAGGCAGAGACCCCCATCATCTTGCGACGAGCCAAGCTCGCCAGGCCGATCACGCCGCTGCCGAACAGCCACGCTGCGGCCGGAAGTGGCACCGCAGGACCACCAGTCGAGCCCCACAGAGACAACGTGTAACCTATCCCAGCCGGAGCAAGCCCTGCGGGATGCAGGTGATAATCACGAAAAAGTCCAAGATTAGCCAGTGGTAGTGCATTGAACGTATCCGCTGCGCCTTGATACCCGCCAGGTGCTACGGAAATCTCAGAGTCACCATTGTTTTCAAAAATGGTGGCGCCAAAGGCAGTAATACTGTTGGCTACGGATGTCATGTTGAAATGAGTAAAGGAACCCAAATCAAAATTAATCGTATCCAAAAAAATGCCACTGCCTCCGCTGAGCCCCGGATCTGGAACATTAATGACGACCGGATTCGCCTGGCTTCCGAGAGTGTTGCTGAAGACCCCTGCATCGAGGGTGACGGCCTGTGCGGTCGCGCCGAGGGCGAGCGCCCCAACGGCAACGAATCCGGCCACCACCGTCTTCAACCTATTCGTGCGTGTCATGCTGAACTCCTTTGTTAGGGTTAACTGATACCTGTCAGAAAACACCGAATGGCCTTATTGAATAGAGCTCTATCCGATCACGAGTATGCTTATAGCCCGATGCCAGAAATGGATCTACCGACCAGAGCACCAGATGCTACCGTATGTGACAATAAAATCGTGTGACACCCGGAACACTTCGCTCTCCAAAGAATCGCCGTCATCATTCTTCAGCGCCATCACTCATTACAACAGTTCGAACGGTTTGCTAAGAAGCGACTCCTAGTACCTGTCGATGGTATCAAGAGAGGTTGAACGGCTACTACTACCGGATACAACGGATGCTACAAATGTGACAAAAAATAGCCGCGTGGGTGGGAATTCTCGCGAGATGCGTGTGCAGAGACGAGAACGCGTCGGCGCAAGGTCAACTCTCGGTCCAAAACTCCGTCCGACACTCGAGGGGGGGCAAAAGAGGGTCGGGTCGTATTTCTCCCACATCCGTAGGCCCGGTTGTTTTACGTTGGTGGCTCCCCACCTTGTTTGCGCCTCGGTTAGGGACGTTTTTCTGTCACACCCGTAGCACCAGTTGCATTCCGTATGGACTGATTGACTGTGGTTCCGTTACTCTCGCGCCTCCGATCAGAAAAGTTGAGCCTGCGACAAGCTTCAAACGGGTAAGGAAAGGACGCGTCGTATGAACCGAAGAACGTTGGTTCTCACAGTCGGCATGTTCAGCGCCTGGCTCTTCCTCGGATCGCCGGTTTACGCGATGACCGTGACGCAATTGGAGATCACCCGAGGCGCCGTCAACTATGATGGGAAGCACCAGGACATGATGGATCGGTTGCTCGGGCAGGACGGTTTGCTGAAGATGGGACAATATCAAGCCATCGGCGAGATTGTGCCGTCGATCGACAAGGTGTGCGAAACCTATTCGCTCTTTACCTCCGGTTTCAGCGGAGCCTCGGCTCCCACCGCCGTACTTTCAGGATCATCTCTCACCGTCGACTTGTCCTCGCTGTTCTTCGGCATCGAGCGCGGGAACATGTATCGTTCGTGGAACATCGGGGGATCCGCGACCGGCCTGTTCAACTCAGACACTAAAGAATTCTTCCTCTCATGGGAACGGGTATTCGACGGCCCCAAGCCAGAAGGACAGGCGTCATTTTTCTTGGGTGGCTTGGTGCATGTCGATGCGCAACCAGTGCCGGTTCCCGCAGCCGTGTGGTTATTCGGCAGCGGAGTGGCCGGGATCATCATGTTCTTGCGCCAAGGCCGACCCCTGTAACCATCAAGCGAGACCCGGCACCGGTCACCAAGCATGCAGCCATGTCGCACAGTGACCACGGTCTCACTGTCGAATTCATGTGTACCCGCCGCCTTTTCGCGTACTCCAACCATGCCGGCTAGGGCTGGGTGGAAACGAACGACTCGGAGGGATCTCAACGATCCCTCCGAGCTACAGCACTCTGACGACCTTACATGTTGGCTTTCATTTTGCCACGAGCCAACCCGACGAGGCCGATGAGGCCCGTTCCAAACAGGTAGACGGCAGCCGGCACGGGAACCGGCGACACATCCCCATTGACCGCCATAGAGATGTGCATGTTGCGCGCCCCACGCAGTTTGAAATAGGGATCGACAGAGCTGGGGTCATTGGGGTTGCTAGGGTTGCCGAAGAACGTTCCGTTGCAGGAACTAGAAACTCCTGTGCAACCCTGCGGTGTGCCTTGTTGTACTTCCGTAAAGAGCGACGCCAGGTCAGTTTGGCTGGTGCCACCGATGACCAGCGAATAGAGACCAGGTCCCAGGGTACCGGTCCAGGTAACGCTGTTGTCCAGGACATCGCCATTGTGGCCGTCCCCGACGGCGGTGCCTGTGAAGGTCATGGTACTCACCTCACCGCCATTATTACCCATGGTGACGTTGCCGTCGGATTGATACACACCCCAATTGGGGCCGCCGGCATCGACCACACCGCCGCCCTCAGGCTGGGTTTCATCCATGTTGTCGAAGAAGGGCGACCACGTGGCATACGCGGGAACATTTTGCAAATGGCCCCCATCAGCAGCACCGACTGACGCTCCGACCATGGCAGGGCTTTGCAAGGCGGTGATCTGGGCCGGAGTCAATCCATTTGTGTCACCCACTCCATCGTGGGATCCCAGCGGCACCTGGCCACTGAACAGGGAGAATCCAGGATTCAGCGTCGATGGAGTCAGACCAAGGCCTGGGACGAACGTGTTCGGCGCTCCGGTCACTGTGATGCTGACATTCGAAGCCGCGTTGAGACTAAAGAACCGGAAGCGGTTGTTATGGCTGTCGGCCAATGTATCGACCGATCCGGAGCGATTGACGCCATTGTTACTCATGCCGGAGATCCAGCCCGCGTTACTGGACACGGTGGGGTTGAACCCATTGGCCCCCACCGTACCCCAAGTCCCAGTGGCCTGATCGTAGAGAGAACTGCCGTAGCCGACGTGCGCGGAGGCTGCGCCGGCAACCAGAGTCAGCGCGACGGCGGATAGAGCCCCTAGGATAAGCGCTTTATTCAACATGCATCATCTCCTCTCTTCACGGTTTAAATAATGCTTCCTCCTACTCATGTATGGAAGTAGACAGGACCGACCATGCGCTCGCTGTCATGAGACTCGCTTTGTCCCATGATCTCCTTATTCCCTCCTCTCTCTTGGATAGAAATGCGTATGCCTACTTCCATTACACCAGTGTGTCTGTGTAGCAAAGGCAGCTCTCGCCCTCTACAGCCCGCTGCACCTGATGCAACAGATGCGACAGAAACGTTCAGGGTTCGTCTGTCACCCACCGGACGCTCCGCCTGTTCGAACCTGATTCATGGTAATGGTAGATGTCGGCGTAGTAAGTGGAATTCCAGTGGTGTCTCGCAATAACTCATTGATGCAGAACAGCCAGAACATCGACCGCACGAGACCCATGACGATGCTTTACCTGACCGTCACGCTGACCGGCGCGGCGGTGATGATCTTAGAGTTGCTCGGCACCCGCATCATCGGTCCTTTTTATGGGGTCAGCCTCTACGTGTGGGCGTCGCTCATCGCGGTGACACTGATCGCACTGGCGCTCGGGTATTTCCTCGGTGGCTATCTGTCCGATCGATTTGCGGCGGTGCGATTGAGTCATGTGATTGTGGCCGCAGCCCTGGGCACCGCAATCATTCCATTTTTGACCAGCCCAGTTCTCCGCCTGACGGATTCACTTGGTCTCCGTGGCGGCGCGTTCGCGAGCGCGCTGTTGCTGTTCTCACTTCCGCTCACTGCGCTCGCCATGGTCGGCCCCTACGTGATCAAGCGTGCGACCCGCGATCTTAACGGGGTTGGAACAGCAGCCGGATCGGTCTATGCCCTCAGCACCGTTGGCAGCGTGGCCGGCACACTTCTGTTGGGGTTTTATCTGTTGCCGATGTTCGGGACCAAGACGATCCTCATCGCCCTTAGCCTACTACTGGCCACCCTCGCCCTGCTGGTGGTCTGGCATGAACAGTCCGCAAGCGTGAGAGTCCGATCCTTCATGGCAGGAGCCCTGGCGCTCGGCATGCTGTCCATGTCCGGCCTGGCTGCCTCCCCCAAACACGTTGAAGGGTTTACGGTCCAGTCTGAAGCGGAAAGTCTCTACGGCTGGGTACGCGTCGTGGACGACGAGCGGCGAGGGTTCCGCCTCATGCTCTCCGACGCCTCGGTCATCAGCGCAGTCGATCTAAAACTGGATCGAAGCGTATTGGCCTATCAGCAGGTGTTGGGGCTGCTGCCCCTCTTTCGCCCGCAGACCTTTCGGGCCCTCCTCATCGGTCTAGGCGGAGGACAGGTCGCCCGTGATCTCACGTCGAAAGGTATCGCCACCGACACGATTGAAATCGACCCGGCTGTTGCCGAAGCGGCCCAACGGTTTTTCCATTTCGAGCCGACCGGCCGTTTCCTCGTCGGCGATGCGCGGTATGAGATCAAGAACCTCGATCGGCACTACGACCTGATCATCCACGATTGCTTCACTGGTGGGACGGAACCGACTCATCTGCTCACCCAGGAGATGCTCAGTGAGTTACGCACCCTCTTGAGCGAGGGAGGGCTGCTGGCGCTCAACTATGTCGGGTTCATGACCGGGAAAGGCTCCGATGCCGTCGCGGCGGTGCATCGGACGTTACAGAGCCTCTTTCCTCATCTCCGAGTTTTTACCACAGAAAAGTCGGACTTCACGGATTTTGTATTTCTGGCGTCCACGCAACCGATCATGCTCGATGCCTCCAGCGATGACCAGCGTGTCCGATGGCTCATCGAGCATGAGCACAAGATCCATGACACAGAAGGGTTCACCATCACCGACAACTACAATCCGATGGAAAGCCGTCAAGTGCGCAAGTCCGAAGCCTACCGAAAGCTGTTCCTCGAACGCATCGGGGTCGACCTGCTGCTGCGCTAGGCCAGAAGGGCTACAGCCCCCCAAACCAGAGAGACATCTCGCCTAGCCGCCGGCCACTCTCAATACACCCAGCACAATTTCCGTCACATGTCTTGCAGACATCGGTATCGTTCAGTGGCACTCACGGAATCCGTCGGTTATCCTGCCGCTAGTTGACGGTGTGTGTTGCGAGCATGGGTTTCACCCTACGAGGAGCCTGATCGAATGAGGACATCAACTGGAAACAGAGCGATGGCCAGCGTGCCCATCTTGACCGGAAAGGATACGACACCATGAGAAGACACTTTTCGCGTGAGCATTTGTCAGTCTTCACAGTCGCACTTGCGCTTCTCTCGACACTCTGAGGAGCTCCACTACCGGCGGAAGCGCTGACGGTGACCGAACTAGACTTCACGAGCGGATCGATCGCTCTAAAAAACGGCAGTACGACGATCGCGTCCCGGAATTTTACTACCAGCGGGGAAATCGTCATGGGGCAATACCAACCTCTGCCGAATATCATTGCCCCCATGTCCATCCCAGTTCCTCTTTTAGGGAGCTATACGTTCTCGCTCTTCACCAGCGGACCCAATCCGTTCCCGAGCGGCAGCACGAGCGGCTCGACTATCACAGCTGATCTCAATGCCCTGTTTGCAAAACTGACCGGGCCGCTTATCCCTTCCGGTGGTTTGAATACGAATATCGGCGGCACTGCCGTCGGGACGTTCAATAGCTTCACGAATGCCTTCACCGGCGTGACCTGGTCACACGGCCTGAGCGGAGTGCCGGGGCTGCCGAGCAATCTCAGCGTCCAATTCACGTTGAACGGTACCGCACAACTCGCCGCCGTACCGTTACCTGGAGCTGTGCTTCTGTCGGTTCAGGACTGGCAGGATTACTCCTGCGGCGGCTAAACATCCGTCGGTGTAACGGCTTTACATTTTGGTGATTCTGAGTGCGAACGGTCTTGAGCAGATACTGAAGAGTCTCGGGCAACTGTTGCTCCCCACTGGTAGCTCACGCGCTTCCAGTGGGGTTCGTGTTTGTACGGGCCTTGCACCATCTACCAATTGTCCAGCATTTTGTCGTAGCGAGAATCATGGAAGCGTGCCCCTGCGATACCCACGAGAGGCAGCATTAATAGTAAGACGATCGCCACAAAAACTGTCCTTATCACCTCCGACATCTGATTCTCACCTGGTGATCGCCTGTCACTGATAGAAGAGATGATGAATCAGCGTACAACAGCTCTCCAGGGCGCTTTCAACACGAACGCCAGGATGAGGCAGGGGTAGGCACGAAGTATTTACCAAATTTTGATCAAACACTCTGGATCACGTCACACTCACGCTGCACGGTCTTGGTAGGCTTCGAGACTCGAAGTTGAATCCCTATCCGATCACATCGACACTCCCAACCCGTTCCTGCGCATCATCCACACACATTTTTCACCATATCTGGTGCAGTGATCAGCGCCACTCGGTAGCCTAGACTCCCCGTCTTGTGATTCGCTACATCTAGCAGACTGCAACGGCGATTCTCAGCCTAATTGTTTCAATGAAAAGGAAAGCCTAGCCAGTGCCGGACATGTGCTATTCGGAGCTGGAACGGTCCAGCCCCGGAGCGAAAGGAGAACGAGAGATGGAGAACCTGTCGAAGAAACGGCCGTGTGTCATGATCGTGGACCACGACTTGGATTTTGGGATCAAGCTCGCGGATTGGCTCGCGGCACACGGCTACCAGGCGGTGCTCGTCCGGTCGGTCGAGACGGCGATCGATGAATGCCGGGACCTCCGCCCCCAGGCGATCTTCATCGGGCTCGATCACACGGATCCGACGCCCTCGATGAACCTGCGGGAATTATTCCGCGCAATCGAGACCGCCTGTCCTGGCATTTCGGTGGTCACCATGGGATACCGAGCAAGCGGCAGGCTCATACAGGTCGTGACCGGTGGGGCCGTACGCCATGTTCTGGTCAAACCCATCAGCTCCACGTACATCGGTCGTTTGCTTCAGGCGGAACTCAACCGGACGACGGCATCCCCGAATGTACTGAAGGCAGAGTCGAGTCCGCATGATCGATGGGCAATTGAGCACCTCGGGAACGAGTATGCCATCCATGGGGAGGCAACCGCATGAATCGGGTGATCTGTCATCGTTGCCAGGGGTTGATGCATCCAGTTGATCCGCTTGACCCCCTCGAGATCTTACGTGGCGGTGAACATGACCATATTCAGGCCTGGCGATGCGTCACCTGTGGCGACCTCATCGACTCGATCATCATGCAGAACCGTAGTCATCCAAAGAACCAGCGTAGTCTCAGACAACGGTCAACTCCCCGCCAACCAGTATTCAAGGACCCGGATGTAGAATGGCCGGTATGGAGATAGTTGCGTCGCTCGTCGTTCGTGAATCGTCAAGCGCAACTGATGAAACGTGGAGCGTCGGCATCCGGAACGAGATACGCTTCACGAGCGACGTTTCACGGCATACATGGACCATGCAGTTTCATTACAAACCAACGCGTGTTAGTCGCTGGTGATTTCGTTCAGCCCCTCGACGACTTGAGCAAGTCCTTCGGACCAGGACCCGGCCATTTTCCGTCACATCTGTCGCATCATGCAGCATCCATTGCTCGCTTATTCTTTGCTGCGCCTGCTACCACTGCGTTCACGCGGGGAATGATCCCTGACACCTCATTATCTCAATCGAAGGAGCACCGTCATGAAGGGTATCTTGTTGTCGACCGCCGTGGTATCGCTCATCCTCAGCACCCAGGCTCAGGCGTTCTTCGAAGAAGAAGGTCGTTGTCAGAAACGGGACCTCCGAGGAAACTGGGTCTCGTACCAAAACGAAGTGCTCAAAAACCCTCACACCGGAGTCTGTAAATTCAATACTGAAAATGGAAAAGTTGAGGGTGCATGCGATTTTTCGCTGAAGGACGACCATGGGAATGCGCTCACAGGTCTTCGATTCACCGGTGAGGCGACCGTGAAGGAAGACTGTTCCGCTGAACTGACGATGGACTTCACGCCGTTCGGCCGTCCATTCGTCTCCAGCTTCCACCTGCAATTGCACCGGAACAAGAAGTCGTTTATCGGGAGATGGGAGAACACGTTCGGGGCGCTCGGCACGGCAAGCGGGGTGAAGCAGTAGCTCGACGCGCGTTCGCAGAGCCTCACAACAAAGAGTACAGAAGAGCAGGCTGAACGGAGGATCTGAATTGATTTCTTCGTTCAGCCCGCTTTACTTGAACAACGCGACAGGCGAATACCTGACGAATGATTGGACGTACGGTCTCTGTCGGTTACGTCCTGTTGTTGTCGCGATCTCGATCGCTTGCCCATCAGGCCGACAATTTCTTTCACATCTGGTGCATGTGTAGCACGAGCTATGGCGCGAGATTGGATCTCCATGATAGCCATAGGCCAGTGAATCATCGGGCCATCAGAACCCATCGGTAGCAACCATTGGCAGCGCCGGCCGGGGCGCAGATACATGAATGCNNGTCTCGTTATCCTGTCGGTCTTGTCCGCATCCACGATTCAGGCGCTGACCGGAGATGGAACGATTCCTCGCGTGCTCAATCCGCCCGCGACCAGTGACCTCACGAATCTACCCGGCGATTTGCGCGCGGTGCCGGTCCCAGGCCCAGGCGATCAAGCGCTCGCGGAGTACGTCAAGGATAAGCAGGCGGCCATCGCCTTGGGCAAGGCGCTGTTCTGGGACATGCAGATTGGAAGTGACGGAGTGCAGGCCTGCTCCAGCTGCCATTTCCGCGCCGGAGCGGACCCACGCTCAAAAAACCAGCTTTCCCCAGGTCTCAAGCACGTGCCGCAGCAGGACCTGACTTTCAAGACCGGCGGTCCGAACTATCAACTGACTGGCTCCGAGTTTCCCCTCACGCGCCTTGCAATTGCCGGACAACGCGGCGCACTCGACTCAGCGACCGACAGCAACGATGTCGTGAGTTCCCAG
>CXWL01016340.1_pt1 | contig 11571 bp, 11 predicted proteins | sample 590931 | NCBI WGS metagenome assembly CXWL01 (sample SAMEA3498368, study PRJEB10139) | groundwater metagenome | biome: water well; material: biofilm material | place: Germany | collected 2015-04-27 | reverse complement strand
GCTCATCAAAGCGGGATTGCTGAGCGCAAAGCGATGATCGACCGAACCCACCCACTGCCGATGATTCGGCAATGCCACCTCCTGGCGCTGTCGCGTTCGACCGCGTACTACCAACCGACGTCGGTATCGTCCGTGGCGCTCGCGCTGATGCGCCGGATCGACGAGCTCCATCTGGCCTCTCCGTTTGCCGGAGCCCGAATGTTGCGCGACCTCTTGCGGAGAGAAGGACACAAGATCGGGCGCAAGCGGGTGCATACCATGATGGCCCGTATGGGCATCGAAGCGCTGTACCGCAAACCCCACACCAGCCAGCGACATCCGGCACATCGGGTGTACCCGTATCTGCTCCGCCATCTGGCGATCACCCGATCCAATCAGGTTTGGGCGGCGGATATCACGTACATTCCGATGACGCGTGGCTTTGTGTACCTCTTCGCAGTCCTAGACTGGGCGAGCCGCCGAGTGTTGGCGTGGCGGTTGTCTAACACACTGACGACTGACTTCTGCATCGAGGCAGTCCAAGAGGCGCTGGTCAGCTACGGGAATCCGGACATCTTCAACACGGACCAAGGCTGCCAATTCACCAGCCAGGAGTTCACGGGACTCCTGAAAGCCCATGGCATCCAGATCAGTATGGACGGCACCGGCTGCTGGCGGGATAACGTGTTCGTGGAACGGCTGTGGCGGAGCGTGAAATACGAGGAGGTGTATTTGCGGGCCTATGACAGCATCAGCGCCGCCCGTCAGGGAGTGGGGAGGTATCTGACATTCTATAACCAGACGAGGCCGCACCGAGCGCTTGACGGCAAGACGCCCGAAGAGGTGTACGGCGACAACCTGACGGCACGGCTCACTGCCGCGTAGTCAGACCACTGCGAGGCGCCACTTAAGGAATGGAACATGCTGTCCAACCAGCTGGGGCCACCTCTTTGTGCCAGAAGATTCTCCTTTTGGATTGTCTACTTTTCAGGGAAGCTTACGGTTTGTCAACAGCCTGCTAGCTCTCCATGAGCAACATTTCAGAATTGGAAAAGTGAATAATGCGCAGGAAGTTGACAAATTATAACCAAGTTTCAAGGGTGCGTGATGACAGTCGAATGGTGGAAAAGCGCGATTGCGCCATCGATTTTGTCAAAGGTGTGTTGGTGGAGGTGATGATCGTTTACCACACGATGAACTATTTCGTTGGAGCGCAGTCCCCAGTCCTCAAATACTTGGATTTTGTGTCGGGAGGTTTCATATTTATTACAGGGTATGTGATCTCAGCCTTTTATACCATGAAATATAAAGCGGATCCGCTTCGGATGTATCTGCGGCTGTTCCTCAGAGGGGGGAAGATTGTACTGCTGTTTACCTTTGTCAACTTGGCAATTAACTTGGTCTTTCAAAAGAACTATAACAATGCTGAATTGGGAGTCAATAAGTTTATCGAGAACCTCTATCCGATATACGTATTAGGCTACAAGCAAATCGCTGCTTTTGAAATTTTGTTACCGATCGCCTACGTGTTGATAATTTCACCGTTGTTATTGGCGGTGTCTAGGTGGCGGAACCTCTTGTTAATACTTATTTCAACGATGTTTCTCTACTGTAGCCTTACTCCCTCGGCCCCATTCAATCTTCTGTATCTGAGCATCGGTCTCAATGGGTTTGCGCTAGGTTTACTGTTCAAAAGCTATCTTGCAGGTCATGCGAGTGACACCTCCTATAATAGGCAATTTATCTGCTTGGCAGTCCTGTACTTCGGTTTGATCGCCCTTTGGGAGCGGACGTTCTTGAGTTATGCACTTGGGGTCATAGCAATTTCGTGTGCTTTGTACTTTATAGGATGCAATCTAAACTACAACACGCGCGTGTTAAGGACTGTTGTGCTGTGTGGACAATACTCCCTCCTGGCCTATCTTTCGCAAATCATTGTACTCCAAGGTGTATTTCGACTGGGCAAGTATTTCGGCTCTCCAGGATTGCTCCCGATCTCCGCGTTCATAATCACGAATGTTGTCGTCATTGTAATATGTGAAGGTGTTGCGCTGAATCGTGGGAAGAGCCAGAGCTTGGATAGGGTCTACAGGACCATTTTTACTTAATGGCAACTGGAGAATGGCAGGTCGTGTGAGACTTAGGTGGGGAAGAGATGAAGCATGATGTCGTGGATGAGCATTACCTGGCAAGAAGTTTTAGCGTCACTTCCTTTTCTAGGGTGCTTGGAGTTGGAACGGGAGTCGTCCTTGATGCCCTCATCCTGTTCTATTTTGGCCTGAGTCGAGAGACGGACGCGTATTTTGCCGCGCTCGCAATTCCCGCCTTGATCGGCTCGACACTCGAAATTCAAATTCCGAAAGTGTTGATCCCCTTTTGCGCGAAAACTTTCAAGAATGGCGAGTGGGCATCGGCTACTCGTGTGTTGAGCAACTTCATGGGTATTTGTTCGATTACGTTGATAAGTCTGTCAATGATGATCGTTGGTCTGATCAGCATCCTTATTCCGATACTGGTGCCGGGGTTTCAGGGTGATGTGGTTAATCTTGCCGTCAAGCTGGGTATGATCCTGTCCTGGATTATGGTGCTACAAGGGGTAGGCGCTACCTTCCAATCGATCCTTCTCAGTCATCACAAATACGGATTGGTCTCCTCAACAAAGTTTGCAGGTAATTTTGTGGCCATACTTGTTTTGTCCATATTCCATCAGGATATGGGTATCTATGCCTTAGCGTTTGGTGTGCTTGCTGGATGCGGCGCGTCGTTTCTGACGACCCTCTCCGCGACGATATCACTTGGCTTCCGCTATAGAGTGAGTTGGAACTTACGTGACGAACAACTCCTCAATATGTTCAGGGGGTTGTTGTATCCGTTATCTGGTCATGCCCTGGGTGAGTGCAAGGCCTTGATCGAGAACTTCTTGTTGTCGTTCCTGGGCGGTGGCAGTCTGTCTGCATTGCGGTATGCGAGCAAGATCGTCGAAGCGCTTGTAGGCATTACCGTCGGAAGCATATCGACATCAACGCTTCCTCTCGTGTCGCATTATGCAGCCGAGAAGAATGTTGAGATGATGAAAGCCAGTATACTCAAAAGCATCAAGCTTTCTCTGATTATAGCTGCACCGTTGTCGATCTGGCTGATACTTAATGGTGAGTCAGTGGTATTGTTGCTCTTCGGAAGAGGGAAATTCTCTCCTGAAAATGCGGTGATAATAGGGAGTCTTATGTCATTGCTGGCGCCATATATCGTCTTGGGCAGAATGAGCTCAATCATGCAGGCGATGTTCTATGCCACCAATGACACAAGGACTCCATCGCTAAGCGCAGTAGTGAATATTCTGGTGACAACCATGGTAGCTTTCCTTGGTATTGAGAGCGTCGGAATATACGCATTTCCCATTGCGACGTCAGCTGGGGCAGTCTGTACTGCTATCGTCATGGCTATGTTGCTCGATAGGAAATTTGGTGGTCTAGGCTGGAGGAAGCTTGAAAGTTTTTGCGTTCAGTTCTCCGGGGTCTTGGTGGTGACGGCACTTGTGCTGTTCATGAGCGCCATCGTTCGCACATATGTCCCCGTCGATACGTTCATTGAGCGATTGGTTGTTGTCGCAGTGCCAACCGCATTAGGGGGGATAGTTTTTGTTATTGCATCACTTACGTTGGGTCTGATCCAGCGTCAATCGTGGGCCTGGATCTTGGGCCCTGGTAGGGTATTGTAAACGGTAAAGTCAACGGGTGTTGGGCGACTTGCCTTGGTAGGATCAATGAAGATTTCAGATCAGAACTTGCTGCGAACGGTTTTCAGGCTTAGAGGAAATTTCGCTCAAGGCCGATCCTCGGGTAGAAAAGTATTCGACGGCGTGGAAGTCGTTCCCTTCAAAAATGATGCTGAGGCCTCCGTAAGTATTTCAGCGGACTTTGAGCATAATTGGGCGTTCCGAGCATGGCCCTCAGACGTACGCAATCAGAAGGGAATTAACGAACGCAAGAACGTCCCCAACCTTATACGGTTATTTGAGGAATATTCGATGCCCATCACCTGGGCAACGGTCGGACACTTGTTTCTGGAGAGTTGTGAGCGAGGAGGAGGTGGGCAGGCCCACCCGAATATGCCAAGGCCCTCCATCAACGGGCGTTTCATAGGAGACTGGTACATGCATGATCCTTGTACGAATCTCCGCCAGGATCCGCTCTGGTACGCTCCTGACCTCATACAAAACATCATCGATAGTAACGTGCCACATGAAATTGGTACGCACACATTCAGCCATTTTGATTTTAGATTAAAATACTCAAGTAAAGACCTTGTGCAACGGGAAATTGAAGAGTGCAGGCGAGTGATGGAACCTTTCAGTGTGCAACCGAAGTCGCTTGTCTTTCCTCATAACGAAACAGAGTATTCTTATGCGAAACAACTGTTTGATTTAGATGTGATTGCCCTCCGACACAGGGATCCGAAGGTAAGGTTGTCTTACCCTGACCGTCTGGAGTCAGGGAATTACAGAATATACGAAAGCATGAATTTGAGGTCGACTCGCCGATACGATTACGTGGATAAGGTCAAAATCTTTGTTGAGGAAGCCGCCAGGCATCGAGCTGCCTATCACATCTTCTTTCATCCTTCAGATCCTGCAGAACTATTCGAGAACGAGTTCCGACGTATTGTGAAGTATTTTCACGAGCAGAGAAAGAAAGGACAAATATGGGTAGCCACAATGATGGAGTTGGCCGCCTACTGTGAGGCTCGGGAATGCGTGAGGATAAAGGTGGTGAAAAGAAAGGTTCAGTTAGATGTGATGATGGAGTCCTCTCTCAATAGGGTGAAGTTCGGGGATCCTGAAATAAGCCTTTCAATTCCGGGCACGGTTGCGCCTCGCAAGGCGTTGGTTGAGAAGGATGGTGATATCCAAGAACTGAGTTCGACAAGCCTCTATGTTGATCAGCAGAGGCAGAGGGTGCTTGTCAATGTGCCCGCAAGTTCAAAGATGGTACGGCTTGTATTCTGACCAAAGTGAGAGTTCTGCATTTCATAGACAGCTTACGGGTCGGAGGGAAAGAGCGACAGCTCGTCGAGTTGCTCAAGGGGTTGTGCCGTCATTCAGAGATTGAGCAGCTTCTTGTTTGCATGGACGATGATGATTTCTATGCGACTCAAGTCAGAGTGCTGCCCATCCGGTTGGAATATTTGATCCGAAAGAGACGATGGGATCCGTGTATTTTCTCCAGATTTCTTCGCATCGTCAGGGCATTCCGTCCGCAGATCATTCATACCAATAGTTGGATGACGTCGTTCTATGCGCTGCCGATTGCGAAGCTGTTTGGCGTACAGCTTGTTAACGGATCAATTCGTAATGCTTTTGCGAACGGAGGTTTACGTTGGAAGCTGGAAAAAATGCTCCTGAGATTGTCAGATTATAGGCTCGCGAATTCCAAGGCTGGTCTATTGAGTAGAGGTTTTACTCTCGATTCACCGAGAAACTTCGTTATTTACAATGGTTTCGATTATTCTCGGATTGAGAGAGTGAGTTGTGCAGGCTTTAACGGTTTCTCGACCGACCATAGGAAGATAGTTGGGATGGTCGCTACATTTTCTGATTTTAAAGATTACACCACGTTCTTTCTGGCAGCCAAAGAAGTATTGAGGAAGAGAAGCGACGTCATGTTTCTTGCTGTGGGAGATGGGAAGAATTTTGAAATGTATCGGCAGATGGTTGCCGGACAGGGCGACAGCATCAAACTATTGGGAAAGCTGAAAAATGTGGAAGAGTGTGTGGCATGGTTCGATATTGGAGTCCTCTCGACATTTACCGAGGGGATTTCGAATAGCATCATGGAATACATGGCGCTACGTAAACCAGTGATTGCGACTGATGGAGGAGGGACGAATGAAACTGTTCTTGATGGTGTAACAGGATTTCTGGTGCCTCAAAGGAATCCCGATGCTTTAGCAAGGAAGATCGAATTTCTCTTGGATAATCCATCTGTAGCTCGAAGCATGGGAGTGGAGGGTCGGAAGTTATTGGAGCGGAAATTCTCTCTCAGGCAACTAGTCGACAGAACCTTGTTTCTGTATGAATCCGCGCTGAAATTCGTTGAGTAATAGCGTGATCCCATGAAAATTTTAATTGTTACAAACATGTATCCGACAGCGGAAAGGCCTGGGTGGGGCTCGTTTGTCATGAGGGAAGTTGAGGCTCTGAAGCGAATGGGCCAAAGTGTGGATGTCATTTATTTCCAAGGGTACAAGACAAACTGGAATTACTTGAAGGCCTGCTATACCGTATTTGGGCGAACCCTGCAAAACCGTTATGATATTGTGCATGCGCATTATGGGATCTCAGGAGTTCCAGCGTTGTTTCGGTGGAGAACCCCGTTAGTTATCACCTTACACGGGAGTGATGCCTTGGTCGGGTCCATCGAACCCTTGATTTGTCGGCTGGTCTGTAAGCTGGCTGATGCGGTCATCGTAGTATCCAAGAATATCGCAGCAAGGATCCACGGTGAGATCATTCCATGCGGCGTGGATTGCGAGAAATTCATGCCGCGGGATCGTATTGAGGCTCGATCCCGACTGGGGTTGCCTTTTGAAAAACAACTCGTTCTTTTCCCATATGATCCTCGCAGAAGAGTCAAACGATTTGATTTAGCCACCGAGGCGGTGAAAAGGCTGAAGTCTTCGGGGCATGATATCGACTTGTTAGTAGTGTCAAATGTAACTGGTGATGAAATGCCTTGGTACTATAGCGCGGCAGACGTGATGATTCTCTGTTCTGATTCTGAGGGTTCTCCATGCGCTGTCAAAGAAGCGCTAGCTTGTAACATTCCTGTGGTGTCCACTAATGTTGGTGATGTCATGGAAACTATGCACGGAGTTTCTGGAACGGTAGTATGCGAACAGAAAGCGGATGCATTGGCGCAAGGTCTTGAAAATCTTTTGTCAAGGGGGGAGGGGCACGGTTGCAACGGATTTTCAGCAATGCAGCGGTATGATCTGCGTCGTACGGCCTATGCCGTAGTGGATATATATACACGCGTTTTGGAATCACGAAAAGCCAAAGGACGCCGCACGGGGGCCTCAGGGTATGGACCGGGTCGAGATCACGGCGTATAGACTATCCTGGTGCGCATTTTCGGCGGCGGCCCGGTCCAAATGGCAGCCGGTGGTGTCCAACCCTCGGCCTGGGGGGCACGATCGCGGCGNNCGGGCCGAGTTCGGAATGAAAGGAGGAGACAAGGCGGAAATCCATGAGCTTGTTTTAGGTCAAAATCTGTCCAAACAATGGCGGGAAGCTCAGGACTCACGATTAATTGAGAGGAAGCGTAGAAGCTATAAGACCTGTTGAATCACTTGTGAGGATTACACCATGAGAACATGTCATAGGCTTTCAACCATCCTGCCAATTCTTTTTTTATTCATAATTACTCAGGCTGTTGTTGCCCCTTCCTCGCACGCCATGATCAACTTTTACCTCGACCCTGATTGGACAGGTGCCCCCAATGGGACTCCATCGCAACCATTTGCTTCATTCAGTAGGGCCAATTGGGCAACAGTCAACGCCGCTCTTGCCTCTGACGATGTAACCGTGTATCTGTCGGCGCGTGATGCCGGAACCGATACAGACGATGTACTGTCAGCAAGTATTGAGCTAACCAACAAAACGGCAAATCCTCCAGGCATGTTGACGATCAATGGTCACAGCTTCTATAACACCAACGATTCTACACCAAGTTGGCTGACCTATAGCGGCAGCTCCAAGGCTCGCATCAATGGAGTGAACGCGCAGAATCCCTCACATATTAAATATAATAATGTCATTATTGACGGGGTGCATATTCTACAGAACAGCGGAGCAAAAGGTGTGGCTATTTGTGGCGACAACTGGACGATCCAAAACTCGGAGATTGAACATGGCCCATCAGGATTAAGTCCGTTGGTGTTACTGGTGCCATCTGGCAGTTTAGGGAGTAGTGCTTGGTGTCCTGCGTCTTCCAATATCACGATACAGAATAACAACATGCATGACAGTGTTGGGGAATTGATATATTTTGGGGGCGCAGCGTGCTCACAAAACGATGCCGATTTGTCTGACACCTTCTGTAACGGCAAGCCAAGTCATAGCAACATCTCCGTTCTCAACAATACGATAACGAACTGTGGAATATTTGGTGAAGAGGGTGATTGCATTGACCTGAAGGGGGCTCTCACTAACGTTACGATACGCGGGAATGACATCTCGAACTCTGGAGCAGTTACCAGAGCGATTGTCGGTCAGGGGATTCAAACAGACGGAACGGACCAAAACATTCTCATCGAAAGAAACTACATTCACGACCACACCAGCATTGATGATGGAGCGATTGCCATTGTCAATTCCTGGGGGACGCCCAACGGCTACACCGTTCGCAATAATATCATTGACACGATCACAAGTGGGGTGGGCATTCGTATTTATGGGTCACAATCAATTGGCGTAAAACTCTTAAATAACACGATTTATAACGCGACTGGATTTTGCCTGTCGTTCAATCCTGGGAGCACTGTGGAAGTTCGCAATAACGTCTGCTTGAACAATAATGGCGGCGGCGCACAGACCTTGCTCTCTGGGACGATAACGGAATCCCACAATGCCCATTCAAATACATGGGGTGGTACTTGCACCTCATGCATTTCTGGACTCACGAACGATGCGTTTACCAATGCAGTCGGCGGCAGTTTCACGTTGGTTCAGAGATCTCTGTTGATTAATGCGGGGGCGACACTTAGTAGCTTCTCTAATGACTTTCTTGGCACCGCTCGCCCGCAGGGAGCAAGTTGGGACATCGGAGCCTATGAACTCAATGTCAATGATAGAAGCAACGCCCCCTCAGCTGCACCATCTAGGCTGAGGAAAGTAAAATGAAATGATGTTAGCCTAGCAGGCGAGGAAAAACTTGGGTGGGTGAGACCGATGCGCAAGAAACCCACGCCCAAACACAGAGCGCTGCATCGCCCTACAAACAGCTACTTCGACCGATTAGGAGTATCGAGGGTTGCTGCACTATAACCTCAACTTTCCGAACCGCCGGATGCGAACCCGCACGTTTGGTGGTGTGGGAGGGGAGTAGCGTATGAACCGCTATCTCCTATCCCGATTACAACCCCTAAACTGATCACTGTGGCTGACTGCTCTTCATCGACCTCCACGGCGGCCAATACCCGAGTAAAGAATATCTTATATCCATCGAAAGTGAGAGCCTTTCTGTGAAATGGTCCTGTTTTGATTATGTAAATAGACATAACAGCTGAATTCCTAGAACCAATTGATCGAAGGAAAGAACTGCAAACATTGGCAGCGAGGTAACTTCATGAAAGTCACAATCTTCGGAATGGGGTATGTCGGCTGTGTGACCGCAGCCTGCATCTCAAATCTCGGCCACGACGTCACCGGCATCGATGTTGATGTGAATAAAGTTGACATGATCAATCGGGCACAGAGTCCGATTATCGAGCCAGGTCTGACCGAGATGATCAAGGTAGGAAGGAGCGCCGGAACACTTCGCGCCGACGTAGATCCGAAGGAACTGGGGGACATAGTACTGGTCTGTGTAGGGACTCCTAGCCAAGACAATGGAAGCCTCGGGTTGAAATACTTGCTTTGAGTCGTAGAGCGGATCGGGGACATGCTGAGAGAATCCAACGGATATCATGTGGTGACCATCCGCAGTACCGTGCTTCCTGGCACAGTGGAAAACATGGTAATTCCACTATTGGAAAAGACATTGTCCAAGCAAGTGGGCAACGACTTTGGCGTGTGCATGAACCCGGAGTTCATGCGCGAGACAACAGCCATCGAGGATTTTCACAACCCGCCGTTTACCATTATCGGGCAGCAGGATCAACGAAGCGGGAATGTGGTCGCCAAGCTCTATGACACGATCAAGGCACCTTTGGAGAGACCATCGATCTCTGAGGCTGAAATGGTGAAATACGCGTGGAACGCGTTTCGTGCGACGAAGGTCTGTTTCGCAAACGAAATTGGAAATGTGTGTAAGAGTGTGGGGGTTGATAGCCATCGTGTGATGGAGATGTTTTGCAAGGATACAAGCCTGAATCTCTCGTCCTATTATCTCAAGCCGGGTTTTGCATTCGGGGGATCCTGTTTGCCGAAGGATATACGGGCGATCGTGTATCAAGCCAAACGCAACGATGTTGAGGTGCCGCTACTGTCCTCCCTCATGCCGAGTAACAAGGGGCAAATCGAACATGCCTATCATCTGATCAGGCTATTCGGTGTCGATCTACGATGAGGAAGTGTCGCTGGCAAAACTCTATGGTGCAAACAAAAGGTATCTTGACGAGACGCTCCCACATGTCACATCGTTGATGGAGTCCTCTGTTCAAAAAGTGATTGACAAGTCCGACCTTGTGATTGTCAGTAAGAAAATAGATCTCTTCAAGAAGAAGATCGAGGGCCTTTCGGGCAATGTGTTCATCGTGGATTTGGTCAGACTGCTAGCTGATTACAAGGGAAAAACTAATTATGAAGGTATTTCCTGGTAGAGAGTCGGAATCGCAAGGAAAAGTCGCATGATGCGGAGCTCTCCCGGTCGAATCCTGATGTTCGTGGAAAATCACTTTCCCTCGGACACACGCGTCAAAAATGAATCCGACATCTTGCGGGATGCGGGCTATTCCATCACGGTCGTATGTTTGAGGGGAAAGAAGGAGACGGCCAGGAGCAAGGTTGTCGACGGGATTCAGGTCTACTCCATTCCCAGAGTTAGTATCTTTACGAAAACGCGCAAAGACAACCCTGTGGGATTGCAGCGCTTTTGGTTGAGGGTTGTCGCCCTCACGGGCTACATGTGGGAGTATTTGTATTTCACCAGTGCCTGTTTTGTGGTGAGCTTGTATGTGGCGATGAGACATGGGTTCGACGTCATCCATGCCCATAATCCTCCGGACACCTTATTTCTTGTGGCGGCTATCTATAAGCCATTCGGGAAAAAGTTTGTCTTTGATCATCATGATCTGTGCCCTGAACTGTACCAATCTCGCTATAAAGCTGAGAAGGGTTTTCTGACGAACATGCTGGCATTGTTGGAAAATGGGAGTCTGAAACTGGCCGACATTACGATCGCGACGAATGAGTCGTATCGAAGAATTCAAATCGAGCGGGGCAAGGTGAAACCGGAAAATGTGTTCGTCGTCAGAAACGGTCCCAACCTGCGCCGCGTGACCTATCGGCATCCAAGCGATCGGCTGCGCAACATGAATAAGTGCATCTTATGTTATGTTGGTGCGCTCAATCCCCAGGATGGTGTGGACTATCTCTTGCGATCTCTCAGAGACCTGGCTTACAAACTGAATCGGAAAGATTTCTATTGCGTCATTATGGGGACGGGAGATTCTCTTGAAGACCTCAGGGCCCAGGCAAAGGAATTGGAGCTGGACAGTTACGTTGACCTCACGGGATTTGTATCAGAAGAAGATTTAATGCGTAACTTGTCAGCGGCCGATATTTGTGTCGATCCGGATCCATCTAGCCCGCTCAATGACGTGTCGACCTGGATTAAAATCATGGAATACATGGCGCTTGGAAAGCCGATTGTG
>CXWL01114799.1_pt1 | contig 11572 bp, 10 predicted proteins | sample 590931 | NCBI WGS metagenome assembly CXWL01 (sample SAMEA3498368, study PRJEB10139) | groundwater metagenome | biome: water well; material: biofilm material | place: Germany | collected 2015-04-27 | reverse complement strand
AGCACATGCTGGCCATGAAGGACCAGGCCATCGTCTGCAACATCGGCCACTTCGACAACGAAATCGATGTCGCCGCACTGAAGAAGTATCAGTGGGATAACATCAAGCCACAGGTCGACCACGTGATCTTCCCGTCGGGCAAGCGCATCATCCTGCTGGCCGAAGGCCGCCTGGTCAACCTTGGCTGCGGTACCGGCCACCCGTCGTACGTGATGAGTTCGTCGTTTGCGAACCAGACGATCGCCCAGATCGAGCTGTATGCCAACACCGGCAAGTATCCGGTCGGCGTCTACGTGCTGCCAAAGCACCTCGACGAGAAGGTCGCGCGCCTGCAGCTCAAAAAGCTCAACGCCCAGCTGACCGAGCTGACTGAAGAGCAAGCTGCGTACATCAACGTCAGCAAGGAAGGCCCTTACAAGCCTGAGCACTACCGCTACTAAGCCGTAGCGCCGGCCTCGCCACCGCGGGGCCGGGTTGTTGTACAGTTGACGTTCCTTAACCCTTCGATGACCGGGGCTTGCCCCGTACCTTTCCATGCGCCTATTGTTAATCTGGTTGATCAATGCTGCAGCCCTGTTCGCGCTGCCTTTCCTGATGAGCTCCGTAACCGTCACCAATGTTGGCGCTGCGCTGGTCGCCGCCCTCGTGCTGGGGCTGGTGAATACCCTCGTGCGTCCGGTGCTGGTACTGCTGACCTTGCCCGTGACCTTCTTGTCGCTCGGATTGTTCCTGCTCGTCATTAATGCATTGTTGTTCTGGGGCGTGGCGCACCTGGTCGACGGTTTCCATGTCGAAGGGTTCTGGTCGGCTTTCCTGGCTGCGATCCTGTACAGCGTCATCTCGTGGGCGCTGTCTACCTTACTCCTCAAAAACAATGGAAACGCATAATTTCAGTATCGAATTCTTCCCGCCGAAAACGGCGGAAGGCGCTGAGAAGCTGCGCGTCGTGCGCGAGAAACTCGGGTTGCTGAACCCGAAGTATTTCTCGGTAACGTTCGGCGCCGGCGGCAGCACCCAGCAGGGCACGCTCGATACCGTGCTCGAAATCAAACAGGCCGGCTATGTGGCCGCGCCCCACCTGTCCTGTGTCGGCGGCACCCGCGAATCGATCCGCGCTATCCTGCAGCAGTTCAAGGAAAACGGCATCGACCGCCTGGTCGCACTGCGCGGCGATTTGCCGAGCGGTTACGGTGGCGCCGGCGAGTTCCGCTACGCCAATGAGCTGGTCGAATTCATCCGGGCCGAAACCGGCGACTGGTTCCACATCGAAGTGGCGGCCTATCCGGAAGTGCATCCGCAAGCGCGTTCGCCGCAGGACGACTTGCAGAACTTCGCGCGCAAGGTCAAGGCCGGCGCGAATGCCGCGATCACCCAGTATTTCTATAACGCCGACGCCTACTTCGCTTTCATGGACGCGGCGCGCAAGCTGGGTGTGGATGTGCCGGTTGTTGCGGGAATCATGCCGATCACCAACTACACACAGCTGATGCGCTTTTCCGACATGTGCGGCGCCGAGATCCCGCGCTGGGTGAGGCTCAAGCTGGCAAGCTTCGGCGACGACAGCGCATCGATCAAGGCATTCGGCCTCGACGTGGTCAGCCAGATGTGCGAACGCCTGCTTGCCGGCGGCGCGCCCGGCCTGCACTTCTACAGCATGAACCAGGCGGCGGCCACCACGGCGCTGTGGGAGCGCATCGCGACCCGCTAGACTTGTTCGGTAATGATCAGGTCAAGCGCGACATCGTGCGGGTCGTCGGCGAAGCTTGCCGCGGCCATCGCGTAGGCGATGCCAAGGGTGAGGGGGCGCGGATGCGGCGCCAGCGTGCGGTCGTAATAGCCGCCCCCGTAGCCCAGGCGGTAGCCGTGCTGGTTGAACCCCAGGCACGGAATCATCAAGACGTGCGGACGCTCGACCGGCCGCAGCTGCTGCGGCACCGCGACACCCATGCGGTCGCGCACCATCGCTTCNNCGCACGCCGGCACGCGCCAGTTCGACATACGCAAGATGCAGGTCAGGCTCCCCGTCCAGCGGCCAGTACACGCCGATTTCCCCAGGCTTTTCCGTATTCCACCAGGCCAGTACATTGGCGCAGATCCGCGCGTCCCAATGCTGTTTGCGCACCGGGTCGAGCGCACGCCGCGCCGCCATCAGCGCCTTGCGCAATATGGCCTTGTCGCCCGGCGCGGTAACTGTTGTTTCGACGGCCGTGCAGGCTGGTAAGGCTTTGCTATCGCGTGGTATTCTTGATTCGCCGGTCATATGTTCACTGAAGTTTCGTTGAGAGTTAGTATTGACATACCTACCGAAATTATTCGCCGGCGCCCTGCTTGCCGCTTTCTGCCTGGCCTCTGCTGTCGCTCAGTCGACCGAGGGCGCAGCTGTTGCGCGCGCCGACGACGACAATTTCTTGCTGCTGCGCGAGGCCTCGCGCCAGGGTGACGCCGCCAGGGCGAACGCCTACGCATCGCGCCTGCCGAACCACGAGCTCGCGTCTTACATCGAATATTATCGTCTGAAACCGCAGCTGCGCTCCGCCTCGACCGCAGAAGTGCTCGGTTTCCTCACGCGCCACCATGGCAGCGCCATCGCCGAGCGCATGCGCGCCGACTGGCTGCTCGAACTTGGCCGCGCGGGTGACTGGAGCAATTTCGACCAGCAGTACCAGCTGCTGGTCTACAACGACGAGCTCCAGCTCAAATGCTACACCCTGATGTCGCGCCTGGCCAAAGGCGAGAACGTGGCCGCCGATGCGCGCGCGCTGCTGCTGCATCCGCCAGGCTACGGCGACGCCTGCGCCTCGCTGATCGCCGGGCTGGCGCAATCGGGCCAGTTCAGCGTCGATGACCTGCTGCTCCAGCTGCGGCTGGCCGGCGAAATGGATGCTACCGGGCCGGCACGCCGTACCGCGTTGCTGCTTGGCGCCTCCGATACCCGCGCTGCCCAGGCGGTCGATGTGCCGGCGCTGGCCATGGCGCGCGGCGTCGGCGACACGCGCGCGGAGCGGGCGATCTACCTGGTCGCGGTGGCACGGATGGCGCGCACCAGCGTCAAGCTGGCCAGCGTGGCGCTTGAAAGAAATGCGCCAAAGCTGGATCCCGCCGAACTGGCAGTCGGCTGGGCAGGCATCGCGCATGCCGCGTCGCTTGCGCTCGACCCGGAAGCCTACGTCTACTGGCAAAAGGCCGCGGCCGCGCCGCTGACCATTGAACAGTTCCAGTGGAAGACCCGCATCGCGCTGCGCCGGCTGGACTGGACAACGGTTGCCGACACGATCAACGCCATGCCGCCGCGCTTGCGCAGCGACCCCACCTGGACATACTGGCTGGCGCGCGCGATGCAGGCCGCCGGCAACGGCGCACAGAATCCTGAAGCGCTGGCGATGTATCAGCGCATCGCCGACCGCAACCACTTCTACGGCCAGCTCGCGCTTGAAGAACTGGGCCAGAGAATCTCGATCCCGCCAGCGGCGGCGCCCTTGAACGCGGCCGAAATCGCCGCCATCGAGGGCAACCAGGGCCTGCAGCGCGCGCTGCGCTTTTTCAGGCTGGGCCTGCGTCCCGAAGGCGCGCGCGAGTGGAACTGGGCGGTGCGCAGCCTGGGTGAGCGCGAGCTGCTGGCCGCTGCCGAATTTGCGCGCCGCCACGAGATCCTCGATCGCATGGTCTACACATCCGAGCGTACCCGCACGATGTTCGACTACACGCAGCGCTTTCCGTCGCCGCATGACGATATCCTGCACCCGACCGCCCAGGAGCTGGGCCTCGACAAGGCATGGGTGTATGGCCTGATCCGCCAGGAGTCGCGCTTCATCGTCGATGCGCGCTCCAGCGTCGGCGCCTCCGGGCTGATGCAGGTGATGCCCGGCACCGGCGACTACGTGGCGCGCAAGATCGGGCTGGCCGATTACGTCAAGGGCAAGCTCACTGACCTGCGCACCAACATCGTGCTGGGCGCAAATTACATGAACATGGTGCTCGAAGGCGCCGACGGGTCGCAGCCGATGGCCACCGCGGCCTACAACGCGGGGCCGGGACGGCCGCGCCGCTGGCGCGCCAATCTGTCGCAGCCGATGGAAGGCGCGATCTTCGCCGAGTCGATCCCGTTTACCGAAACCCGCATCTACGTCAAGAACGTGATGGCCAACGCCACCAACTACGCGGCGCTGTTCGAGAACAAGCCGCAGTCGCTGAAAGCGCGCCTCGGTAACGTGATGCCACCAGGGAAAGCCGGCGACACGCTGCCGTGATTTTGCCAAAGTGGTATTCTTGACCATAGTTCAAGCACTGTGGCATAACCAATCGGGCGGACTCATGGCAGACATGGAAGACATGGCAGTAGTAGTGTTCGGCGGCTCCGGCTTTATCGGCAGCCATCTGGTGGCGCGCTTGTCCGAAGAGGGTATCCGCATCATCGTCCCGACCCGCCGCACCGAGCGCGCCCGGCATCTCACCTTCCTGCCGCGGGTCGAAGTGATCGAAGCCGATATCGGCGACGACGCCACTTTGCGCCGGCTGCTGGCCGGACGCGATGCGGCCATCAACCTGGTCGGCGTGCTGCACTCGCGGCGCGGCAATCCGTATGGCCCCCAATTCGCCCACGCCCACGTCGACCTACCGCGCCGCATCGTCGGCGCGTGCGCCGAAATGGGCGTCAAGCGCTACCTCCACATGAGCGCACTGGGTGCCGACGCCGACGGCCCGTCCATGTACCAGCGCTCGAAAGCAGCCGGTGAAATGGCTGCGCGCGCCGAGCCGACAGTCGCCGCCACCATCTTCCGCCCCTCGGTCGTGTTCGGGCCGGGCGACCATTTCCTCAACATGTTCGCGCGCCTGCAGAAGTACCTGCCGGTGATCCCGCTGGCCTGCGCCGACACCGACTTCCAGCCGGTGTACGTGGGCGACGTGGCCACCGCGTACACGCACGCGCTGGCAAACCCGAAATCGCGCCACCTGGTGTATGAGCTGGGCGGCCCCACGATCTACCCGCTGATCGAGCTGGTACGCATGGCCGGCCGCTATTCGCATCACCCGCGCCCTGTCATCCGCCTGCCTGATTCACTGGCGCGCCTGCAGGCGATGATCTTCGAAATGCTGCCAGGGACACCGCTGATCACGCGCGACAACCTCGATTCGATGAAGGTCGATAACGTGGTCGACCCCGCGATCCAGTCCTTGACAGCGGCTAACCTCGGCATCAAGCTCACGGCCGTCGAAGCGGTGGCGCCGCATTACCTGTCTCCAGCCGAACCGTACGACCAGTTCCGCGCCCGCGCCGGGCGCTAGCCTCTTTCTACAACCCATTCACCAAGCTCGCACATGCAAACGACCGAACTCGACCCAACCCTCTCGCAAACCCTTGACGACGCCCGCAAGGCCGGTCTCACCCTCGTCATCGGCAACAAGAACTACTCGTCGTGGTCGATGCGTCCGTGGGTCGCGATGACCGCGTTCGGCATCCCGTTTACCGAAGTGCGCGTCTTGCTCGACAAGCCGGACACCGCCACCCGCATCGCCGAATACTCGGCGGCCGGGCGCGTGCCGGTGCTGGTGGCTGGCGCGATCACGATCTGGGATAGCCTGGCGATCTGCGAATACCTCGCCGAGCAGTTCCAGGAAAAGCACATGTGGCCGCAGGATGTCGCCGCGCGGGCAATGGCGCGCTCGGTCAGCGCCGAAATGCACTCGGGTTTCACGGACCTGCGCAACGCCATGTCGATGAACATCCGCCAGCACATGCCGGGCCGCGGGCGTACGCCGGGCGCACAGGGCGACATCGGCCGCATCTGCGAGATCTGGGAAGAATGCCTGTCGCGCTTTGGCCACCATCAGTTCCTGTTCGGCGAATTTTCGATTGCGGACGCCTTCTACGCACCGGTTGTGATGCGCTTCAAGACCTATGGCGTGTCGCTTGCGCCGGCGCTGCAGGCCTATTGCGACCGCGTCGCCGCCCATCCTGCGGTAGCGCGCTGGGTCAGCGAAGCACTGGCCGAGACCGAGACCGCGGACAAGCACGACCAGGACATGCCGAAGCAGGCGTGATGAAAACGTATATCGTCGGCGGCGCCGTGCGCGATGCGCTGCTGGGCCTTCCGGTGAAAGACCGCGACTGGGTCGTGGTCGGCGCCACGCCGGAAGAGATGGTGGCCAGGGGCTTCCGCCCGGTCGGCAAGGACTTCCCCGTATTCCTGCATCCTGGGACGCAGGAAGAGTACGCGCTGGCGCGCACCGAGCGCAAGACCGCGCCCGGTTACCGCGGCTTCGTGTTCCACACCTCGCCCGAGGTCACGTTGGAGGACGACCTGGTGCGGCGCGACCTGACCATCAACGCGATCGCGCGCGCTGAGGACGGCACGCTGACCGATCCGTTTGGCGGCCAGGACGACATCCGCGACAAGGTATTCCGCCACGTGTCCGGCGCGTTTGGCGAAGACCCGGTGCGCATCCTGCGCGTGGCGCGCTTTGCCGCGCGCTTCCCCGGGTTTCGCGTCGCGCCTGAAACCAATGACCTGATGCGCAAGATGGTCGACCAGGGCGAAGTCGACGCGCTGGTGCCCGAACGGGTGTGGCAGGAAGTTTCGCGCGGCCTGATGGAGCGGCAGCCGTCGCGCATGCTGGACGTGCTGCGCGAATGCGGTGCTCTGGCGCGCATCATGCCCGAACTGGACAAGCTGTGGGGCGTGCCGCAGCCGCCGCTGCACCACCCGGAAGTCGACACCGGCGTGCACATGATGATGGTGATCGATTACGCAGCCGATGCCGGCTACGAGCTCGAAGTGCGTTTCGCCGCGCTGATGCATGACCTCGGCAAAGGCATCACCCCGCCGGACGCGTGGCCCAGCCACCACGGCCACGAAGGCCTCGGGCTCAAGCTGATCGACCAGCTATGCCGGCGCCTGAAGGTACCAAACGACTGCCGCGAACTGGCCATGATGACGGCACGCGAACACGGCAACGTGTCGCGCGCCGCGACCCTGCGGCCAAACACGCTGGTGACCTTGTTCGAACGCTGCGACGCGTTCCGCAAGCCGCAGCGTTTCGAACAGATGCTGCGCGCCTCCGAATGCGACTTCCGCGGCCGCGGCACCGCGTCGATCAGCTTCCGTGACAAGCCGTATCCGCAGGCTGCGCACCTGCTGCGTACCCTGGCAGCGGCGCGCGCCGTCGACGCCGGTGCCGTCGCGCTGCGTTATGTCGAGCAGAAGCAGCGCATTGCCCAGGCCGTCCACGCGGCGCGGGTATTGGCAGTGCGCTCCCTCTTGCGCTTTCCGACCGGAAACTAATGCTTACAAAGTCGCGCGAAGATTAGGATTCAATCCTGATACTCTCTGGACTCGAGTTACCGCAACTGGGACGGAGGAACCAATGCTGAGGACTTCGCCGCGCCGTCTTGCGGCGGTGGCGCTACTGATCGCGCTGACTGCAGTGCTCGGCTACCTGTACAACCGCACCCAGGCTGCCGACATCGAAGCGCAGAACCGCGTGAGCCTGAACCTGCGCGAACTGGAAAAGCTCGACGCCGAGTGGACCGTTAACATCCTGCGCTCGCACATCGGACTCGATACCGACTACGCGTCGCTGGCCGCGCCGTTGCCGCGCATGCGCGAGCTGCAAGCCAGGATTGCCTCGGCATTGCCGATGGCGCGCGGACCGGAGGCCGACCGCGCCTACGGCGAAATCGCCCGCGCGCTGCACGAGAAAACCGCGCTGGTCGAACAGTTCAAGGCCCAGAACGCGGAACTGCGCAAATCGCTGATCTATTTCCCGCCCGCGGTCACCGAACTGAAAAGCGACGTCACCGGCATCGGCGGCGCCACGGTGGCCGCGCCAACCGTGCTGGCGCTGGACGCCGCGCTCAATGCGCTGCTCACGGACGTGTTGCGTTTCAACCTCGCGCCCGACGACGCGCTGGCGCGCCGCATCGAGAAGGACATCGCACTCACCATGCAGTACAAGAATGCGTTTTCACCAGCCGTGCGCGAATCGGCCGAAGTCATCGTCGCCCACGCGCGCGTCATCTTGCGCAACCGGGTGCTTGAGAACCAGCTTGAAGCCCGCATCGCCGCGCTCGGGACGCGGGAATCGCTGGACCGGCTCGGCCGCCTGTTCGACACAGCCTTCGACCAGGGCCAGATTGAAAAGCAGCGCTTCCGCACTTTCCTGTTCATCTACTCGGGCATCCTGCTGCTCCTGTTGATCTATGCGGCCAGGCGGCTGCGGCGCAGCTACACCATCATCGGCGTCGTCAACCGCAGCCTGCAGGCCGCCAACGAAACGCTGGAGCAGCGCGTCGCGCAGCGCACCGCCGAACTGGAAGCCCAGTCGGCACAGCTGCAGCAGCTGGCGCTGCACGACAGCCTGACTGGCCTGGTCAACTACGGCCATCTCACGCGCCTGCTTGACCATGCGCTGGCGCGCGCCACCCGCCGCGGCACCATCGTGGTGGTGATGTTCATCGACCTGGACGGCTTCAAGGCGGTCAACGACACGTATGGCCACGCGACCGGGGACCTCGTGCTGAAGGCGGTCGCCGACCGGGTCCAGGCAAGGCTGCGCAAGGAAGACGTGCTGGCGCGCCTGGGCGGCGACGAATTCGTCATCCTGATCGAAGAAGTCACCGGGCGCGAAGGCGCAGAACGGGTCGCCCATCTGGCACTCGAGGCAATTCGCGGCATCAAGGATGCGGGCGGACACCCGGTCGAGATCTCGGCCAGCATCGGCATCAGCGCCATCTGCGGCGACTGGGGCGTGGAAGGTGCCGCCAAGGCGATCCTCGTCGAAGCCGACCAGGCCATGTACGTCGCCAAGCAAGCAGGTAAATCACGCTGGGTGGTCAGCCCCAATGCCCAGTGGAGCGCCTGCCCCGACCCGCGCCGGAGCGCGCGCGGTGGTGACGACCGCGCCTCGGCAGGGTAGAGTACGAGCAACCCGGGAAAACGTCGTTCCCGCGGAGGCGGCTGTTGCGAAAGGTCCGAAGCGTCAAATCTACCATCGTCATTGCCGCGTAGGCCTCGGCGGCCCCGCGGAATCCATACCAGCTCGGCTCTAAGGGGGAATGGATTCTCGCCCACGCGAGAATGACGGCCTAACTTAACGGCATGACGCCCGTTGGGCTACAATATCCTGATTGGTGCGCCGCACAATAATTGTCGAGCCAGGGGAAAACGATGGTCAGCCTGTTCAAGAGTCCAGTAGAGCCAGAAGGCGGAACCCAAGGCGCCGAACGTATCAAACGCAAGCGCACGGTGATGGTCAAGGAACTGCGCGAGCGCGACCGGCGGCGCATGCTCAAGCACTTCCTCGCGCTCGACAGCAGCGACCGCCTGCTTCGTTTCGGCACCAAGCTGCCGGACGAACTGGTCGAGTCCTACGTCGCCAGGATCGACTTCGAGCGCGACACGGTCTACGGCGTCTACAACCGCGTGTTCAAGCTGGTAGCCGTCGGGCACCTCGCCTTCGCCCCGAAAGAAAAATCCCCGGGCAAGGTCGTCACGACAAAGGAACAGGTCGCGGAGTTTGGCGTATCGGTCTCGCAATCGGCGCGCGGATTGGGCATCGGCTCCAAGCTGTTCGAGCGCGCCGCCATCCACTGCCGCAACCAGGATGTCGACACGCTGTACATGCACTGCCTGTCGTCGAACCAGGTCATGATGCGCATCGCGCGCAAGGCCGGGATGGAGATCGAGCGTGAGTACGGCGAAGCGGACGCCTACCTGCGCCTGTTGCCGGCCAACCCGGCCAGCATGCTGCAAGAAGCGCTGGAAGAACAGTTCGCAACGATCGACTACACCTGGAAAGCCAACGCGCGCGCGGCGGTCAAGTGGTTCAGCCCAAAGAAATAATGCGCAAGTCAACTGACGCTTGCTAAAAGCCGTCTCCCCACCGCGGGAACGACGTCAGACAATCGGCAGTGCGGTTGTGTCCTTGATCCTTTGCAGCGCGAAGCTCGACTTGACGTCGGCCACCGCCGGGTGCGACAGCAGCGTCTTCATCATGAAACGCGAGAAATGGTCCATGTCTTCGACGTGCACCCGCAGCAGGTAGTCCATCTCGCCCGTCATCGCGTAACACGCCACCACCTCGGGCCAGTGTTCGACCGACTGGGCAAAGTCGGCGTGGGGCGAGCTCGATGGCCGCCGCGCGCCAGCCGCATTCGCCGCGACCTCACTGTGCTTTTCCAGCCGTACGTTGACGTAGGCGAGCAAGCCCAGCCCGATCTTGGCCGGGTCGAGCAGCGCGACGTATTGCCGGATTACGCCGGTTTCCTCCAGCCGCTTGATGCGGCGCAGGCAGGGCGATGGCGACAGGCTCACCTGGTCCGCCACGTCCTGGTTCGATAGCCGGCCGTCGGCTTGCAAGATTGCAAGAATTTTGCGATCTGTTTTATCTAGCTCGATTTTTGGCATAAATCCTCCACTTTGTTCATTTGCACGCAACATTATTGCGCAGATTGGTCAGTCGGGGATAGTGATTGAAATTTTATGCCGTGGGTGCCGGACTATACTTGTCGCCTAAATCGCCAGGAGACAAACATGCAATTTACGCCTTGGGAAAACCCAATGGGTACCGATGGTTTCGAGTTCGTCGAGTACGCTGCTCCGGACCCGAAAGCACTTGGTGCGTTGTTCGAGCAGATGGGCTTTACCGCCATCGCGCGCCACCGCCACAAGGACGTCACCCTGTACCGCCAGGGGGACATCAACTTCATCATCAACGCCGAAGAGGATTCGTTCGCGCAGCGTTTCGCGCGCAAGCACGGTCCTTCAGTGTGCGCGATCGCGATCCGCGTCAAGGACGCCGCTTTCGCCTACCGCCGCGCGCTCGAACTGGGCGCCTGGGGTTTCGACAACAAGACCGGCCCGATGGAGCTGAACATCCCCGCCATCAAGGGCGTGGGCGATTCGCTGATCTATTTCGTTGACCGCTGGCGCGGCAAGGGCGCTGCCGACGGCGTGCCCGCCAACGCCATTGGCGACATCAGCATCTATGACGTCGACTTCGTCGCCATTCCCGGCGCGGTCGCGAACCCGGTCGGCCATGGCCTGACCTATATCGACCACCTGACCCACAACGTGCACCGTGGCCGCATGAAGGAGTGGGCGGAGTTCTACGAGCAGCTGTTCAACTTCCGCGAAGTGCGCTACTTCGACATCGAAGGCAAGCTGACCGGCCTGAAGTCGAAGGCGATGACTTCCCCATGCGGAAAAATCCGCATCCCGATCAACGAGTCGTCGGACGACAAGTCGCAGATCGCCGAATACCTCGACGAGTACCACGGCGAAGGCATCCAGCACATCGCGCTTGGCACCGACGACGTCTACGGTTCGGTACAGGGCATGCGCGATACCGGCATCGTATTCCAGGACACGATCGAGACCTACTATGAGCTGATCAACCGGCGCCTGCCGAACCACGGCGAGAACCTCGACGAGCTGCGCCGCCTGCGCATCCTGGTCGACGGCCACAGCAACGAGACCGAACGCGAACTGCTGCTGCAGATCTTCACCCGGACCGTGATCGGACCGATCTTCTTCGAGATCATCCAGCGCAAGGGCGACCAGGGCTTCGGCGAAGG
>CXWL01014782.1_pt1 | contig 11573 bp, 11 predicted proteins | sample 590931 | NCBI WGS metagenome assembly CXWL01 (sample SAMEA3498368, study PRJEB10139) | groundwater metagenome | biome: water well; material: biofilm material | place: Germany | collected 2015-04-27 | reverse complement strand
GAAGACGCGCGATATTCGGCAGAGTTTCGCCGAAAGTGCGTCCCACCCTCACCCCGACCCTCTCCCTTGGAGGGAGAGGGTGAAACGACATTGACCCTGTTGAGTTTGCTTCGTGCGTGTGGCGTTGGTGACAGAGTGGCTGGATGCGTGGCGCGGCGGGGCGGAGACCTCGACGCGGCAATTCATGCATCATCTGATGGATGCAGGGGTGGAGCTGCACGTCTACACGCGGAGCCGGCCATCGCCCGTGCCGGGTTTGTTCGTACACAGCGTGTCGGGTGCGGCGATGTCGCGGACTCGCAAGAGTGTGAACTTCGCCCTGCGCGTGGACCGGATGCTGGGGGAGGAGGCGTTCGACATCGTGCATACCTTCGTGCCCATTCGCCGGGCCGACGTGTATCAGCCGCGCGGCGGTTGCGTGCCGGAGATGGTGGAGCGCAACATTGCCCTGCGCAGCACATCGGCGGCGCGGCGGCTTAAGCGATATACAAGTCGCCTGAATCTCAAGCAGCGATACATGGCGCGCATGGAGCGGGCCATGCTGTATGGTCCGAGTCACCCCACGGTCGCGGCGATTTCCAGGTACGTTGCGAGTCAGATTGAACGACATTATCACCTGCCGAGCGACCGCATCCGGTTGATTTTTAATGGAGTTGATCAGGATCAGTCGCAATCCAGGCATGGGGAGTTGGAGCGGGCCGCCCTTCGCAATGAGTTCGGCATCCGCGGCGATGAAATACTTGTTCTGGAGGTCGCGCACAACTTTCGACTGAAGGGCGTGCATCGTTGGATGCAGGCGCTGGAACTACTCCGAAAGCAAGGCCACAAAAACATTCGATCGCTGGTGGTCGGGCGCGGCGACTCTCCACGTTGGCACCACCGCTCCAGGAAAATGGGCTTGGACGGCGCTTTGGAATTTCTGGGTCCCAGTGATCGCGTACGGCAGTTTTATCACGCCGCCGACGTGCTGGTGCACCCGACCTATTACGATCCGTGCAGCCGGGTGGTGCTTGAGGCGATGGCGAGTGGGCTGCCTTGCATCACCACCCGGTGGGACGGGGCCTCGGAAATCATCACCAACGAAGCGAGCGGGTTTGTGCTCGATAAGCCCGACGACGTGGAAGGGCTGGCTGAAAAAATGGCGAGCCTGCGCGACCCCGATTTGCGTAAGCGAATGGGGGCAGCGGCGCGGCAGGCCGTGGAGCCTTACTCCATGTTGCGACACGCATCGGAGATGTTGAAGCTGTATGAGGAGCTATCGCACTCCAGAAAGGTAAGTGGATGATCTTTTGGGTAGTGCTGGCGATCTGTATTTTGGGCAGCTTTCTGCTGGGGGCGATTCCCTTTGGCCTGTTCGTGGGGAGGTTGCACGGCATCGACGTACGTACCATCGGAAGCGGCAACGTCGGAGCGATGAACGTAGGGCGGATCCTGGGCCGAAAGTGGTTCTTCGTTGTTTTCATCCTGGACCTCCTGAAGGGACTTGTTCCTACGCTGGTGGGCGGCTGGGTTCTTCCCTCCTTCGCAGCCGACGTATCGCTTCCAACGATAATGATTGCCCGCTTGCTGGTGGGGTTTGCGGCGATTTTGGGGCACAACTACTCTCCGTTCCTTAAACTCCGAGGCGGCAAGGGAGTATCCACGTCATTGGGTGTGGCCCTTGGGGTTTATCCGGACCTGACCATACCGGCAATTTTGGCGTTTGGAGTTTGGATTGCCGGTTTTGGCGTTACCAGAATGAGTTCCGTGGGGTCCATTCTGGGCGGAATTTCTTTTCCCATTCTATACCTGGCGATTCTCCTGTTTCGCGGCGAAAAAGTGGCGGACCACTGGCCTTTTGTGGCGTTTTCCGTGTTGGTGGCCGTATTGGTGGTCGTCCGGCACAAGGCGAACATTACGCGAATTTTGGCGGGAACGGAGACGCGGGTGGTGCGAGGGAGCGGGCAATGAAGGGTAACCAAATGCATACCTGGGTAGGAGGGACTCTTGTAAAAAGATAGAATTTCTGGAAAACCACTTGTTTTGAGGATAGTAAAGCGATTATGCTAAAGCGTTCGTGCCGAAAAAGGAGACTGGCGCGACGAGCCCTCTTTCCGCTACCTATCATTGCACGGAGGCAATGGGTGGCGACGCAGTTGGAGCGTCGCAGCAGACGATGATGACGACCGCCGGTCAAACCAAGTTGCTCGAGATTCTGATTGTTGGCGGCGGCTCTGTCGTCAAAGACGCGGAGCGTCAGCTTGAGCTTGGCGCCCACGTCGAACACGCCTCCTCCCTCGATGCGGCCTTCACGGCCATCTGCTCTCGAAAACTCGATCTCCTGATCGCCGGCGCCGACGTTTTGCCCTCTTTCCAGCAGGCGGGACTCGCTTCGCCTGCCCTGGCGGTGTTGGACAATTTGAACCAGGGCGTATGTATCGCCCGTCCGGATGGCGAAGTGGAATGGGCCAACGCGAAGTTTCACGGTTTTTCGGCCGACGTGCGGGATCGCGTCGGCCGATTTTGTCTGGAGACGACGCGAGGGCAGGTGGACACGTCCGGGACGATTTCGTGCCGGGCCGGTCGCATGCGTATTTCCGCCGGGGTCCGCGAATCGTTCGAAGTCACGGCAACACCGATTTACGACCTTCAGAAACGCCTCGCGCGGGTGGCCGCCATTGTGTCCGAAGTAGCCAACGTCGCCCGGCTGCAGGACAAGATTGATGCGATCGACCAGGCCGGTCGGGAGTTGCTCAGCCTGGACAGCGAGCAGTTTTCACGGCTCGAGGTGCAGGAGCGGCTGGCACTGCTCGAACAAAAGATCTTGCGGTGTACGCGCGACCTGTTGAAGTTCGATCACTTCGAGATTCGCGTTCTCGATCCCGGCAGCAATCGGCTGGACCTGGTGCTAAGCTCAGGAGTTCCCGTCGAAAGTGCGATGGCTGAGATTTGCTGTTGCGCGGAAGGAAACGGGATCAGCGGTTACGTCGCGGCACGAGGGCGCAGTTACATCTGTGCCGATGTGACGAAGGATCCGCGATACCTGCCCGGCATCGAAGAGGCAAAATCGTCATTGACGGTGCCTCTTTTCCTCAGTGACAGGGTGATCGGCATCGCCCATTTTGAGAGCACACGGCTGGCCGCCTTCTCGGAGGACGATCGGCAACTCGCGGAAACTTACGGCCGGTACATCTCGCTCGCGCTTCACATTCTCAAGCTATTGGTTTCCGAGCGGCAGGTCACCACCGGCCAGCTAGGCCGCAACGTCATGGCGGAGATCACCGCGCCGCTGAACGACATTTTGACGGACATCGAGAGCCTGGTCGAGGACTACATCGGGCACGACGATTTGCGGCACCGCCTGCGCACGATTTCGGAGAACGCCGTGCGCGTTCGCGAGACGATCAAGGATTTGGTTCAGCCCAAGCCGGGGGTCATTTGTTCGCGGAGCACGCCCAATCGCCGTCGCGACCCGCTGCTCGAAGGACGTCGCATTCTCCTGGCCGACGACGAAGACGTGATCCGGGAAACCATCCGTGACGTGCTGACGGGTTACGGATGCGAGGTCGATACCGCCAGCGACGGGGCGGCGGCCATGGAGTTGATCCGGCACAAGTCGTTCGACCTCGTGCTCAGCGACATCAAGATGCCGGTCAGAAGCGGGTACGAGGTGTTCGCGGCCGCCAAGGCGGCCAATCCCGCGACGCCGGTGATCCTTACGACTGGTTTTGGGTACGACCCCAATCATTCCATCGTGCGTGCCCGCCGCGAAGGACTCTCGGCGGTTTTGTTTAAGCCCTTCAAAGTCGATCAACTCCTCCTCGAAATCCGTTCCGCCCTCAAGGGCGCGCAGGCGTAGGGATTTCAGCCAGGCGTGGTTGCTCATTCGCGCTCGAAAGCGGTCAAAAAATCGGACCGACTGATTCCAGCTTGTGCGCAAATTGCACGAAGTGTCGATCCCTTGATGGTCCGATGATTGGGCATGGTCAAAGGCGTTTCCGTTCCGTCCGAGTTGGCACGGAGCATGGAAATATGCTCGCGCTCCCGAATGATCCGGAACCCAAGCTGCACCAACGCCCGGACGACCTTCGCCTTCGAAGCGTCAACCGGAAACTTGGCCATCAGACGGCAATCCGCGTTTCCGCGACGAATGCTTCCAGCACCGGAGCATCGGAATTGAGGATTTCAGAGCCGAAACTTTCGACGTGAAATTGGATCGCGGATTTCACATCGCTGAGCGCCTCCTCGTACGTTTCGCCTTCGCCGACGATCACGCCTTTGCAGCCCAGCGGATAGGCCACATATCCGTCCGAATGCCTCTCCACTATCACTTTTAGTTGTTTCATCTACTTGCTCCCTTGGCTATTCTATTGTTCGTTTCATCGTGAAGCAAGGCTCGAAATCCGCTCGGCCCTCAAGGGCGCTCATGCGTAAAACTCCAACGACATTGTGCTTGGGAGGCTTTTTTCCTTTCATTTCACCGGGTTTTTCGATAAGGTTTTGGAATGAGGGGATTATCGTCAACCCAAGTGCTTTGTGTTATCGGTTTGGTAGATTGTTTGGCATTATCGGTTAAAGCCGACGAGCTCCTTTACCGATACGATTGCGACGTGCTGCCTTATGACCCCGCAGGAGGTTGGCAGCGCTACGACCGCTGCGAAATCTCCGCCTGCATCGAAAGCCTCGAAAACGGTCATTTTATTCTTCAATGGCCCCCTAACCGCGCCGATTTTGCAAACTATCATCACCAGATCACGCCGGTGGGCGAAACTCCGCCGGCATCGCTCTGGGTTGAGTGGCGCTTCCGTTCTGACACGCCCTTTCCTCCGACCAGTCCGGGTTGCGATGGCGGATTGACGATTGGTTACGATCGACTAGGTGAAACAGTCTACATGCACGGCGATGCGGCTGTTTCCTTTGAGGGCGGGCAATTTGTTCTTGGACTGGCGCTCAATGAGTTCCACACCTACCGTCTGGAAAGCCCTGATGGGCTCAATTATCGAGTGTCAGTTAATGGGTTCGTGTTCATCGTAGACCAAGGAACAGGATTGGGCGGCTTCGGCGCATATCTTCAGCTTCAGGGCGATGGCGGTTGCTCTCGCCCCGATACTGCGGGCATGCGTAACGAATGGGACTATGTCCGCTACGGAACAATCGCGGGGGGCGAGGCCATCGTCTCCTCGCATCCGCCCGCTGGCATCCTCGACGCGGCACAGTACCCCAACCCCGACCGCTTCACCGTCACCTTCGACCTGCCAAATTATGTCTATGTGGCCGACATTTCGGTGGACGTAATGTCGGCAGGCACGAAGGGGGCTGGCACCGCGCTTACGCTTGGGGTACCGATACTGACGGCCACCCGTCGCCAGGATAACGGGCCGCCTGAAACCGTCGAAATCGTCCTCGACCGGCCCCTTGCGGTCGGGACCACCACGCGCTTTACCTTCAACACCGGCGGGACTCCCAACACCGTCGAATACACCCTCGTGGATTTGTCTCCCTGCTGCTTTCCTTCCGGCACATGCACCGAATTAGCGTCCAGTGATTGCTCCACTCAAGGTGGAACGCCGATCAGCCCCGCCTGCGAAGGCGACGCCGACTCCGATGGCCGGGATGGTACTTGCGGCGACGCCTGCCCCACTGACCCGACAAAGTTCGCCGCCGGCCAGTGCGGTTGCGGCGTGCCTGACACTGACAGCGACTCCGACACTGTAGCGGACTGTCTCGATCAATGTCCTACTGATCCGGCCAAACTCGCTCCGGGCCAATGCGGCTGCGGAGTACCGGACGCTGACACCGACTCCGACACCATCGCCGATTGCCTCGATCAATGCCCAGGCCGTGATGACCGCATCGACGCCGATGCTGACGGTTTGCCGGATTGTCTCGCGCCGATCATCCCGGCCTCGTCTGTTTGGGGCCTGGTTATTCTGGCATTGCTTCTAACCATTGTGGCCAAGGTTGCCCTTCGACCCGCACGCGGGTAGCGGACAGAGGGTAAATCTTGGGCAGGCTCCGAATAGCTTTCTTGCACCCCTTCGGGGTGCAAATTGTGTTGGTGCGTCTTGTTCCGGGGGTGTCGTCCGCTGGCGCGGACTTGACCCCCGGCTACTATCGGGCATCCCTTCAGGATGCGACTCGGTATCGGGCGATTGGTTTCAGGGCCGTCGTCGGCCTAAGACCGGATTCGATTCCCGACTACTGTTCCCACACGTTCATTCTTGCGGGCCCGAGGTGTGCCACTGCTCTGTGAGCAGTGGTCCGGCCTTGGAAAACGCACCCGCAGTTTTGGTCGTGTCGGTACACTACCGTCGGGCATCCGGTTGGGATGCGCCATACCGCGTCATTACAACTCTGTCCGCTTCCTCACGGTCGCGGCTCTGTTTTCGCGCTTCATGTTCGTAACTTCAAGGGACGAACTGACTTCGCGTGACAGGCGGCTCCGTTACATTGCGTCTGAGGGGGAATGCCGGAATTTCGCCCATTGAAATCAGTAGCCCAACAGGAGCAATGCATGAACGCGGTTGAACCGGATATTCATCAGCTAACCACCAAGGTGGCCGCTGCCAGCGAGCCGTTTCGACGATTGCTCGATCAGATGCACCGAGTGATTGTGGGGCAGGACGAGCTGCTGCACCGGATGCTGGTGGGGTTGCTGTCGCGCGGGCATTTGCTCGTCGAGGGCGTGCCGGGATTGGCCAAGACCTTGGCGGTGGCCTGCCTGGCGCGGGCGATCGATACAAAGTTTCAACGGCTTCAGTTTACGCCCGATCTGCTTCCGGCAGACTTGATCGGAACGCTGATTTATCGTGCGAGCGACGGGGCGTTCGTGGCGCAGAAGGGTCCGATTTTTTCGAATATCATTCTGGCCGACGAAATCAATCGCGCCCCGGCCAAGGTGCAGTCCGCGCTGTTGCAAGCCATGCAGGAGCGCGAAGTCACCATCGGGAAGGAGACATTCCGTCTCGACGAGCCATTTCAAGTACTGGCGACGCAAAACCCCATCGAACAGGAAGGCACGTATCCGCTGCCGGAGGCGCAGGTGGATCGCTTCATGTTAAAGGTTGTGGTGGACTATCCGACGCGCGAGCAGGAGCGGCGGATTCTGGATCGAATGGCCGTCACCAACCCGGTGCTGGAAATCCAGCCCGTGCTGACCCCCGCCGACATCCGCGCCGCGCACAAAATCGTGGATGAACTGTACATCGACGACAAGATCAAGGATTACATTGTTGACATTGTGCTGGCCACGCGTGACCCGGCGGCCTACAAAATCCCCATCGCCGACTTGATCGAATACGGCGCTTCGCCACGTGCCACTCTGGCGCTGACTCTGGGTGCGAAGGCCACGGCGTTCCTCGCGGGTCGCGGCTATGTGACGCCGCAGGACGTAAAGACGATCGCGATGGACGTGCTGCGACACCGCGTCATCGTCACCTACGAAGCCGAAGCGGAGGAAAAGACAAGCGAGGATGTGGTCAAAGCGGTGCTCGATCATGTAGCGGTTCCGTAAACGTCCAAAAGTCCAAACATCCAAAAGTCCAAACAAAGGACGGCGCACGAAATGGTGAGTTTATCGGGGAGCGCAAGGTGGGACGGATTGTCGGGGATCTTAAAGAGCGAACATTGAACTTTGGAGAGGCGGTACTGACCGTCGTCGCCAAGTTTCCACAGGGCACATGTGGATGGACTGTCGGGAAACAGCTTGGACGATGCGCGAGTTCGATCGGTGCAAATGTTTGGGAGGCAGACGCTGCTCTAACTGATGCGGAATTCGCCAATAAGATTAGCATTGCGCGAAAAGAAGCCAACGAGACCGAATTTTGGCTGGAGCTTGGCCGTAGAACGCAGCTCATTTCAACAGAGGCATTTAACAATTTGCGAATTGAAGCGAGCGAACTTTGTCGGATTCTTGCCGCAATCGTCGCGAAGACGCAGTCCTATATCAAACGAGGCAAGGAGTAGAGTAGTGGACCTTCGTTTCGTCAGTTCTTTCATGGTCGGTGCATTTGTTTGGACTTTTGGATGTTTGGACTTTTGGACGTTTTAACGTCGCCGACGCTAATGATACCAAGAGAGTTGTTGAAGAAGGTCCGCCAGATTCAAATCCGCACGTCGCGGATGGTGAATGACGTTTTGGCCGGGCAGTACCATTCCGCGTTTCGCGGGCGGGGGATGGAGTTCGAAGAGGTCAGCCCGTATCAGATCGGCGACGACGTGCGCTTGATCGATTGGAACGTGTCGGCGAGGTACGGCGAACCGTTCATCAAAAAATTTCGCGAGGAACGCGAACTGACGGTCATGCTCGTGGTCGATGCCAGCCGGTCGGGGCTTTTTGGCAGCACGGGGCAATTCAAGCTCGATGTGGCCGCCGAGTTATGTGCGGTGCTGGCCTTTTCAGCCATCCGCAGCAACGACAAGGTGGGGCTTATTCTGTTCACGGACACGGTGGAGCGGTATCTGCCGGCCAAGAAGGGAACCCACCACGTGCTGCGCATCGTGCGCGAACTCCTCTATCACCAGCCGAAGGGGCGCGGGACCAACATCGCCGAGGCGCTCAATTTTTTGAATCGCGTGACGCTGCGCAAGGCGGTTACCTTTCTGGTCAGCGATTTTCTTGGCTCCGGGTTTGAGGGCACGCTGCGGATTGCGCGGCGGCGTCACGACCTGATCCCGGTGGTCATTACCGATCCGCGCGAATGCGAGCTTCCCCACGTCGGGTTGATCGAATTGGACGATCCGGAAACAGGCGAACGTCGCATCGTGGACTCGGGAAGTCGTCGCGTGCGGCAGCAGTATTCCGATCACAGCGCGGCGCTGAGCCAGGCGCGAGAGAAATTGTTCCGCCGCATGGACACCGAACCGATCTCGATCCGAACGGACCGCTCCTACGTCGATCCGTTGGTGCAGTTCTTTCGCAAGCGGGAACGAAGAAGATAGCCATGCGGATTGTCGATTGTCGATTGTCGATTTGCGATTGGTACTGCCGCTTGCCGGGTGGCATGGTCAGGCGCAGCGCCGCCATGCTTTGCCCCGGCTTGTTGGCGATCCTTTTGTCCGGATGTGGCGGGCAATCACAGGAAGAAAATGTTCCTGCCGGAAAACCGCTTACGAGCACTGCACAGGAGGGGCCTGTTTCGTTGACACTGACTGTGCAGCCCGTTGAAGTGCCGTTTTCGGAGAGGGCCGCCCTGACGGTTGAAGCGGTCGCCGAGACGGGCGTGACGGTCAATGTTGCGAACTACGAAACCGCCACCGAAGAAGGCGAACATCAGTTTGAGTTTCGTCTTCGCAAGATCGGACAGAAAAATGCGGAGCCGATGCCCGATGGCAAGCTCCGGTGGTCGCAGCGCTACGAGATTGAGTTCTTTCTGCCGGGGGAATATGAGTTGCCGCCGGCGATGCTGACGTTTGTTGAAGTAGACAGCGCCAAGGGCGCGAAAAACTTAGCAGCGCCCGGCCAGGAGGCGGTTGCTGCTCCGAAAGAACTCAAGACGGAAGCGATCAAAGTTGTGGCGCGATCGACACAGGCCTCCGAAATTGCGCCGGAAGACCTTAAGAAGATCAACGTTCTGCCGCCGGTTGAGCTTCAAGAGCCCCTGTCGCGATGGTGGCTGATCGCTGTGCCCGCGGGCCTGGCGGTGGCTGCCATTGCCCTTTTTCTGCTGCTGCGGCGAAAACGCGAGCAAGCACTGGCCATCGAATACGTCCCCGCACATGAGTGGGCCCGACGTCAGATCGCGGCGTTGGTTGCCGACGATTTGATCGGTAAGGGGCAGGTGCAGGAATTCTACTATCGCATCAGCGCCATCGTGCGCGGCTATATCGAGCGGCGATACGGCGTCAGCGCCCCGGAAATGACCACCGAGGAATTCCTTGCCGCCACGGCCGGAGATTTTCGTTTTGCGGCCGGTTCCGAGGCCGAGCTTCAAGCGTTCATGGCCGCCTGCGATTTGGTGAAATACGCCCGGCATCGTCCGGCGGCCGGTGAGTGGAACGATTTGCTGCGGACCGCGGCTCAGTTCGTGGAGCGAACCCGCGAGGTCGAAGTGCGTAACACGGACAATGAGACGGCGACTGTGACAGGGGCGGCGACGTGATCGAGTGGTTTCAAGAACGCTTTGCGCCGGGCCCCATATTCGTGTGGGTGTGTCTGGCGGCGTTGCTTTTGATTCCATTGATCTGGCTTCGCGCCCGCTCGCGTGCCAAGCGCCCTACGATGCGATTCAGCTCGTTTCGCTGGCTGGAGGGAGTGCCGACGGGCGCGGCGGCACATTTTTGGTTTATTCCACCACTCCTCCGCTCGCTGGCCCTGCTTTGCGTGATCGGGGCGATTGCCCGTCCGCAAAGCGGCGGAGAATACTCCGACTCGCGCGAGGGCATCGCCATCCAGCTTGTGCTCGATGTCTCCGGCAGCATGCAACAGGACGATTTCGTGTTGAACGGGCAGCGCGTACGCCGGATCGACGTAGTGAAGACGGTTCTCGAAGAATTTGTTTTGGGCAAGGGAGGACTTCGCGGCCGTGAAGGCGATCTGGTCGGGCTGACCACGTTTGCCATGTTCGCGGATACGGTCAGTCCACTCACCTTGGATCATGGCAGCCTGGCGGATTTGTTGCGGCAGACTGAGATTCCCGGATTTGTGAATGGGGTGCAGGTTCGACAAGAGGAAGAAGCGAACTACACCTCCATCGGCGATGCGCTGACGCTGGCCACCGACGATTTGCGCCGCGCCGGCGAGCAGGCGGTCGAAGGCGTGCCCGGGGCGGAGGCGGCCAAGAGTCGCATCATCATCCTGCTCACCGACGGAGCGGACAACCCGCCGCGCATTCCGGGTCTTACGCCAATTTCTCCACTGGAAGCGGCGAAGGTGGCCGCGAAGCTCGGCGTCAAGGTGTACACCATCGGCGCAGGCTCTGACCAGCCACGCGGGGCTGGATTTGGTTCATTTTTCGGACAGCGCCCGCAGGAATTCGACGAGGAATCGCTCAAGCAGATCGCGGCGGCCGCCAACGGACGATATTTTCGCGCGACAGACACCCAGTCCCTTGAGACCATTTACGAAGAAATTGACAAGCTGGAGCGCCGCAAGACGGGCGAACGCACCTTTCACGACAATGTCGGGGCGGCGCGGACGGCGATGCTGGCAGCCCTTGGATTGCTCATGGGGGAAGTCTTGCTCGTGCAGACCCGGTTCAGGCGAATTCCATGAGAAGAGCACTTTATCCCATGGGGGCATGGCTGACGGCGGTCATCATCGTGCCGATTCTGCTGGTCGCTGCAGGCCTGCTGGTGGTTGTGTCGGTTGACCGCACCTCGCTGGTATTCGACGGAGCAGCGTACTGGTGGACGGGCGCCATTGTGCCCTTGATCGGCGTGCTCATTCTGTACGGCGCGGTTCGAAGTCGTCGCGCGGCCGAGCGATTTGCCGGAACTGAGTTGGCTCCGCTTTTGTGCCCACGGCTGAGTCCGGCTCGAAAAGTCGCACGGGGCGGATTGCTAGTTTGTGCGTTACTCTTTCTTGCGGCGGCCATCCTGGGCCCGCGCTGGGGCATGTACCTGGACAAGCAGAAGATTCGTGGAGTGGATATCGT